>VFSW01006891.1_pt1 | contig 16610 bp, 13 predicted proteins | sample 5358111 | NCBI WGS metagenome assembly VFSW01 (sample SAMN11554181, study PRJNA540505) | mine drainage metagenome | isolation source: sediment from site ElyBrook_90M | place: USA: Ely Copper Mine, Vershire, VT | collected 2017
CGGCCGCGCAGCACTGAGGCGCCCACGTAACTCAGCCCAGCCTGCTTCTGTGGATGTACGCCCACATGGTCGCGCAAGGTCTCGTCCGGAATCTGCTCGGGCGCACCCGGCAGCAGCTTGAAGTCAAGCCGCGACTGCAACTCGGCAAGGAATGTCTCCGGCGTCCAGCCTTCCTTCAGGAACAGGTACTTCAGCCGCGCGCGGTCGCGGCTCTCGCGCAGGCCTTGCTGGTCGCGGAAGATCTCGGCGATGGTGTGAACCACGCGCAGCGCCTGGTCCGGCAGGATGAACGCATCAATGCGAAGCGCAAGATGCGGCTCCTTGGAGAGTCCGCCGCCCACGCGCAGGGAATAGCCGACCTGATCGTTATGCACTGCCGGCGTCAGCGCCACATCGTTGATCTCCGGATAATTGCACCACGTGGGGCAGCCGCCGATGGAGATCTTGAACTTTCTCGGCAGGTTTACAAACTCCGGATTCGCCGTCAGCAGATGAGCCACCTCCACCGCCAACGCAGAGGAGTCGATGATCTCGTCCGCTGCGATGCCGCTCAGCGGGCAACCGGTCACGTTGCGCACTACATCGCCGCATGCGCCCTTCGGCGAAAGCCCGATAGCGCTCAGCGCGTCCACCACTTCAGGCAGCGACTCGATCGTGAGCCAGTGCAGCTGGATGTTCTGCCGCACGGTGATGTCGGCGAGGTTCCGCGCATGCTTCCGCGTGAGGTCTGCGATGACGCGAAGCTGCTGCGATGTGAGGATGCCGTTGGGAATGCCTACGCGCATCATGAAGTAGTCCGTCGTTACGCCTTCGCCGCCTTTGCCTCCGGTCGCGCCCACGCCGTCTCCCTGCGTGTACACGCCCCACCACTTGAAGTAGAGCGACGCCCATTCCGGAACCACGCTGGCACGGCCCTCACGCGCAAAGGCTCGCACCTCGTCGAATGCTTCCCATGGATTCTTTGCAAGCTTCAGCCGCTCCGTACGCTGGGCTTTTGTCTCCTTCGAAACGACAGATTCGCTCATGGTTCCTCTTTACCGTGAAAGGTCCAAAGACCGTAGAAGATTGCGGGAAATAAAAATCCCGCGGCAGATAAGGCTGCGACGCGGGCTTCAGAAACCTTGAAGTTGGTACAAACTTTCAGACTCAGGTCACCTGTGCGCGCGGAGCGGCGTACAAGGGCGACAACAAGTCGAAGTCTGCATGTAAAAATCTTCGCAGGACGAGCCGTAAATTGCAACACAAAATTTGAACGCACTGCGAACAACTCCGCGTCTGAATCCCAAAAATCAACCGCCATCCCCTTTCAATGCAATCATATAAGCACAAGTCTCATAACGCATTGCTGACAGTCATGGGACGCGGACAACGTGCTTTGCCTGTGCACCCGGTCACTGAGAAGGTGCAGAGATTCGCGCCACCATAATGCGTGTGCGCTGCATGCCGGTGGTCGGTTTGCACGCGAGGCAAGACCCTAAAGCGACCTCGCAGTGATGCCTCCTGCATACAGCGGACTCCACGGGAGGTGCGCAATGGGCGCCATCTCTACCTTGCACCGGCCGGCTAGGTCCTCCTCCATGAGCGGCGTCAGCTTTCAAATCCAGGCATCAGCATCGGCGTTGAAGCCTCCCGAACTAGCATGCGCGTCTGTGGCCGAGTCCACAACGGTGGCGGACCAGGAGCAGAACTTCATCACGGAGGCGCGTTTCTATAAGAAGCTTCCAGAAGGCAAAGTGCATTGCCTGCTGTGTCCGCGCGAGTGCAGCCTTCGCGAAGGTGCGCGCGGCTATTGCGGTGTCCGCGAAAATCGTCACGGCAGGCTGCTTACTCTCGTCTATGGAAGGGTCTGCGCAGCCCACATCGATCCGGTAGAGAAAAAGCCCTTCTTCCACTACATGCCGGGCTCGTTTGCCTTTTCGGTCGCAACAGCCGGCTGCAACGTGAACTGCAAGTTCTGCCAGAACTGGGAGATCTCTCAGGCCAGCCCTGAAGATGCTCCCGGCGAATCGATGCCGCCCGCGCGTGTCGTTGAACTGGCCCGGCGATACAACTGCCCAACGATCGCCTTCACCTATACGGAGCCCATCGTTTGTAGCGAATTCGTGATGGACACTGCGGACCGCGCCCATGAGCAAGGCTTGCGCACAATTGAAGTCTCCAACGGCTATATCCACAAGGACGCGCTGGAATCGGTCTACGGACGCATGGACGCCGTCAAGATTGATCTCAAGGCCTTCTCCGATTCGTATTACCGCAAGGTTGTCGTTGGCGAACTCAAGCCTGTACTCGACACCCTGGTAGCGCTGGTCAAGCTTGGCAAGTGGACAGAAATCGTATATCTGCTTGTTCCCACACAAAACGACGGCGACGAAGAACTAACCGCGCTCGCACGATGGATCAAGGCCCATCTAGGCGTTACGGTGCCGCTCCATTTCTCGCAATTTCATCCCGACTACAAGATGCTGGATCTGCCCACCACCTCCGTTTCGTCGCTGGAGCGGGCCCGCGGTATCGCTCAGGCGGAAGGGCTTCAGTTCGTTTATCTCGGCAATGTCCCAGGGCATCCTGCGGAAAGCACTTACTGCCCGCATTGCAGCCGCTTGCTTGTCTATCGCAGCGGCTACGACATTCGTCAGATGCTAATATGCGACGGCGCCTGCCCCTATTGCAGGTTGGCCATTCCCGGCGTCTGGAACACCTGAGCAAGCTAAGCGCTGCCGCGCCGGAATTGGGGGGGACGGCGAGAAAGGAGCCGGAAGATGCCAGCATCACGATTTGGCCTCGGACGTCGTGCTGCACTGGCGCAAGACCACACGGCCATCGCGCCCAACGTGCACACACCCGCCGTTGCCGGCAGTTTCTATCCATCAGACCCTGCCCACCTTAGAGGGATGATCGAGGTGATGCTGGCGGAAGTTGATTCGCATCGGCATGAGGGAGATGTTCTCGCCCTTGTTGCACCCCATGCAGGCTATCTCTATTCCGGCTCTGTCGCGGCTTCTGCTTACGCAGCAGTGCAAGGCTGCAATGTCTCGCGTGTCGTGATCCTTGCACCGTCTCACTTCGAAGCGTTCCCCTTCACATCGGTCTACGACGGAGATGCCTATGAAACGCCGCTCGGTTCCATCGCTGTCGATAAGGAATTCGCGCTTCATCTTACGGAGTCTGACGCAATCTCCCGCTTCTCGCATCGCGGTCATGATCCATCGGAACAGGGAAGTGAGCATGCAATTGAAGTTCAGCTTCCGTGGCTGCAGCACGTTCTGGGCGCGTTTCGCCTTGTGCCCGTCGTGATGGGCAATCAATCCTACGAAGCCAGCCGCAGCATCGGCAGTGCTCTTGCAACATTGGTCGCGGCGGAGCACGAATCTGCATCGCAACGCGGTGGCACGCTCATTGTCGCAAGCTCCGACCTCTCGCACTACTTCACCGCGGAAAGCGCTGAAGCCATGGATCGCAGGACCCTCCACGCCCTTGAGTCGTGGGACTACTTCACCATGGCGCAAAACTTTGCATCGCAGCGGTGGGAAGCGTGCGGCGGCGGACCCATCCTTGCCGCCATGATTGCATCGGAACACCTTGGAGCCAACATTGCTCAGGTTCTCAAGTATGCTCATTCCGGTCACGTCACGGGAGATCAGTCGCGTGTCGTTGGTTACAGCGCCGTCGCTTTGGTTCGGAGCGAAGATGCCGCGCCGACTCACCAAGCATTTCAGTTGAGCCGCGAGGAGAAGGATGAGCTTCTCTCCATCGCTCGCCGTTCTGTCGAGGGCGCCGCGCGCGGAGAGCGCAGCTTCAAGCCGGATAAGCCGGCCTCGGATGCCTTGCGGCAAGAACGCGGGGCCTTTGTCACGCTGCGGTCCAATGGGCATTTGCGCGGCTGCATCGGCTACTCATCTGCCGTCACGCCGCTTTACCTCTCCGTGTGGGAGACTGCCGCTCTCGCTGCAACACACGATCCTCGCTTCCATCCGATCGCAGAAGAGGAGCTGCCTGACCTGCAGTTTGAAATATCGGTGCTTTCTCCCCTGCGACGCATCCGGAATGTGCGCGAAATTCACATAGGCCAAGATGGATTGGTCATTCGCAACGGCAATCGCGAGGGCCTGCTTCTGCCTCAGGTTGCTACCGAACACCGGTGGGATTGCTTTCATTTCCTTGAGCAGACCTGCATCAAAGCCGGCCTGCCCAAAGATTGCTGGACCAGCGAGGAAACAGACATCTTTGCGTTCACCGCGGCCGTTTTCGGCACAGACGAGAGCGCGCCGCAGGCTGCGGAAGAGGTACATGATCTCTCCCGGTGACCTTCGGCGCGTCTGCACTGCTCTGCATGTGAGAGGCGGCAAATTCCGTCTCCGCCCCCATTTGACTTACATGCCGTTTTCGCTGCTCTGCGTCGGATGCACCACGCGATAGCTCGCGCCGCCGTGCGACCACACCAGCAGCAGGATATCCTTTCCGTCGGGCAGGGCATGCACCTCATTCGCAAAACTGTCCGCGTTTTCCACCGGCTTGCGGTCCACCTCCAGAATCACATCCCCCGGCGCCAGTCCCGCATCGTCCGCGGGGCTGGCTGGCTTCACCTTTTCAATTGCCGCGCCATGCACCTGCTCTGGTACGTTCAACTGCTGCCGAATATCCGGGGTCAAATCCGCAACTGCGAGTCCCAGCCGTGCGTGATGGTCCGTAGCCGGGCCCGCGTTGTCTGCGATTTCCGTTTTCGCGTGGTACTCGCCTACCTGCACATTCACCGTCTCCGGCTTGCCGTTCCGCAGGATGCCAAGTTTGATCGCGTTACCGGGTGCAATCTGCGAAACGGCCACCTGCAGCGCACTGCCGTTCACCATCGGTTTGCCATTGAGCGAGCGCAACACGTCGCCGGTCTTCAGGCCTGCGCGGCTTGCGGGCGAGTCGGGCGTAACCTGGCTGACGATGGCGCCGCTCGCATCCGGAAGGTTGAAGAAGCTTGCGTTGTCCGGTGTCACATCGTTCATGCTGATGCCCAGATAGCCATGGTGCACCGTGCCGGTCTTGATAATCTGTTCGGCCGAGGCGCGCGCAATCTCAGAGGGGATCGCGAAGCCGGCGCCAGCGAACGAGCCGCTGTTGGTGATGATGAAGGTGTTGATGCCAATCACCTCTCCATGCGCATCCACCAGTGGGCCTCCGGAGTTGCCAGGATTGATCGCAGCATCGGTCTGAATGAAGTCACCCGGCTTTCGTGGATCATCTGAGTACGGATTGGGCCGATTCAGCGCGCTGATGATGCCCCGCGTCACAGAGAACTGGAAGTAGCCGAACGGGCTGCCGAAGGCCAGAACGCTTTGTCCGGGACGCAGCGCGTTCGAGTCGCCCCACGGAATGCTGGGCAGATCCTTCGCGTCGATCTTGATCACCGCCAGATCATTCAGCTTGTCTACGCCGATCAGTCGCGCAGGAAAGACACGCCGGTCATGCATCGACACACGGATCTGCGTCGCGTCGTTCACCACGTGATCGTTGGTCACAATGTAGCCATCAGGAGAGACGATGACGCCGCTGCCCACTCCGTGCTCCACCTGCGGCTGCTGCGGCATACCGTGGCCCTGGAACGGTGAGCCAAAGCCGAAGAAGTACTGCTGCAGGCCCGGTGGAATCTGGCCCTGCGCCGGCATCCCGTCGTCGCCCGCCCCATTCGGGTTCACCTTGGCCGTGACGGACACGCTCACCACCGCCGGTGTCACGCGTGAGGCCACCGCTTCCACGGCATCATCGAGCGAAACCAGAGACGAGACCCGACTGTCGTCCAGCGGCGCCGCAGCCGCGCTGCTGGCGGCCTCTGCGGTTCGATGGCCCGCGAAGAATGTCAGGCAGAGCAGCGCCACCGCTGCGGTCCCTGCCGGGATTGCAAATCGCTGTGCTGTTGTCACTAATGAATTAGTTGATGCAGTCATATCTACCCCCTCCGTTGGGTGCGGTTGAAATGGTTAGAGTTGGAGCGTAAGCCAGCCATCATGCACAGTAGGCTGTGCGGATGGTGCGGGAATCCTCGGAACGATGCGGAAGATCAGCCGCGTCACAGTGAAGTGCTCCACAGTGGGCGTTGCAGCGGCGTCGGTTTGTGGCTCAGACGCATCATAGTCAGTCCAGACGTGCGGCGCATGCTCGACAATCTCCACCTGCTCCCACGCAGCGACTACTAAGAATTGCGCTTGTCCCGCCAGATTCAACCCCGCTTCTGCAGAAGACGGCATCTCTGCACGCATGGCCACGGCGCGCGGTTCCTGCATGGTCCGCGTTGTGCCGGCCGGCATTGAACTCGCCTCGGAAGCACGCATCGCCGCTTCGGTGGAGGCGGCGTGGGGGCGGTGTGTCCGCGGCGAGGGAAGTGCGGCCGTGCGGATTGCCGCGTTCAAAATGAGCGGTCGCCCTGTGCCTGCAGGCTTCAACTCCGCCATCGGGCTGGTCGCACTCACAGCATCGAACGCGACCAACTGCGGACATTCCGCCAGCTCCGCTGAGCATGCCACGAGGCTGAAGAACACCACGGCCAGAAAGCCGCCGGTCGCGACCGGACTCATCTTCGGGCTCCGCGCGAGGATGCGATGGACGCGATCCGCCAGCTCCGGCCGTCTCTGCCAGGCACCCAGGGTCAGAGCCTCGGTTCGGCGCTGCAGCCCCCGTTCTGCAAGACTTGCCAGGCAGGCAGCATAGGCGCGCGGTGCGCGCGTCCGCTGCACCACGCCCTCATCGCAGGCCATCTCGCGCTCGCGACACAAGCGATGCTCGATCCACCACAGCCCCGGATTCAGCGGAAACAGAACGAGGCCAATCTTCTGCAGAAGGTTCGTCCAGTCGTCGCCGCGCCGCAGATGCTCGGCCTCGTGCAAGACCACCTGCTCCAGTTCGCCCGGAGTCAGCCGCTCCAGCAGCCATGCGGGCAGAAGGATCCGTGGTGCGAAAAATCCAATCACTCCCGGCCGGTCCAGTTCCGTCGATGCGCAGATCTGTACCTTCCGAGCATTTTGCGGTCGAGCCTCCGTTCCATCCACTGCGTTTGGCAGGTCGACCGGGATGGCGTTCTTCCACATCCTGCGGAGCCGAACGACATGAACGCCAAGGTCCACGGCGCGCAGCAGGGAAGCGGCCACCCACACCAGCGCAATGCCTACGCTCCAGGCCGGTGCAAGCACCAGCCAAGGCCGGTGTGCAATGAGTGCCGTCGTCGCAACCGCTTCCTGCGTCTCGAAGGCGCGCTTGAACAGCGGCATCAGGGGCAGCAGAGCAACCGCGGCGAATCCTGCAGCCCACGCGGCAAACCGCTGCGCAGCCGATGTATGGCGAACCAGCTTCAGAGTCGCGGTCAAAGCAATCGCGATGGCCAATCCCTGCCATGCTGCCGACACCGCTACAGGCGCTGCAGCGTGCGCAAGCACCGTTGCGACAGCCGCTGCGCTCATCGAGGCACCTCGTTGTTCACGTGTTCCTCTGCGTCAGGCTCCGCACTCTCAATGGCTTGCTTCAGCCGCTGGAGTTCTTCCTGCGATATCTCCTCGTCGCCCAACAGCGACAACAGCAACCGCTCACGCGAGTTGCCAAAGAACCGGCCCAGCACATGGCGGATCTCCGACCGGCTCGCCTCCGCTTCGGCCACGCAGGGCCGGTAGACAAACGCGCGGCCCTCCTGTCGGTGCTCAACGTAACCCTTCTGCTCCAGAATCCGGATCGTAGTCAGCACCGAGTTGTAGGCCAGCTCCTCGCCCGCTGGCATCGCAGCCACCAGATCGTTGACTGAGGACTCCCCGCGCCGCCACAGAATCTTCATCAGCCTCAGCTCGGCCTCGGTCAGTGTGTTGGATTTTTTAGGCGGCATCTAAATCCTCTGATTCTAAAAGGTTTCTCTGAACCGTAATCGACCTTGCAACCTTATAGACCCACAACTAAAGGATTAGTTAGCTCTTGGCAAGAATTTTTTTTGCCGGATATGGGTAGGGATGGACACGAAGCTAGCAGCGCTTCAGACGTGGTACAAGGTGCGCGGCCGTCGCGCTGGCAGCAGCAGCCCCATCGTGAGGATTCCCGCCGGGATGAGGTAAGCCAGCGAACCCAGCACCCACATCACCGCCGCACCCAGCACCTGGTCCGGCAGTGGCTGAATCTGGAAAGGATTTGGGTGTTCCACATAGTAGGCGTACACCGGCCGGTTGCAGAACGCGAGAAATGCCGACAGGCCCGTGTTCACAAAGTCCGCCGTGAGCAGATAAAGCAGCATGCCCCAGCGATAGGGATTGCGCGCCGACGGCCATGGCTGGATGATGCACCACCAGAAGAGCATCGCCCCGGCCAGAAAGCACAGGTGCTCGATGTCATGAACCGTCTCGTTGTCCAGCGCGAGGTCGTATGCGCCCGGCACATGCCATGCCAGCAGCGTCACATTCATTGCCAGCCACGCTACCGGCGGATGCACCAGCCCATGGAAAAACCGGCGCAGAGGCCTCATCCGCAGCAGCGGCCCGGCCACGCCCACGCGCAGAAAGCGCGGCAGCCCGCGCAGCATGGGCACCACCGGCTGCCCCAGCAGCACCAGCGGCGGCACAACCATCATCAGGATGAGGTGCTCAATCATGTGCGCGCTGAGCAGCACATCGGCAAACGCGTCGAGCGGCGAGCCGATGGAGATCCACAGGCTTCCCATGCCGGCGAGGAAGAAGAGCAGTCGCGTCGAGTCAAACTGCTGCGGTCGGGTCTTGCGCAGCGCGAGCCAGCCACGCACATAGATGGCCACGGTGAGCATGGTTGCAGCTGTCAGCCAGACCGGCAGCTCCCAGTCGTCCATCACGGACTGCATTGCCGTCGTCATCGCTCTACCTGGTGTTCGCTTCGCTCTCCGATTGCGGCGCGCTGCTGTTGCCGGCCTGCGTCAGCGTGCGCGAGAAGTCCACCGCCGGGGGCAGGTCCTTGCCGCGCAGCGTCATCAGGAAGCTGACCAGCGCGCGCGTCTCTGCCGGGCTCAGCGCCTTCCCGTAGGCGGGCATGTTGCCGCCGCCCTGCAGCACCTGACGGATCATCTGGTCCTCGGTCATGCGCGCCGCAATGTTGTCGAGCGCCGGCCCGCGCATGCCGCCTTCGCCGCCCAGCGCGTGGCAGTCTCGGCACTGCTTGTTCTGCAGCACCAGCGCGCCCTGCCGCTCCAAGGGTGACCTGCCTTCCAGATACTGCGTCGGAACCGCTTCGCCTGACCACGCCTCCATCTGCGGGCTCCACGGCGTGTACATGCCCAGCCGCGTGAACGTCCCCAGCGTCACGGCGATCACCGCCAGCATCAGAACCGCGATTGGACGCCGCGACCAGTGCTTTTCGCCCTCTCCGGCCACCAGCGGCAGCAGAAGCATGCCGCCGATTACCAGAATTGGAGCAATGAACAGGAACGGCGTCTCCAGGTTCGGTGGCAGATACGCAAGTACCGCATAGATCCAAAGGAATGCGAAGTCCGGTTTTGGCGCCGTCTGGATAATCGTCGGGTCAGGCTGACCGGTGGGCCCAATCGGTCCCAGCAGCAGCGCGCACGCCATCACCGACAGCAGAATCGCCGCCGCAAACACAGCGTCTTTCCACGCTGCATCCGGCACAAACGGCACGCCATCCTTGTGCGTCTCTTCCTGATATTCGCGCAGATAACTAGTCTTGCTCACGATGCGCCCCGGCATCGGCCACTCATTGATGCCCAGCTTCAGCACCATCCACACGTGCAGGGCCACCAGCAGCAGCAGCGTGCCGGGGATGATGAAGACATGCAGCGCAAAGAAGCGCGACAGAGTCTGGCCGCCGATAATTGGCCCGCCGAGCAGCAGTCCCACCATCGGTCCTCCTACAATCGGAAGCCGGCTCACGATGGAAGCGCCAATGCCCAGGCCCCAGTACGCGTCCTGGTCAAACCGCAGCACCTGCCCGGTGAAGGCCATGCCGAGCGTCAGCAGCAGCAGAAAGACTCCGATGATCCACGTCAGCTCGCGGGGAAACTTATACGCTCCAAAGAGGAATACCTGCACCATATGAATCAGAACAATGGCGATCATGAAGTCCGATCCCCATCCATGCATCGCGCGCAGAAACCATCCCAGCGTCACGTCGTGATTCAGAAACTGCAGGCTGCTCCACGCCTCACCGGCCGAGGGCGTATACACCAGGCCCAGCAGGATGCCCGTGACCACCTGCAGCACCAGCAGTACTGTGGCCGCGCTGCCAAACACATACCACCAGCTCGCGCTGCGTGCCGGCGTCGGATGCAGCGCAGCCTCAGTCATGGGCTTGGCCAGCCCCAGCCGGCTCTCAAACCAGTCAAACAGCTTTACTGCCGTACTCTTCTTCGCATTCGAGCTGTCCATTACGACGACCTCGCAGGGTTGGCTTCCTCATCCGCTGCGCCCACCGGCGCTCCGGGCTCAATCTGCACCAGCGGCTTGCTGCGCTTTGTGCATGCCTCCGCGGCCAGCGTTGGCAGCGAGCCGGCTTCAATCAGCAGATGGTTGCCCGCCACTGTGTAGTTGTACTCAAACAATCCCCGCTCCGGCGGCCCTGAGGCGCGCGAACCGTCCTCGTAATACGCTCCGCCGTGGCAGGGGCAGAGGAACAGCCGCGACTGCGGAAACCACCGCACCGGGCATCCGAGGTGCGCGCAGTTGATCGCGAACACCTGAAACTTCTTGCCCTCCACATGCCTCACCCAGCACGCCGAGTTGCCCGTCATTCCATCGGCGACCATCGTCACCGGGTTGCGGAAATCAACCATCCGCGTCTCTCCCTCGGGGAAGTCGGCAATCGATCCCAGAGAAACCCACGAGTTATAGCTGGAATTCTTCTTCAGCGCCGGCCCCAGAATGTAGCCGAGAATCGGAACCGCAACGACTGCTCCGACAGCGCCGTTCAGCGCCAGCGACAGCTTGAAGAGGAATGCGCGACGGCTCTGTACTGCTGCCTTTGCTTCGGCCTTTGCCGCGGTCGGCTTCACGCTTTCGGTGTGTCCCGCAGCGCCGTGTTCCTGGGGTATGCTCATTGTGCCTCCCTGCCGGCTGCAGACTTTGAAGAATTCATCGCAGCAGCATTGCCTGTATTGCTCTGTGCCGGCTGGCTGACGGCACTCTCGCGATGCGCTGCAAGCCATGCCACCATGTCGTTCACATCTTGTGAGGTCAACGCTCGCGCATTCGGGCCAGTGATGTACGAGCGCCAATCCGGCACGTTCTTATCCGGCTGCCCGCCCAAAATCAGGCTGCGGAGGCTTTGATTGCTCACCAGCGCCAGATACGACATGTCCAGAATTGTTTCCTTCGTGGCGCCCTTCGGCAGCGGCTGCCCACTCACGGCCTTTACGCCGGTTCCATCCACGCCATGGCAGCGCGCGCATGCCTCCACAAAGACCTTCTGCCCATTTACCGCATTTCCAACCGCTCCGTCGGCGTAGGGTGGCAGCGCGGTTCCAGTAAACTCCGCAGGTCTGGCCCACGCACCCAGCATGCCCTTTGCCAGCGCATCGATCTGCCCATCCGTCAGCATCCCACCCGCACTCTGCGCAAAAGCGGGCATCAGTGTGCCCTTCACGCCCTTCGCCGTCAAATCGCGCAGATTTGCCTCGCCTGCAATCGCCAGATAGGCCGGGTTGTTCAACGCGAGCGCCGCGCCTCCGCGCCCGTTCTTTCCGTGGCAGCCGGCGCAGTTCTGGGCGTAGAGAGTGGCGAAGTCCTTCACTTCATCGGGCCGCACGACCTCTGGTCCCGGTTTGGGATAGCCCGGCATCCTGTTGCAGCCTGCGGTGCCCAGAGCCGCAGCACACACTGCCAGTGCCGCCCATGCGTACGATCGGCGCATCATCGCTCCCCATCCTTCCGGCTACTCTCGCCTTCCTGGCCTTCGATGCCTCCATGCACGCCCGCGCGCAGCACAAAGGGCAGCGACTGGAACTGCCGCGTCCTCACCTTGGCCTGCAGATTCACCACATAGCCCGCAACCAGGCCGAAGGCAATCTGCGATGGAATAAACCAGAACCAGTCGATTCGCTCATTCAGAATCGGACTCACGATATTCAGCACGGACGCCAGAAGGCCCGTCCACAGCAGAGGCGCCAGAAATCCCGCCGTCAAAATCGGCCACCGCGGAAACATCGGCAGCATCGCGCCGTACAACGATCCCACCAGCAGCGACGTGACAGCGTGAATCGCCAGAGCCGCCAGCAGTCCTTCCATGTGGAACTGTGCGAGGAAGTCGTTGCTCTCGTGCGTCCAGCTCACAAAGCCGCCCGCCGCCATCAAGTTCATGGCGTACCACAGGCTGTGAAATTTCAGCAGGCTGAACAAAGTCGCCGGCCCAATCATGGCGATGCCGCCCGCAATGCCGCCTTTCAGCCCTGTCGTAAAGCGGAACGTCTCCACCGGAACCATCTTGCGGTGAACCGGGCTCATCGGCAGCTTCTCGATTGTCTTGCGCGTCGTTGCGAGCACAATTTCTTCTTCCCGGACCGGCACCATCTCGTGCGCCTCATGCGGCAGCACAGCGCGGAACCACTTGTAGCTCGCGGCCATCGAGAGAATCACGCCCAGGATGCTTACCGCAACATGCGTCACCATCCCGGTGATAATGAGCGTAATGCCCAGCGCCAGCGCCATCGGTGCGGCCGTGGGTTCGGGCATCTGCACCGCGGTGTGCCCTATTTCGTTCTTATGCTCCATCGGTTCCCTCATATGTGGCCTCAGCGGCCCAGTACATACACCACGGTGAAGACCACCACCCACACGGCGTCCACAAAGTGCCAGTACACGCTAAGCACCTCCAGCCGCTCGGCGTGGTGCGCGTTCACCTTGCCCTGCAGTGCGAAGATCAGCGCCAGCCCCAGCATGATCAGTCCGGCGATGACGTGCGAAGCATGCAGCCCCACCAGCGAGTAAAACGTCGTCCCGAAGAGATTCGTGCGAATCGTGAGCCCCTCGTGATAGATCAGCTCGTACCACTCCATCGCCGTGCTCGCAATAAAGATTCCGCCCAGCAGCACCGTTGATGCCAGCCACGCCGTGAACCTCCCGATACGGCTCGCCTGCAGTTCGTGCACCGCAAAGTGAACCGTGATGCTGCTCGAGAGCAGGCAGATCGTTGAGAAGATCGGCAGATTCAGCACCTCGCGCGGCGTCGGTCCGCTCAGGCTCTTGCCTGTGTAGTAGATGTACGCCACCACAAAGATGACAAAGATGGCCGACTCGGCGGCAATCAGGCAGGCCATGCCCACCATGCCCCGCGAAGGCTGCTTCCACTCATCTCCGGTTGGATTCGCAACTGCTGCGACTGTACTCATTCCCTCGCTCCTGATCCACGCTGCCTACTCAAAGTTGCTGTCCGGGTCATCGGGATGCTTCAGATCCCACAGAGGCCTCCGGCTGCCCACCGTCGGAAGCTCTGCAAAGTTGTAGCTAGGCGGAGGCGAGCTGGTCGACCACTCCAGCGTCCACGCGTCCCATGGGTCCGGCCCGGCCACCTCGCCCTTAAAGTAGGACCACACAAGGTTGTACACGAACACCAACACCGCGATGGTCTGGAAGATGGCGCCGAGACTCACGATCATGTTCCAATCACCCCATCCGCGGTCCGCCTCGTAGGTGTAAATGCGGCGCGGCATGCCTAGCAGGCCGGGTACGTGCATGAAGTCGAACGTCATGTGGAAGCCGAAGACCAGAAGCCAGAAATGCCACTTGCCCAGCTTCTCTGAAAGCATCCTGCCTGTGATCTTCGGGTACCAGTAATAGAAAGCCGCAAAGATCATGAAGAGAATCGCGCCCACCAACACATAGTGGAAGTGCGCCACCACGAAGTACGAGTTGCCAAGCTGCCAGTCAAACGGCGATACCGCCAGCATCACGCCCGTAAGCCCCGCAATCAGAAACTGGAAGAGGAAGCCCAGCGAAAAGATCATCGGCGTAGCGAACCGGATGTTGCCGCCCCACATCGTCGCCAGCCAGTTGAAGATCTTGATACCCGTGGGCACGGCCACCACCATCGTCGAGAACGTGAAGAACGCATTCGCTTCCGGTCCCATGCCCACCGTGAACATGTGATGGGCCCACACGCCGAGGCTGATGAACGCGATGCCCACGCTCGCCGCCACCATCGCGGGATAGCCAAAGATTGCCTTGCGCGAGAACACCGGAATGATTTCGTTCGCAAAGCCAAACGCGGGCAGCACAAGAATGTAGACTTCCGGGTGTCCAAAGATCCAGAAGAAGTGCATCCAAAGCACCGCTGATCCGCCTGCCTGCGTGTCGAAGAAGTGTCCGCCGAGGTAGCGGTCGATCACCAGCATGATCTGCGCGGCCGTCAGCGGGCTTACCGCAACAAAAGCGATGCCGCTCATCACCACGTAAATCCACACCAGCAGCGGCATGCGGCCCAGCGTCATTCCCTTGCAGCGCATGGTAAACGCCGTGGCCACGATGTTCAGTGCCGTACCGATCGATCCCACGCCGCTCAGCAGCACGCTCAGCGTCCAGTAGTCCGTGCTGTGTCCCGGCGAAAAGACCTTCGCCGTCAGCGGTGCATATGCAAACCACCCCACGTCCGGGGCCGTGCCCGCTCCGTAGAGCCCGCTCCCGGCAAAGTAGCTGAAGTAAAGCAGGATGCCCCCAAAGGCCGAAATCCAGAAGCTGAACGAGTTCAGCCGTGGAAACGCCATATCCCGCGCGCCAATCATCAGCGGAACAAGGTAGTTGCCGAACCCGAATAAAATTGGCATGCCCACGAAGAACACCATCGTAGTTCCATGCATCGTGAACAGACGGTTGAAGACCTCGGGCGAGACAAAATGGTTATTCGGGACCGCCAGCTGGATGCGCATCAACAATGCCTCCGCACCCGCAATGACAAGAAAGATCAGTGCGTAACCGATGTACATCAGTCCGATCTTCTTGTGGTCAACGGTCGTGACCCATTCCTGCACCACAGAGAGAACGCCGCCCGGTCTCCGCATGGTCTGCGGAAGACTTGCTGCTCCGGCCGCGGATGTGTGAGTTGCCATAGCTGCCTCTTCTTCCTATTTCAGCGTGCTGAGGTATTGCGTGACCGCGTTCAGATCATGCTCGTTCAGATGCATCGCCGGCATCAGTGCGCCCGGCTTGAAGTCCGCAGGGTTATTGATAAATCCGCGCAGATTCTCCGGTGTATTCTGCACTGCGCCGGACGCGATCGTTGCGCGGCTCGCCAGGTGCGAGAGGTCCGGTCCGAAGATGCCCTTCGCGTCCGTGCCGGATACCGTGTGGCAGTTTACGCACGCATTGTGCAGAAAGACTTCGCGTCCTTCCGCCGCGCCCGGAGCCTGCAGAGCGAGCTTCTGCTGGTCGGCGACCCACGCGGCAAACTGCTCCGGCGTATCCGCGTACACGCGAATCAGCATCTTCGCGTGTTGCACGCCACAGTACTGTGCGCATTGTCCCAGGTAAAGCCCCGGGCGCTGCGGGTCGATCCACATCGTGTTCACTTTGTTCGGAATCAGGTCGGTCTTCCCCGCCAGCTCCGGCACCCAGAAGCTGTGATCCGTATCGGCAGACGACATGGTCAGGTACGTGGCCTGCGGATGCTGCGCATCGGTCACAGGTACGTGCAATTCATTCGCCGTTACAATTCCGAGCTTCGGGTAACGGTATTCCCACCAGTACTGATGCCCGATGACGACAACATCCAGTGCGTTGGCAGGTTTCGACGCCTTCTGCGTAACAAAGATGATCCGAGTGCTCGCAAGAAAGAGGACGACAACGATCAGAATCGGAATCACTGTCCACGACAGCTCCACCTGGGTGCTGCCGTAGATCTGCGGCGGCTCACTGTCTTCGCTGCCGCGGCGGCTGCGATAGCGGATGATCACAAAGGTCAGCAGCCCGCCAACAATTAGAAAGATTCCCCCACAAATACCCAGCACCAGTACCGAGAGTCCGAAGATCGACTCAGCCGGAGTGCCTTTTGGCGCAAAGATATTTGTGGAATACGGTCCAGACCAGAGCGCTAGCAGCGCGGGCAATTTCATTGCGCCGCCCTCTTGTTGCCTGCCCCCAACTGCGCGATTCCAGATCGTTCGGAATCTTCCAATCATCGTCGAGCGCGTGCTCAGTCCCATTGCGTTTTTCACCTGCTCCCCGCCGTGCTCTTCCCAGGTGTGTGACGAATCTCCCTTCGAGACACACCTATCCTCATCGAGTCCGGCGACTATGGTTCCCGTTCCACCGGTACCCACTGGTCCAACCTGATCCGCGTTGATTGTCTGCCTTCCCGCTCGCGCGGTGCAGACTTGTGTTTGCTTCGGGTGTTATCAGGCCAGGCTGGTTCTGGCCGGTTGCTTCCGTGCTTCACTCGAACCGCGCTCCCGATGAACGCGCTTCCAGGAAACAGCGAATCTTACACTGCGTGCCGTTTGTCCCGCCAGCCTCAGCGAATCCCTACTCGTCGCCCGAGCGGAACAGAAGTTATCCATACAAAATCGTTCGACAAAGGTGGAATCAGATCGTTCGCAACAGTGCCGGGCGCCCTTCTGCAAAAAATGCAGTACCGATGCGCCGGGGAAGCGTGTTGCACAATCTGCCCAGTTGAGAGTACCACTTCGAGCT
>VFSW01006892.1_pt1 | contig 16609 bp, 14 predicted proteins | sample 5358111 | NCBI WGS metagenome assembly VFSW01 (sample SAMN11554181, study PRJNA540505) | mine drainage metagenome | isolation source: sediment from site ElyBrook_90M | place: USA: Ely Copper Mine, Vershire, VT | collected 2017
AGTTGAGATGCACCCCCACTCGACCGCGCTCTTCTTATCATCGGTTCAACTCCCCAGCGAAACCACAAACTTCATGGTCCCAAACTACTCCCGGCCAGTGTCCCCGACAATCAGCGTTCACAAGGTAGCCTTCCTGTACTGTGGCATTCTTATCATACAACGATGCCAGTGTTGACTCTCTACATTGGCCGTGATCACCGTCCCTTGTCAAGGGCCACGGCTCGGCTCTGGCCACATCTGTGTAAATAATCTTTTGCCCCCCTGAAATCGAAGAAGGCGTCCGCCTGCCCCGCACCCCCCACCTTGTGCACGATTCAATTACTCTAGAAGGTTCAGAGGAGTGCTTTTCCATGACCGTGATACGGCAGGAAGATTTCATCGCGAGCGTTGCGGGCGCTTTGCAGTACATCAGCTACTACCACCCGGTGGACTACATCACCAGCCTGGCCAAGGCGTATGAGCGGGAAGAGTCACCCGCCGCGCGAGATGCGATTGCGCAGATTCTTATCAATAGCCGGATGTGCGCCGAAGGCCACCGGCCCATCTGCCAGGACACGGGCATCGTGAACGCCTTTGTGAAGGTGGGCATGGATGTCCACTTCGAGGCCGGCCCCGGCGAGGAGCTCAAAGATCTGCAGCAAATGGTCGATGCGGGAGTGCACCGGGCCTATCTGGACCCCGACAACAAGCTGCGCGCTTCGGTCCTGGCAGACCCCGCCGGCAAGCGGATCAACACCAAGGACAATACCCCGGCCGTGGTCAACGTGGAACTGGTGCGCGGCTCAACGGTCGAGGTCACAGTGGCGGCCAAGGGCGGCGGTTCTGAGGCCAAAAGCAAGTTCATCATGCTCAACCCGTCGGACTCGGTGGTGGAATGGGTGCTGAAGACGGTGCCAACCATGGGCGCGGGCTGGTGTCCGCCGGGAATGTTGGGCATCGGCATCGGAGGCACGGCCGAAAAGGCCATGCTGATGGCCAAGGCCTCGTTGATGGACCCTATCGACATTCAGGAGCTGATTGCGCGCGGCCCCAAAAATTACGCTGAAGAGTTGCGTATCGAGCTCTATGACAAGGTGAACCGCCTGGGCATCGGCGCGCAGGGGCTCGGCGGGCTGACCACTGTTCTGGATGTGAAGGTGATGGAGTCCCCATGCCACGCCGCCAACCTGCCCGTGGCCATGATTCCCAACTGCGCCGCCACCCGCCACGCCCACATCGTGCTGGACGGCTCCGGCCCCGTTTACCTTGACCCGCCTGACCTGAAGGACTGGCCCAAGCTGACCTACGACGTTTCCGGGGCCAGGCGCGTAAATCTGGACACGGTAACCCGCGAGGAAGCCGCCACATGGAAGCCAGGCGAAGTGCTGCTCCTGACCGGCAAGCTGCTCACAGGTCGCGATGCCGCCCACAAGCGCATGACCGACATGCTCAGCCGCGGCGAAAAGCTGCCCGTGGACTTCCGCGGCCGCTTCATCTATTACGTCGGGCCGGTGGACCCGGTGCGTGAGGAGGTCGTAGGCCCGGCCGGCCCCACGACGGCCACCCGCATGGACAAGTTCACCCGCCAGATGCTGGCCGAGACCGGCCTGCTGGGCATGGTGGGCAAAGCCGAGCGCGGCCCTGCCGCCATTGATGCCATTCGCGAGTTTGGCTCGGTCTACCTGATGGCCGTGGGCGGCGCGGCCTACCTGGTGTCAAAGGCGATTCACGGCTCCCGCCTGATGGCCTTTGCTGACCTGGGTATGGAAGCCATTTACGAGTTCGACGTGCGCGATATGCCTGTGACCGTGGCCGTCGACTCCAAGGGAACGAGCGTCCACCAGACCGGCCCTGCCGAGTGGCAGCAGCGCATCGCGGGGATTCCGATTCTGCAATAGCTTTTGTGACTGGCTGGATTGGTGGTGCCCCAGGTCCGGATCTTCAGACCTGGGAGCACCCTCTATATGAGGTTGGACAGGGAACCTGGCCGAGCGACCTGTTCCCTGTTTTCTTGAGTCTTCCTACTTGCCGAACTACTTGCCGAACCGGTAAACGAACCCGTAGTTGAAGCCCAGGCTGTTCTGCATGGAGGAGCCGAAGCCGGTTCCAAAATAGTCTCCTGCCAGCCGCAGTGACAGGTTCGGGCTGATGTTGGCCTCGCCGATGATGCTACCGCTCACCGCAAAGGTGGAACCATCCGGGTAAAGGCCCAGGGCTGTAGAACCAAATCTGTTGGTGTCACCGGAAAAATTGCTAAGCGCCCAGCCGCCCATCACGCGCCCGGCAATGGAGTACTTGGGCCGCATGTAGAAGCGGTAGGTGGGGCCTGCCAGCACGTCAAACTCGCTGATGGCCGGCCGGGTGATGTTGCTGAAGTTAACCCCCACGAAGGGCGTTCCGTAGTATCCGCGGCCGTCAAGGGTAATGCCCAGCCGCTCGTTCCTATAGCGGGTGAGAGCGGCGTCCCACGAGTACAACGTGACGCGCTGGATATTAGGGCCGGGCTTGAAGCGCAGAAAGCCGCCGCCTACAAACGCCTCATAGGGATGCGAATACGTGTCGTGGATGAGCTGGGCGCGGCGCTGGTCCCGCCGGGCCTTGATGCGGGCCTGCACGCTCATCTGTCCCTGGTTCTCGGCGGCAGTGGGCTGTTGCGCTTGGTCCTGCGATGCGGGATTGCTGCTCGAACTTGAATTCTGGGCCAGAACGGCCTGCGAGACTGGCAAAGTGAGCGCCAGCAAAAGGGCAAATCGGCGGAAAGAATACATCGGTCTCGGGTTACCTCCACGGCAGTACGGAAGCACACTAAACCTGTGCTCCCCCCAATAGGTATTAAACCACCTGAGGGGAGCCTTGTGGGTGAACCCGAGCCTGTTTGCACGCACACGAAACCAAATCGCCGTGAGCCGTGCTATCGAATACCGTGCAGATCCGCCTCCAACTGGGTCTGGTCAAAACCGTCAGGCGCCCCCTTGGCGGTGAGCCAATCCTGCCCGAGCAGGGTATGAGCCTCGTCGCAGTACTTCTTCCAGAAGGCCACGGTCATGGTCTTCAACTCTCCCCATGTGATGCAGGTAAAGCCGTTCTCGTCATACTTGGGCACAAAAACGCAGTGGCCGCCCCAACTGCCCTTCTTCGACTTGGCGCCGCCACCGGGCACCACGTCCCACACGTCCTGGGTCTGCGCAGTCAGCGGCAAGGCCAGCCCAATATAGACGCCGCCGAACAACGCGATCGACTGGCGAACCTCATCGAGATTGGCAGGCCTGGGATCGGCGAAGGCCAGCAGCGTATGACCGTCGAATCCCTGCTGGCGCCAGTTGTTCAGCACGTCCAGCTCGATGCCGCCGTTGTCGGTATTGGCGTTGCCTGGGACGTAGCCGTCCCACTTCTCGTAGTAGCTCTCTATCGTGTTGTCAGGCACAGTGGCAATGCCGCCCGTGTTGGCCGACCACACCTGCACTGCGTGGCCCACGCCGGCAATGGTGCAGTCGCCCAACTGGTCGTTGAGCATCATGCCCCAACTGGCAACTCCCTTGGTCCAGTCGGCAGCAGGCGGCGGAGGCGGAAGCGCCGGCGTAAGGTAATCGCGAAGCGCCAGGGTTCGGGAGTCAGTCTTGATGGCCTTGCGACCCAGTTTCATCCTGGAGTGATCTGTCATGGGGGATCTCCTTGAACCGCGGGCCAGCCGTGCCGTCACGGTATGGGCCAAACTTTTTCAAATCCCGCTCAGCTTGTCCAGCAAATCTTTTTCTATTTAAAGAGAAATCAACACCTTGCCCTGTCGATAACTGACAGAATCATCTACGATGGACTGCAACGGAGGCCGCATCGTCTATGGCTCGTATTTTGTTTGGGATTGTCCTCGGAATTCTGATTGTGCCCATCGCCGCGCTGGCATGGATGAAGTATGGCAACATTCCTGTGGCTGTTTCGGATCAGCCCTTCCCCTATGAGCGCCAGATTACCGGCATGGCGCTCAACGCGCGCATCGACCGCGAAATGGTCCCAATCCCGCCCATGCAGCCCGATCAGGCCAACCTGGTAGCCGGCGCGCACATTTACAGCGAGAAGTGCGCTGTGTGCCACGGCTTCCATGGCAAGCGGTCCCTCACCGGCGCGAACATGTTTCCCTCCGCGCCTCCGCTGTGGGAAAAGCATCACAACGGCGCTGTGGTTGGCGTGAGCGACGACCCGCCGGGCGAAACCTACTGGAAGGTGTCCAACGGCATCCGCCTGACCGGCATGCCGTCCTACAAGACACAGCTCACCGACACCCAAATGTGGCAGGTTAGCCTGCTGCTGGCCAACGCCGACAAGCCCCTGCCTCCGGGTGCATTGGATATTTTGCGCGGCGCGCCGGTTCAGGGTGCCGTTATTGAGGCTCCACCCGCCAAGACGAAATAGACGCTGCGGAGCACAGCGTCTTGGCCGCATAGACAACCGCTTGGGCGTATCTGAATTGGGCATGACTGAAGCGGAGAGGAATGGAACCATGAGCCTGTTGGACTCCTTGCGCAAAGGACTCCGCTTCTTCCTGATGAGCATGGGCGTCTCCAGCCCGGCAAAGAAGACGCAACCCGCGCCCAAACCCGCACCCAAGCAGGAACCCGGCAAGTAATGCATTCTTTGCGCCTGACGCTGCCCCCATCAGGCGCAAAGAATCTGCAACCCGCATCCGCCCTTTCAACTCCAATCTATTGATGAAGCGGTCGCTTGCTGGTGAGGTCCTTCCCCAATGACCCCCAAAAACAAGAAAAACCTCCTCCGCGCCTTCTGGGACTTTTTTGTCCTGTTCAGCGGAGTCTCGACCGCGTCCAACCTCTCGCGCACGCAAGGACGGCCCGTGTTAAACCGCGGACTGTTTCTGTTTCGAAAGTCCGCAGACAAGTAAGCCGCGCGCTCCACCCCTGCGAATTGGTAAAATTGACTTATGCCGCTGACCCGCCAACAGGCCCTCGACTACTTCCACTCCCCTGACCTGATCGGTCTGGGCTTCGAGGCCGACGCCGTGCGCCGCCGCCTCCACCCTGAAGGCGTGGTCACCTACATCATCGACCGCAACATCAACTACACCAACTTCTGCACCGAGTACTGCACCTTCTGCGCCTTCTATCGGCCTTTGAAAGGGCCTCGCTCCGACGAGGGCTACATCCTCGACTTCGAGAAGATCTACGAGAAGATCGCCGAGACCGTGGAGATGGGCGGCACGGGCGTGCTCATGCAGGGCGGCATCCATCCCGACCTCAAGATTGACTGGTTCGAGCGTCTGTTTACGGGCATCAAGCAGCGCTTTCCGCAGATATGGCTCCACTGCCTCTCGGCTTCTGAGGTGCTGGCCATCGCCGAGTACTCAGAACTGAGCCTGCGCGACACCATAGCACGGCTGCGCGACGCGGGCCTGGACTCCATCCCCGGCGGCGGCGCTGAGATTCTGGACGACGACGTGCGCAAGCGTATTGCGCGGCTCAAGTGCCGCACTGAGGACTGGGTCAGCGTCCACCGCACCGCGCACCAGCTTGGCATGCGCACCACGGCTACCATGATGTTCGGCGTGGGCGAGACCATGGACCAGCGCGTGAACCACTTTGACGTGGTGCGCAATCTACAGGAAGAGACCGGCGGATTCACGGCCTTCATCCCGTGGAGCTTCCAGCCCAAGCACACCGCCCTGGGCGGACGCGGCTGGGATGAAGCCACATCTGTCGAGTACCTCAAGACCCTGGCCATTTCACGCCTCTATCTCGATAACATTGAGAACGTGCAGGCCAGCTGGGTTACGCAGGGCCTCAAGGTGCTGGAGCTGGGCCTCCACTTCGGCGGCAACGATGTAGGCTCGGTGATGCTGGAAGAGAACGTGGTCAAGGCCGCCGGAACCAGCAACTGCACCACTGAAGAAGAACTGCGCCGCATCATCCGCGATGCGGGGTTCAAGCCCGTCCAGCGCGATACCCTCTATCGGACGATGTTTCTGAATTAGAACGGCGCCGGAAAATGTCTACCGCTTTGTATCGTTCGCTCCTGAGCACCACAAGTAGGCAACAAACTCCTTTGCTTCGGGAGTTCCAGGAATTTCAACGTCCTTTCGGATTTCCCATATTAGCTTTGATAGAAGGGCGTCATGTTTCACAGGAGATTGGTTTGGATTAGAAACTCTGATTTCATCTTGATATGCATGAAGCGAAACGAGTACGCCTTTCGAGCCAATCAGATGGAGTGTATTGCAAGCCTCAGCAAAACTCCGATTGCCTTCAGGCGTTGAGTCCGTACCAACGATGCCGCTTATGGAGATCAGAAATTCTTTGTATTGCTCAAATTTATATTTTCGCCAGTCAGCCTCCCTCTCCTTCTGCTTCGTGAGATAGAAGCTGACAGCCGCTACGACCACACCTGCTGTGGCGGAGATCACGGAAACGATGACAGTGGCACTCACTGGTGTCCATCATACTCCGGCTTTCGCAATGTGAACCCTACGTAATTGTAGCTTTTATGCTACACTTTCCACGAGATGGAACTGATCCTGTACGAGCAAGAAGATGGACGGTCCCCGTTCAAAGAGTGGTTATCGGGCCTGCGGGATAAAGTTGCGCGCGCCAGAATCCTTACCCGCATGCGGCAAGTGGAGGCGGGAAATCTGGGCGATTGCGCGTCCGTTGGCGAAGGCGTGATGGAATTGCGCGTTCACCTGGGTGCCGGCTACAGGGTGTATTGCGGCCGCTCAGGCACGAACTGGGTCATTCTGCTGTGCGGCGGAGACAAAGCCAGCCAGCTAAAGGATATCCAGCGCGCAAAACAGTTTTGGGCCAATTGGAAAGCGAGGCAAATATGACCGAATACAAAGCAGGCGCACCGTACCACGAATGGGAGATCGATCAGCTTCGCTCTGATCGCGAGCTTGCCGTTGAGTATCTGAAAGCGGCCATGGAATCCCTCGACAATCCCGACGAGCGTGCAGGCGGACTCTTGGCGCTACGGGCGGTGGCCGAGGCTTATGGCGGGTTGGGCGCAGTGGCAGCCGCGGCGGGCATCAGCAGAGAATCTCTCTATCGGTCATTGTCACCAAAGGGCAATCCGACACTCAAAACCCTGGTCGCCATCCTCAAGACCGTGGGCCTACGGCTTTCTATCGCCGACAAACAACCGGCACGGCCAGCGAGATCCAAGGCCAAAGGTCGCCGCGCCGCCTGATCGCGATTGAAGCGAGCAGAGATGAGTCACGAAGCGTTCTGAAACCAGACATTGGTTCTCCGCCACCCCCGCTATAAAAATAAGCCGCAATCTCCTGGAGATGGTTTGCAGAGAATTTCGCTCCTTTTCCGCACACTGAAAGATGAGCGAAAAAACAAGCCGCCAAAGGAGACGCCATGTCCAATCTGTCGGCTATGTCCCCGGTCGGCACCCATGGGGCGCCCCCCTCTATTTGCGCTTTCCCACAGTTCGCTTGCAGAAAATTACGCGGTCTAATTTGGACTCAATCATTACACCCTCGCCGCATTGCCGCGGCCTGCAAACGGCCACTGACTGAGCCGCCGCGCGCGCACCATATAAATCAAGGTACCGGAGACGGCGATGCACGACGCCACCGCCAGCCCTTCCAGCGCATGGCTGCGATTCACAAGGATAAAGACAAAGCCCGCCATAGCCAGCAGCGGCGGCAGCGGATAGAGCGGAATGCGAAAAGGCCGCTCCAACTCCGGCCGCTGAATTCTGAGCAAAATAACGCCTGCCTGCTGCAAGAAAAACTGGAGCAGGATGCGCGTGATCACCAGCATCGTAATCACCTGCTGCAGCGAAAAGAAGCAGAACGCCGAGGCCACCAGCCCCAGCGCCACCAGGGAGCGGTGCGGAATACCATGCCGCGGATGCACGGCGGCCAGCACGCGGAAGTAGTTGCCGTCGCGCGCCGCGGCGTAGGGCACGCGCGAGTAGCCCAGCAGCAGCGAAAACACCGACGCAAACGCGGTCCACACAATAAGCGCCGCCATCAACTGCCCGGCCATGCGTCCAAAGGCAGACCGCGCGATCTCCGCCGCCAACTGCAGATGCGGCGCGGCGCCCGCGGCAGCTTGAGCGGCGTGGCTGGCGGCGTCGCGCACCGAGGGCAGCGCGGCCATGTTCATGGCCACGTAAAACGCTGAGACAAACAGCACCGAGAGCAGAATGGCGCGCGGAATGGTCCGCTCCGGCCGCCGCACCTCACTGCCCAGAAAGCAGATGTTGTAGTAGCCCCAGTAGTCGTAGGTGGTAATGAGCGTGGCCTGCGCCAGCCCTCCCAGCGCCACAGCAACAGACTGCGCCGGCGAGACCGGCATGTGCCAGCCGCCCGTGGCCGCCGCATGGGCAAAGCCTGAGACGATCACCCCGATCAGCGCCGTGATCACTCCGCAAAAAAGAACCCAGGCCAGCCGCATCACAGAGCTCAGGTTGCGATACAGCAGCGCCGTCACCAACAGGCATGCGCCCGCCGCGGCAAAGTTGGCATAGTGCAACGCAGGCAACGCAGCCACCGGCGCGCCATTCAACCCCGGCCAGAACCACGCCAGAAAGCTCGACAGGCCGATGCAGCCTGAAGCGATCGACAGCGGCGCAGAGAAGCTCAACTGCCACACGAAGAGAAAGCTCAGCCAGTTGCCGGCGCGGTCAGGCCCATAAATCTCGCGCAGAAATGCATATGACCCGCCCGCACGCGGAAAGGCCGCGCCCAGTTCGGCCCACACCAGCCCGTCGGCCACGGCGATGGCCGCGCCCAGCAACCACGCCCACACTGAGAGCCGATAGCCCGCCGCAGCAATCACCAGCGGCAGCGTGATAAACGGGCCCACGCCGATCATCTCCAGCATGTTGAAGAGCACCGCGGACCGAAGTCCAATGCGGCGCTGCAGATTTGCCGTACCGGCGGAGATGGATGTGGATGGAATCATCGAGTGGAAAGGACCATTCAACTGAGGTGCTACTCGAATCGTACACCGGCGGATTGTACACTGACGGGAAGTATGATTCTTGCCGAGAGAGTTCACCAAGCAGCAGCGGCGGCGGTTCTTGCGGGCCTTGTTCTCACGGGTGCAAGCCCCCTCCGCCTCAGCGCGCAGCAGCCCGCTGCCACATCCGACGCGCTCGCCACGCTTCCTCCTGCCGAGCCCAGCTCCATTGCCCTGCCCTTGCCGGAAGACCGCGGCCAGGCTGCGCTGGAGCAGACGCTGAAGCGTCTTGGCACCACCGCCAGCGTGATGATGATCGTGGCCCATCCGGACGACGAAGACGGCGCGCTGCTGACCTATCTGAGCCGTGGGCTGGGCGTGCGCGCCACGCTGTTCACGCTCACCCGCGGCGAAGGCGGCCAGAATGCCATGTCCGCTGACAGCGATGATGCGCTGGGTCTCATCCGCACCAATGAGTTGCTCAAGGCTGGCGAGTACTACGGCGCCAAGCAGCTATGGGGCACTGAGGCGGACTTCGGCTTCTCGAAAACTCAAGAGGAATCCTTTGCCCGCTGGGGTCACCAGCGCGTGCTCTATGACGCCGTGCTGGCAGTGCGTCGTGAGCGCCCGCAGATTATTGTCGCCACCTTTGTGGGCGGCATTACCGACGGACACGGCCAGCACCAGGTCTCCGGCGAGATCGCGCAGGAGGTGTTCAAGGCCGCGGGTGACCCCAAGGTCTTTCCGGAGCAACTGAAAGACGGCCTGCAACCCTGGCAACCGCTCGCCGTCTACTCAAGGGCTCCCTTCGCGCCTGTCACGCAAAAAGGCATGTTCGACTACGCCACCGGCAAGTGGGCGTCGGCCAGGTTTCACAACTACATCACCGGCGAGTGGACCACGGGCGTGCCTTCCACCGATGTGACGGTCCCGGTAGGCACGTTTGATCCAGTGCTGGGCCGCAGCTACATGCAGATTGCGCGCCAGGGATGGGGCGAGCAGAAAACGCAGAACGGAGGCGCCAACCCCACCCTGAGCGGGCCGGGCGATTCGCGCTATCACCTGTGGGCCGTGGCTCCGGCAGCGATGGCTGCGCCAGGAACGAAGTCTGATGATCGTGACCTCTACCGCAACCAGCGGGTCAACATCGACACCAGCCTCGCGGGCCTTTCCCGGCTGGTCAAGTCCCCCGCGCCCACGTGGCTCACGAGCGGCCTGCGCCAGATCGACGCCGGCGTGAAGCAGATTAATAGTGAGTGCCAGAGCAGTGACAGCGCCGCTCTCGCGCAGAAGATCGCGCCCATCTATCGCCAGACGCTCGCGCTGCGAACGAAAGTGGCCGCCAGCAGCCTTGACGCCGAGGCCAAAGCAGGATTGCTCTTTGAGTTGGACGCGAAGATCGGCCAGTTCCAGTCGGCGTTCAAGGACGTGCTCGGACTGGACATGATCGCCTTCAGAACCAATGCAGCCACCGCGCGGGGCGGCGGGTTCCGCGGCGACTCGCCTGACGAGACTCCACGCAGCGTTTCGCCCGGCGAAGATTTCCGCGTGAGGGTCCACACCGCGCAAGCCACGGATAAAACCCATCTGAGCCGGGTGTGGCTCGAAAGCAGCGGCAATCCGTGGAAGAATGCAGACGCGACCGGCGCAATCGATCCAATGGCCTCCACCTCCGACCCTATCTTCCAGGTGCAAGTGCCGGAGGATGCTGCTCCGACGCAGCCGTACTTCACCCGCCCCTCCATCGAGCAGCCGTACTACGACATCGCCCCGCCCGAGTGGCGCGAGCGCTCCTTCGCGCCTTATCCGCTAGCCGCCTGGGCAGAGTTCACCTTTGACGGCCTGCCGATTCGCATCGGGCAGGTGGTTCAAACTCTTCAGCGGGTCACCGGACCGGGCGGCTTCTATGAGCCGCTTGTCGTCACTCCGGCCATCGGCGCACGCATCGAGCCCCAGGCACGCATTCTGCCGCTCGACGGCGATGCGCTGCCCGTGCGCGTCACGGTTCATACACAGTCCGCTGCCGAGGGCACCGTTGAACTAAAGTTGCCCGTTGGTTGGCGCGCAGAACCGTCTGAGGCACAATTCCATCGCACCCGGGCCGGAGACACCGAACCAATCCTGTTCTCCGTGACTCCGGCCGCGGTTAAAGTGGGCACGTACTCCATTCAGGCCGTGGTGCATTCCGGGGGCAAGGCATACGAAACCGGCTGGCAGAGCCTGGGTTATCCCGGTCTGCGCCCCTATAACCAGTACAAACCCGCGCAGTTGCAAACGCGCAAGGTGGACGTAAAACTTGCGCCCGGTCTGCGCATCGGCTACGCAATGGGCACAGGCGACCTTGTTCCCGATGCCATTGAAGGGCTGGGCGCCACGCCTCACTTGCTTTCCGCAGCGGAGTTGCAGTCGAGCGACCTCTCTGCGTGGAACGTGATCGTCATCGGCATTCGCGCCTACTCCGTGCGCCCTGAATTGACGCTGATTCAGCCGCGCCTCGATGACTTTGTCCGCCGCGGCGGAACGCTGATTGTCCAGTACCAGAGCGCCAACTTCCCCGCCCCGCTGCCGCTGGCCATGGGCCGCACGCCGGAGCGCGTGGTGGATGAGCAGACACCCGTAAAGCTTCTCGACCCCGCTAACCCGCTGCTTACCTGGCCCAACACCATCACGCCGGCAGATTTCGACGGCTGGGTCGAAGAGCGCGGCCACTCCTTTCTCGATAGCTGGGACCCCGGCTACACGGCGCTTACTGAGACAGCCGACGCCGGGCAGGACCCGCAGCGCGGCGGCCTTCTGGTAACCCATCCCGGCAAGGGAACTTATATCTATGTTGCCTATGCCTTGTACCGTCAGTTTCCTGAGTTAGTGCCGGGAGCTTACCGCTTGATGGCCAATCTACTCAGCGCCGGGCAAAGTTCCGCGGCGAAATAGGAACAACACACAAACACAACACGCATGCAAATATGCGGGGAAATCCGCGCAGACTCTGATGGTCGCGCGGATTTCCTTATATGCAGCCGACAGGTTTGTTAATAGAAGGTAAATTCATCTCGCTGTAACAAATTCCTTCAGTTATAACTCCATCTGTTAAAAATACGTGAATTAGTCAAATATTCATCTCCATTTGAGAGTCTTGGATTCGGAAGCGGTCGTGGATATCTTCGCTTGCGTACTGATGCTATCCGCGGCTGTGAAGCGTTCTTCCGCGCACCCAATGCAACACCGCACTCATGCATGTTGAGAATTCCGGGGATGCGGGAGAGGCGGCGCTCGCGGTGTAAGTGGGCGCAGCCACGACCTAACCGATTTGAGAGAAAAAGAGAGGCCCAATGAACTTCAGACTCAAAGCTGGTACCGCCGCAATTCTGGCCGCCAGTCTCTTCGGCTCGTTTGCCTACGCCGGTGTTCCCCCTGCTCCTGCCAAGAAGCACATCGTATCCAAAAGCGATAAGAAGCCCGCGTCGCCCTCGGTGGAAGATCAAATCCAGGAACTGCGTCAGGACCTCGAAGGCCAGATCAACAGCCTGAAGTCCAACCTTGCAGAAAAGGATGCGCAGTTGCAGAAGGCACAGCAGGCGGCGGCCGATGCCCAGGCAGCGGCAGAGAAGGCGCAAGCCGCAGCTTCGGCCCAGCAGCAGGCAGTCACTGACAATGCGGCGGCCGTCACCACGCTACAGAGCACGGTCACTGACCTGAAGGGCAACTCCGCTTCGCTGGCCACCACCATCTCCGACGAGACCTCGGCCATCAAGAAGCAGATTGCGAATCCCGATGCGATCAATTTCAAAGGAATTACGATCTCACCCACCGGCAGCTTCATAGCGGCCGAAACTGTGTGGCGCCAGGGGGCAATTGGCGCCGGTCTTAACACCCCGTTCACCGGCGTTCCGCTACAGAATTCCGACTCCGCGCAAATGAGCGAGTTCCAGGGTTCAGGCCGTCAGTCCCGTCTGGCCATCAAGGCTACGGGCAAGCTGGCCAACATGGTCATGACCGGCTACTACGAAATGGACTGGCTGGGTACCGGCATCACCTCCAACAACAACCAGAGCAACAGCTACGTGCTGCGCCAACGCCAACTCTGGGCAGATGCAAGGCTCAACGACGGCTGGGACTTCTCCGGCGGCCAGGGGTGGTCGCTCGTCACTGAGACCACCAAGGGTCTTGAAAGAGGATCGGAAATTCTGCCGGCCACCATCGATCCTCAGTACGAAGCGGGCTTCGTTTGGACTCGCCAGTACAGTTTCCGCGTGACCAAGAACATCAGCAAGAAATTCTTCATGGGCGTCTCGGCTGAGAATGCTGAAACTCTGAACCCCGCCGGCTCCAATCTGCCCACGAACCTCCTGATCGGTTCGGCTGGTAACGGTGGCGGTCTCTACAACCCCACCGCGAACTACTCCTTCAACCAGGCGCCGGACCTGGTGGCCAAGATGGCCTTCGAGCCCGGCTGGGGACACTGGGAACTCTTCGGCGTCGGCCGCTTCTTCCGCGACCGCATCTATTCCACGACCGGAAACCCCTACAATGACTCCAAAGTCGGCGGCGGTATCGGCGGCGGCTTCCGCGCTCCCCTTGTTGGTAACAAGATCAGCATCGGCCTGAAGGGCCTGTGGGGCGAGGGCGTTGGCCGCTACGGCTCGTCCACCATCGCCGACATTACCCTGCGCCCCAATGGGAGCGTCTCTCCCCTGCACGGCTTCTCTGGCCTCAGCACCGTGGAGTTGCAGCCCAACTCGCGCCTGATGATCTACCTGAACTACGGCGGCGACTATATTGGCCGTGACTACTCAGGCACCGGGTCAAGCGCCATCGGATACGGCGCGCCGGGGGTTGACATGTCGGGTTGCAACACTGAAGTGAAAACCGGCGGGTCGTTCAGCCCCAGCGTTCCGGCCCATTGCGGCGCCAACAACAAGGACGTGCAGGAATTCACTGCCGGAGACTGGTATTACTTCTATAAGGGACCCAAGGGCGGCCTTCGGTTCGGTCTGCAGTACAGCCGGTTCCAGCGCGATCTGTGGTCCGGCAACGGTGGCGAGACCAACCCAGGCGGCGGCGCCAATGGCATCGACAACATGTTCTGGACCTCGTTCCGCTACTACCTGCCTTAATCCGCACGGGATACATTATCCACACAACCATCAAGGGCAGCCCGATTATGGGGCTGCCCTTGACGCTTTTTTCAAGCGGTAACATCTGGAGCCTGACGTGCCTACTTCTCGCGCGGCTCCCCTGTAGACAGAAACGCCACGCCAGCTACCTCGTCTCCTGAGGCCAGCACGTCGCGGAGCCGCTCCGGGTTGGTCCCGCTGCGCGCTGCCGCACTCTCAACCAGCCGCAACGCTGCTGCTGGTGTGGTGTCAACCGGCAGCCGGAAGATCCACGGAATGTTGGTCGAGGTAAGCGTCTTGTCGCTACTGAGGGCCACCACCGGCACAAAAGCCTTGAGCGCCAGTTGCTCCGCCAGATGAGCAGCGTTGCGATCAAGAGCGACAATGGCCAGCGCATGTTCATCCATCAACACGTGAACCAGTTGGGTTGAAGCCGCGCCCCAGTTCTGGTCGCTGGCTACAGGCAGCAACTCCCACTGCTGTCCCTTCGGCAGGGCTGCCGCCAGTTGCGCCTTCATCTCGGCAGACTCAGCCACTTTGGCCGCCTGCGGTCCAAACAGCACCACACGCACTGGCCCCCGTGGCAGGTCCGGTTGGTGCGGCCCGTCAAAGACCACGCCATCCTCGCCCACGCGCGCGTAGGGCTGCTGTGGTGTGGCAGCCGCCGCTTCTGCGGCCGGGGCATGTTGCACTGCAGGTGCCTTCTCCATTGTCACTACGCGGTAAGTGATCGCGCCGTTGTGCACTGTGCCAAGGTACATAGGCGCAACATTCTTCTGGTTGGGATCGAAGATCATGTGCCCGGTGACACCGTCATACTCCTCAATGTCGGCCAGCGCATCGTGAATGCGGGCGCGATTCAAACCCGCCTTGCAGATGGACTGGAGCAGCGCATTCATGGCGTCGTAAGCCAGCGAAGCAAACTGCTCCGGCTTCTCGTGAAAACGAGCCTCAAAGCGGTTGTTGAAATCAATCCAACGCGGGTCCTTGCGGCTGGGATCGTATGGAAATACCGCCTGGAATCCCTCCGCAGCCGGACCGGCCTCCGCCAGCAGATCGGGCCCCAGCGTGCGATAGGAGCCGAAGACGCGCTGCTTCATGCCCAATGCGCGCATTTGCTTCAGGATATTGGCCGCCGGAATCTCATCGGCCCACAGTACGATGCCGTCGACGCGCGACGCGCGGATAATTTTCAATTCGCGCGTAAAGTCCGTGTCGCCGGGCATGAACTTCTGCTCGATCACCACAGGGTGACCAAGCCGGACCGATGCATCACGAAATTTGGGAACGCCCATCCGCCCATAGCGATTGTTCACTCTCAGCAGTGCCACTCGCTTGAGACCGAGTTCGGAATAGATGTAACGACCCAGGGTGAAGGCTTGCACCCGGTCGTCCTGCAGATCGGTAAAGTACCACGGAATATACGTCTCGGGAATGGTGGGATCGGTCGAAGCAACATTGACGATGGGAATTTCGGCTTTCAGGGCCACGCGCAACATGATATGCGTCGACTCGGAACTGATGGAGCCAAAGATCGCCCAGTCCTTGTCGTCATAGACCATCTTCACAGTTTCATCCGACGCTGAGCCCCAAATCGCGGGATCGGTGGGGCGGTTCTCGCCATACACCGCTTTCGCCTGCCAGTTGTCGTAGTCGTTGTGCAGCATCAGCTTGAAGGGCTTGCCGCCATAGCCTCCGCGAGCATTGGCCTCTTCCACGGCGAATTGCGCCCCGTGCAGCATGCGCAATCCGAAAACCTGCTCCGGCCCCTTGTCCACAGGGCCGAAAAAGGCGATGCGTACCTCGGTCAGATTCTTGGGTTCGGGAATGTCCCGCCCTGCGCCGGTATAGATATTGGGGTGAAGATAGTTTTCGTAGTAGGGATGCTCAAACTTGGCGAAAGGGCTCAAGTCCGCGGGCTCGCCCGCATAGGGCTCAACCACTCGATCCCGCGGTGGTCCTGGCGGATGCTTGCCGCACTCGCACACACCTGCGCTCTGCGCCGCCACACTCACGGCGGCGCACGCGACCACCATGCCGGCCGCAATCGACAACATTCCCTTACGCATGACAACTACTCCTTGGTTGCGGTAGCCTTTTCCGTGCGGAACATGGCGATGGCTTCAATTTCAACCAGCAGCTCAGGGCGGCAGAGCTTGGCCTCGATGCCCGTGGAGGCAGGCAGCGGATCAAGTCCCTGTTCCTTGAAGAACGCGGTGCGCTCTTCGTTGAAGGCATCATAGTCACGATCAATGTCGCGCAGGTAGCAACTGGTGCGCACAATGTCGTGCCAGGTGCAGCCTTCGCTGGCCAGCAGACCGGTGATGTTGTCCAGCGTGCGCCGCATCTGCGCGCGGAAGTCGCCGATGTGCACACTCACGCCGTGCTCGTCGATCGAGGCCGTGCCCGAGATGAGCAGGATGGTCAACCCATTCAGGTCGATCCTCATGCCGCGCGAAAACGAACTCGGCTTGGCGTAGGCGTAGGCCTCATTGAGAACGCCGTGGTTGGTCATCGCGCGCTTCGTGATGGGGGTATGCGCAATGGTTTCCAGAATTTCAGCAAATGCAATCATGATGGCTCCTTATTTTTGAAAAA
>VFSW01006893.1_pt1 | contig 16608 bp, 18 predicted proteins | sample 5358111 | NCBI WGS metagenome assembly VFSW01 (sample SAMN11554181, study PRJNA540505) | mine drainage metagenome | isolation source: sediment from site ElyBrook_90M | place: USA: Ely Copper Mine, Vershire, VT | collected 2017
TTCCTCGACGAAGCCTACGGGATTGTCGTACCCCACTTCGTAGCAATAATCGCTGCCGAGCATGATGCGTTCGATGCCGACCTGGGAGATGACGTAGTCCATGAGCGGTTTCGAGTGGGAGATGATGTCGTAATGAAATCGCTGGAGGTACGCGCTGGGCGTCTCGGCGCATTTCTTGGCGGCCGCAATCACCTTCCATCCGTGGTCGAGCCGGCCTATGAGCGTGGGCAGAGTGCCGCCCGCATGCGGCAAAGTGACCTGCAATTTCGGATGGCGGTCGAGCACTCCCCCGAAAATCAGGTGGGCGGCGGCAATCGTCGAATCCAGGGGATACGCGACGAGATTCGTAAGGGAGTACGGCTGCGTGCGCTTGCCGCCCACTGCTGGGCCGACAGGATGCAGGAAGACCGGCAGATCAAACGCTTCAATTTTGGCGAACACCGGTTCAAACGAAGGGTCGTCTAGGTCGCGGCCGTCAACGAATGTTCCCATGTAGACGCCGCGCACGCCGGGGAGTTTGCTGACGCGGTTCAGTTCATCCAGCGCAATGTCGGGATCGTGCATGGGAATGGTGGCGAGGACGACGAAGCGGTCTGGATAGGCCTGATGCGCGGCGATGGCCGCATCGTTCCACGTTTTTGAAAGTTCGAGGGCGAGCTTTCCGTGGACCCAGTAAGACATCGGGCCGGTGAGAGAAAGCGCGTGGACGGCGACGCCCTGCGCGTCCATATCGGCGAGGCGCAGTTTCAGGTCAATAAATTTGGAAGGCAATGGCCCGTTGGATTGGCTTGGAGTTTTGAAGTAAAAGCCCTGCTCGGTCATGCGGAATTCCGAGTCGTAACCCTGCGCATTGAAGAGGTCGAAATAGGATTGGGGGAAGTAGTGCGCATGAATGTCAATCGCGCGCACGGCGGCTTTCTTTTGCGGCTCAGGCACTGCCGTGGGCTCCGAATTCGCAAGTACTTCGCCTGCGCCACCAGCCGCGGCGACGACGGCGGCCACGCCGCCTTTCAGAATTTCACGGCGCGACACCCCGTGCCCGCAATCCTGTCCGCATGTGGATTTCATGGAGCAGCCTCCCTCAAATCATGGCGATGCAACTTGTGGTGGAAAGTCAGTGAGAAGTTAGGGCGCGGGCCGCGCAGTGTCAAGCGGCTTGATGAACCAGCCGGGGAAATGACGGGGACAGCGCCGCCCTCCGGTGGCAGAGAGCCAAGTACCGGATGGAGTGGACATCATCCTGATGTATGCCTTGCTAGCCCACCTTGACCGGCGGAGGCACGGACGCGGCACTGGGCGCAACGGCCGCGCGCTTTTCAGCCTTGGGGATGATGAGCCATGCGCAAATATACGCGAATATGCCTAGAACAATCGCGCCTGGAATTACGGACAGGACCAGCCAAACCAAGCGAACGACGGTCGGATCCACGTCCATATACTCCGCAATGCCTCCGCACACGCCGGCGATCTTGGAGTCCGTCGCGGAAAGCCGGAGCCTCTTGTAGTTACTCGTGGGCTCTTGCTTTGCACCGCAGATCGGGCAGAAGTTCGAGGACTCCGCAACTTCTCTACCGCAATCAGGGCAGAACATCTGTCACCTCCGAAAACCGGGTTTTACAGCGCACGTCCAGGTTCAAAAAGCCAGCTTCCGCCCGGGTTCCTACTTCCTGAATATCACGATCAGCCGCCAAACTCAATTCAGGAGTCGCTGGTATCTCCTACGCACCCGATGACCGATAGATTTCAGGGCCTCGCGCCCAAAGGAAGGCTAAAAATCGCCGCTTTGGAGCGCTCCGCCCGGGCTTCCATGCGGCATCTTCCCCCCTTTATGCACAGGCCCGAAACTGGACTTGCCCCCCTGCGTCGGGTACCATTGATATTCCCAAGCGCCCATTTGGACTCTAAGCGTGTACTGCGAGGCTTGAAATGACCCTTGAAATGGAACACCAGACTTTCTGTGGAGTGGTCTGCCTGAACTGCAAGGCTCCAATACTGGTTCCAGCAATTGTTTGGGAAAATTCCCTAGTGCCTCAAGAAGTCAACCTGGAGCGTGAAAGAGCTTCAGTTTTCAATGTTCGCTGTGCGTCCTGCCACAAAGAGAGACCCTACAAGACCAGCGAGATCGTCACTTTTGATGGGCTGCCACTTCCCATCGCCCCATTCGCGCAGCCGTCCGGCACGCGCCCGAATCCTCTGAACGGGCTCTCCAGTGGCGTAAAAGTATAGCAGGCTTCCGTTTTGAGCTGTCCGCAAGTCGTCTGATATCATTCTGTTAAGGTCTTTCCGTCGTGTGAGTTGCCAACTATCCCCATGGATGGCAGGAGCCTGCTCCGCGCCCTCTTTCTTCTAAATTCACCGATCGGGCCTCGCCTGTTGCAAGATCATTGCGCCAGGACATGGGAGCAGGAACGTAAGCCGAATATAGGCACATGACCCACTGTGCTTTTCAGCCATGATATAAGTTCAGTCGGATGGTGAAACGAGTGAGCGAGTCTCTTTCCACTTGTTTTCTATTTTTGGCGCTGTGCTGCCTTGCCGCGCAGACGCCTCCGGCCGCCTCCCCACAAACGCCGCCAATTCGCGCCAAAGTGGTCGTTGTGGCGATGTTCGAGCCCGGAGAAGACACCGGGGACCGACCTGGCGAATACCGATTCTGGGCCGAGCGGGAAATCAACATCCCGCACGCCGTTCCACAAGGAACGAATCCATGACCGGTTTGAAAATACGAATGCGCTGCTCGTGGGTCGCAAGCATTGTTCTTCCGGCGTCACTGCTATTTTCATCTGGTCTCTGCGCTCAGACGGCGCCTGCGAAGTCGCCGTCTCTTGCCGCATCCGCCGAAGAGCGGACGGCTCGCGCTTTCGCCGCCGCGCGCGCGAATCCCTTGGAACTTCACGAATTCCTGTTGCGCATGCCGAAAGGCGCCGATCTGCACTATCACCTGGTCGGCGGCATCTACGCCGAATCGTTTATCCGGGCGGGCGCGGAAGATGGATTGTGCGTGGACCTCGCGAGCCATGCGTTTTCCCGGCCCATGGCCGGGCCGCCATCCGATCCTTCCTGCGGTGACGGAAAAGTGCCGGCGGCGAAAGCTTTTTCCGACCAGAATCTCTTCGACGCTCTCGTCAACGCGTTTTCGATGCGCAGCTTCGTGCCTTCGCCCGGAGTCAGCGGGCACGACCATTTTTTTGACACGTTTGGAAAATTCGAAGGCACGGGTTCCAAACACGCCGGCGAGTGGCTGGACGAAATCGCTTCGCGAGCCGCCTCGCAGAATGAGCAGTATCTCGAGCTGATGGAAACACCCCCCTTCAGCCATGCAGCGCAGCTCGCAAAAGAGATCGGCTGGCGCGAGGACCTCGGCCAATTCCGCTCGGAACTTCTGGCGCGCGGATTGAAAGACGAAGTGGCCGCTGCCACCGCCGCACGGGACGATGCGGAAGCCGCCCGGCGCAAGCTTGAGCGCTGCGGCGAAACGAATGAGGCTCCCGCCTGCAAAATTACGATTCGGTACCTGTATCAAATATTGCGTGGCCTGCCGAAGGAGACGGTATTTGCGCAAACGCTTCTCGGATTTGAAACCGCGTCGGCCGATCCGGGGTTTGTCGGGATCAACTATGTCATGCCGGAAGACGGCACGCCCTCCATGGCCGACTATGCGCTGCACATGAAAATTGTCGGCTATCTGCACGGACTCTATCCGCGCGTGCACATCAGCCTGCACGCGGGTGAACTCGCGGAAGGGCTTGTGCCGCCGGATGGCCTGTGTTGCCACATCCGGCTCGCCGTGGAACAGGCTCATGCGGAACGCATCGGGCACGGCGTGGACGTGATGCGCGAAGATCGCCCCTATGACCTCTTGAAAGAGATGGCCGCCAAACACGTGATGGTGGAAATCAATCTGACCAGCAATGACGTCATTCTTGGCGTCGCAGGAAAAGACCATCCCTTGCCGGAGTACCGGAAATATCATGTGCCGGTCGCGCTCTCGACGGACGACGAAGGCGTGTCTCGCATTGACCTGACCCATGAATACGTCCGCGCGGCGGAAACCTACGCATTGAATTATGCGGACCTGAAGCAGATGGCGCGCACAGGGCTCGAACACAGTTTTCTTCCGGGAGAAAGCCTGTGGCGCGAGAGAGACATGTTTGTTCGTCGCGTCCTTCCGTGCTCGGCGGAAGCGCCGGGAGCGAAAAAACTTTCGCCGGCATGCTCGGCGTTTTTGGAATCGAGCGAAAAAGCGCGCGAGCAATGGGAACTCGAGCGGAGATTTCACGAGTTCGAGGCGGGTTTTTAGCGCGTCGGTCGAAATATGCTGCGGAAAGAGCGGCGAATTTCGTCATTCCGAGCGAAGCGAGGAATCTCTCTGTGGTTGAGCAGCATGAAAACCAGGAGGGATTCCTCGCCTTGCTCGGAATGACGCGAGGGCTTGGGCGCTCTTTCCGCAACTTGGAAAAAAACGGATTCCCTCAATTTGTCCGCTCGTTCACTCGGAGTTTTCTCCGGCGCGGATCGTGGTACAATCCCGGTTCAGATTGGAGGTGAGAAGCATGGCTGATCCCCTGTCCGAAAATCAGAAAACGCAGTTGCTGATTCGTTCGCCGCTTTCCACGGACGGATTTGTTTCCATCTATTTTTCCAGTCCTGAAGGAAGGTTAATGACGGAAGAAGAGTGGTGGAATCTTCGGCAACTCGTCGAACTGACGAACAAAGTCTGCATCAAGCCGCAGGCGCACGCGCAGTCGGCCTGATCTTTTCCCGTGTCCGGTAATTTCGGATAGGCTTTTTCTGTTGCGCCGTATAATCGGGCGGCGAAATTCAGCGTTTCCCGCGGGGCGCTTCACGCCGCGCAGCGCGAAGCCGGAAGGCAGCCACGCGATCCGAAGCCGCGCCGTAAGGATCGGCCTCCTCATCCCCGCGATCCATCCTGATTTCTGAATTCCATAATTCCTCAAAAACATTGTTCCCTGTGAATGCCTCGGCGCAGCCCGGATTTACGTACAATACGTCCACAAGAGGCGGGCCACAGGCCGCCGCGGCCACGAGCTTTTCCACCAGCCGGGCAACAAGGTCACATGCAAATGGGTTGTTGAGGTAGACCAGGAGCGGGGGCCGCGGCCATCGAACGTTTAGCGCATCTTCCTCGCGAAGGTGGATCCGCGCTTTCGGATGGACTCGGCGCTTCCATGTCTGAATATTCCGCTCGCCGATGCGAGCCAGTTTCGGATTCAGCTCCACGCCGAGCACTTTGCGAAACGGCAGTTCGGAGGCGAGCAGCAGTGCGCGTCCTTTACCGGCGCCCATGTCCACGAATGTGTAGGATTCGACATGCGCCGCGGACGGCGCCAAAGACTCGCGCCATCGGCGGCACGCTTCGCGGAATACGGACGGCGCCACGGCCGAATATCCGTTGTTCCCTGCGTCGTGCGGCGATCCCGCGCGAAGACCTTCCGGACTGAGATACCCGCTCGTATCAAGATCGAATTGCACGTCGAAAGGATGGACTCGATCCCGGTTCGGAGCAATTTTGGGGGCTCTGGCCAAGGTGTTTCGCTTTCGTCTTCAGTTTGTCGCAATAAAAAAGGAAGAGCTACGGAAGGAGTTTACATCAGTGCAGCGGGGCAGACTTCCCCCCTGTTCTGCGCAGCTAGTGTTCCTGGGGGATGGCGTTGACAGGCTCTTCTCTCTGGAAGCGAATATCGTCAAAACAGGCGGCCACCGCATGCCAGCCGGCTCGCGACGCGGAATCGACGCGCACGACGTGTGCATCCGTTGTCATTTTCACGTTGCCGCGGCCCAGCGGACGGTTCACCAGGCTGACTTCGAGTTCCACCGGGGTGCCCGGTTCAATATATTGCGGGCAAAGAAAATAGACGCCGCTCGAGCTGATATTCGCTGTCTTCAGCGCCTTGGGGTGCGCTCGCCGTTGTCCGGCGACTCGTTTCACACGCAGGGCCAGACTCAAGTTGGCGCGCATGAAAGCGCGGCGTTCCTTCACCGCCAGCACCGCGTGAGTTGGAACGCGCTTGATGCCTTTTGGTTTGGCTCGGGTCGTCCAGGACGGAGGTTCCAGAACGGATGCCGCTGTTGCCGCGGATGGGCTTGTCGTTAACGCAGACTCGTGCGGGACCGCAAGTGTTGGATTCAATTTCAACGTCGAGCGCGCCGCGTGCATGATTTTTCCTTCCCTTCCCTCGATCTCCATTCAAAGGTTCGGTGTACCGGGACACTATCCTCCGCCGGAAAAATGCCGTCAATTCTCGATTCGGCTGACTTGTCTTATATCACAACCTCTGACCTCTCCCAGCCGCCAGGAAGCTGCCGGACGGCATTTCCGCGGCATAGTTGTAAGGAGATGGGTCACAGGGTTTGACCGCAAGAATCGGATAGCGGGGCGCAGCCGGTTTCCGATATTGTGGGGATCAAGGAGCGGCCATACGTTGAACGGAGTTTCCGCAATGCAAACTACATTCCGGCCCGCCACAAGGCGCAAATATCTTGCCGCCGTGGCCTCGAGGGATGCCCGCTGGGACGGCGAATTCTATTATGCAGTGAGTTCCACGCGAATTTACTGCCGGCCGTCCTGTCCGTCGCGCCGGCCGGACCCAGTCCGAGTGACCCTGTTTGCCACGGCAAACGAGGCCGAGGAGGCGGGCTACCGCGCTTGCCGTCGCTGTCATCCGCGCGACGCCGGTGCGCCTGCGCGAACGGAGATCATCCGGCGCGTGTGCAGCGCGATCGAAGCCGATCCGGATGATCCACCGAGCCTTCGCCGCCTCGCGCAACTGGCCAATTTCAGTCCGGGACATTTGCAGCGCGTCTTCAAGGCTGCGCTAGGAGTTTCCCCACGAGAATATGCCGACGCCGCGCGCGTCGGGCGGCTCAAATTGGGATTGAAAAAGGAGAAAAACGTGACGAACGCGCTCTATGCAGCAGGCTACGGCTCGCCGAGCCGCCTGTATGAAGCTTCCGATGCGCACTTGGGCATGACACCGGAGACGTACCGGCGCGGCGGCCGCGGCATGAAGATCTCCTACACGATCGCGGATTGCTCGCTGGGCCGCGTCCTCGTGGCCGCCACGGCGCGAGGCATCTCCGCCGTGTTTCTCGCGGACCACGACCGGTCGCTGGAGGCGGCGTTGCGCAAGGAATATCCCCACGCGGAAATTCTGCGCGATACCAAGCGCCACTCCGAATGGGTGCGCGCGATTGTTCGTAACCTCGCAGGCCAAAATCCTCAACTTGATTTACCGACGGATGTCATGGCCACGGCTTTTCAGCGGCGCGTCTGGGACGCCTTGCGGAAGATTCCTTACGGCGCGACGCGGACTTACTCCGAGATGGCTCGCGCGCTGGGCCAGCCGAATGCGACGCGCGCGGTGGCTAGTGCTTGCGCGACGAATCCGGCGGCGATTGTGGTGCCCTGCCACCGTGTTGTACGCAAGGGCGGGGCGCTCGGCGGGTACCGCTGGGGACTGGAGCGGAAAGAGAAGCTGTTGCGGCAGGAACGCGAATCGGCGAATCAGGACGAATCCGCCTCGCGTGCGCCAAAGGCCGCCGCGGCCAGCTAACTCACCGATTCCTCAAACAGATTTCCGCGGCCCAGAATCCAGGCAGGGTCAAGCCGCCGCTTGACGGCCTTCATCGCTTCGATCTCTTCAGGCGAATATTGAATCGCAAGCAGATGTGCCTTGCGCTTGCCGAGACCATGCTCGGCCGAAACGCTGCCGCCGAGTTCGACCGCTTTTCTCGCAAAATCCAGCAGAATTTCCGAAGCCTCGGCGGACTCTTCGCGCGAAGGAAGAATATTGACGTGCAGGTGCGCATCGCCAATATGGCCAAAGATGACGTAGCGCCCGCCAAACTTTGCGTCCAGCCGGCGCCGGTAGTAGCCTAGCATCTCCCGATGGTGTTCAAAGGGCACCGCGCAATCCGAAGCCATTTTCAGCGAGCCCCTGCGACGCAGAGCGTCATTCACGAGTTCCGGCAGGCTGTGACGGAAAACGCGGAAACGTTCGCGGTCCGCGGCGGAAGTCGCAAACCAGGACTTCTCGACGAGCGCCTGAGCGCGTTCGATGCGTTCGAGCCAGCGCGCGGATTCGCCGTCGTCTTCCGATTCGAGTTCCTGCTCGATCAGCAACGCAGCCGACGCATGCCGCGGAATTTCAGGAAATTTTGCGCGCAGCAGGCGCAGCGACGGCTCGTCGAAATATTCGATCATGCGCGGGCTGGCAGCAGTGCGCCATTCGGCGGCGGCCTCCTGGGCCGCTTCATCCGCCGCGAAAAAAATTACGCCCGCCAGCAACGCTGCTGGAGTGCGCAAAAGTTTGACTTCCGCGCCCAGGACAACTCCCAGCGTGCCTTCCGAGCCGATGAACAGATCCACCCAATCCATGCCGGGGCGCAGGACGTACCCCGCCGCATGCTTCGTGCTGCGCGGAATCGAAATTTCGGGAATGGGGAAATCAACGGGCTCGCCGCGGCGAACCGTCAGGATTTCTCCTGTCGCCCGGGCCACACGCAAACTGAGGACGTACCGCCGCGTCGCGCCGTAACGGAAACTGCGCGAGCCGCTGGCATTGGTGCTGATCGAGCCGCCGATGCTGGCCGACATTTCCGTGGGATCGGGAGCGTAGAACTGTCCGGTGGCCGTCGCGGCAGCCTGCAGATCGCGCAACAACACGGCGGCGCCCGCGAATGCCGTTCCCTGATGAATTTCAACGCGCCCGAATTTTTCCAGCGAAAGGAGCCAGCCGCCCTGAGGGACGCGCCCTCCGGTCAGCCCGGTTCCGGCGCCCGAAATCGTCAACGGAATTTCATCGCGCGACGCCCGGCGAAGCACTTCCGCAACGCCCGCTTCATTTTCAGGAATGAAAAGACGATCAGCATGCCCGCGGAAACCAGAGGCGTCCTCCAGATAGGAAGGTTGTATAGCCGAAGTTTCTTCCGACAGATGCAAGCCAGTTCTCCAACGCAGTAAAACGATGCCTCATGATAGCACCGGATAACGCAGTCTTCTCGCGGCGTGAAAACCGGCACTTTCTTATATCATTTAGGAAGAGAAGCCCGCGGGACGCGGGCGGAGAAAGTTACTATTGCGGCTGAATCCGCTGCGTGCCGCGCGGCCAGTGCGGCTTGAATTCGGTGTCCGGGATGCGGACGTTTCTCGAAATATTTTTGTAGTGGATCAGAAAATAATCGCCCGACCCGGTTTCAAAAAACTCCTGCTGCAAGGGAATCCACGTGGATTCATCGAGCCACAGCAGAATTTTGGAAAGCTGCCGCTTGACTTCTTCCGTTTTGGGCGCGAGTTCAAGAAGCACAACTTTCCTGCCATCGAGCGTCTCCTCGCCGCGCAGGCTGATCGCGTAGCTTTCCGTCAGGGATTTTCCGGAGGTTCCGAAACCGAGCAGAAGAAACTGATCCACGACGGACTTTTTCTTTCCGAGGTTGTACTCCTCGACGCGGTGAATTTTTGGATTGTAGATGTAGAAATTGTCGCCGTCGCGCAGGATCGTCCTCTCGTCGGGCTGGGTGAGTTCGATGCGCATCTTGTCGTCGCGGCGCACCTGAATCCTGCCGGACTCCGTGGATTTATCGTTGACGACCACGGTCACTTTCGTGCGATCCAGGTCGGCGGTCAGGCTGTGGAAGTCGGCCGCCTGCGCGTCGAGCTGCTTCAGGACCGCATCCAGCGTGATTGCGGATTGCTGGGAAACCGGACGGGCCGCTGAGACGAGAACGGCGCCCGCCGCCGCGCACACCACGATGAGCGCCACACGAATCCATCCGTTCACCCTCATCTTTGCGGCTTTCCCCCTGATTCGTCCCAGGCTCGCTCTATATACAGAATCCCTGGTCCTGCATGGCTCGGACCGTCCATCCATCGTATCACACCCTATTTGAACGGTCCCCGGACTTCGCGCGTTACGAGTTCCAAGTTACAGAAAACCGGCGCTAAATCGGATAATTTCCCGAAGCGAATATTCCCCGGCGTCCGGTATCATCGTTCTCCGATGCTTTGTCGAAAAGAGTTTCGCCTTCGGTTGCGCTCGCGCACGCTCGTGCTCGGCAAACGCACGCTCGTGATGGGCGTCTTGAATCTCACGCCGGACAGTTTTTCCGATGGCGGGGCATTCATGGACTCGGAAGCGGCCGTGGCGCGCGGATTGCAACTCGAGCGGGAGGGCGCGGATATTCTGGACGTGGGAGGAGAGTCCACGCGGCCCGGTTCTCTTCCGGTTCCTGCGGAAGAGGAGCTGCGCAGGATCCTGCCGGTCATTAAGCTTCTGCGCGAAAAGCTCGTCATTCCAATGTCCGTGGACACACAGAAGGCGGATGTGGCGCGGGCGGCGCTCGAAGCGGGCGTGGAAATCGTGAATGACGTTTCGGCGCTGCGCGCCGATCCGCGCCTTGGTGAAGCCGCCGCCGAAGCGCGCGCGCCGGTCATCCTAATGCACATGCGGGGCCGTCCGCGGACGATGCAGCACCGGCAGTTCGCCCGCGACGTCATCGGCGACATTGCGAAAGGGTTTCGAGATGCAATCGCCCGCGCGAAACGCGCCGGGCTGGCAAAATCGCAAATCCTGCTCGACCCCGGCATCGGATTCGGAAAATCGCACGCGCAAAATTTTGAGATTCTTGCCCGTCTGGCGGAATTTCAACGAATGGGCTGCCCGATTGTGATTGGAACTTCGCGCAAATCATTCCTGGGGAAGGCGATGGCAGGTCCGAATGAGCCGGCGCTGTCCGCCGGCGAACGGCTTCTGGGCACGGCGGCGAGCGTCACCGCGGCGATTCTGAACGGGGCGCACATTGTGCGTGTACACGATGTGGCGGAGATGGCGCGTGTCGCGCGCGTGGCCGATGCCGTTCTCGACGCCCGGCGCGGCTAAGCGAGTTCCACGGAATTTACTTTAGCAACTCTTTCGACTTTTTGCGGGAGCATGGACGGGCGCGTTTTTCCGGCTGGGCGGAATTGCTTGTACTTCGCGAAGCAGTCTCGGCGGCGATCCTGCGAATTTCGCTGCGCACGGCGTCCGCCTCTTCGAGAGTCAAATGCGTCAACCGCTTTTCCGCGGATTCCACGAGAACGGTCAGAACTTTCTGGAGATCGGATTTGACTTCCTTGGTCATCGAGTGAAATTGCCCCCCGCGAAACAAATAACAGGCCCGTGAGGCGCCGGGCAAGGCGCGGCATAAAGTGAGGCGCGTTTTGGTAACTGCGCTGAGCTCTCGTCGGACTATGATTTCATGTGTCCCAAAACGCGGAGAACCGATCCGCCGGGAGCAGATCTCATGCGAATTACCCGAGCCTTGGGTGATCAGATGAGGACCGCCGGCCTCTGGCCGCTATGGATATTGGGCGAGCGGGGGCGTTTACCCTGACGGTGAGCTAAAATCGGCTCCGCGGGGAATTTTTCCCTTCCAAAGATATACTTTACTCATGGCAAATCCCTCTCGCGCTGCCCAGGAACACACCTCTCCGGCCGGACCCGGAGTGATTCTGGCAATTGACTACGGCACCTCGAGGCTGGGCCTGGCGTTGTCCGACGCGTCTGGACTGACTTCCCATCCCTTTGCCACATGGAATCGAACGAACCGGAGGCGCGATCTCGCCCGCCTGCGCGATCTTGTGCGGCAAAAATCCGTGCGGCGGATCGTGATCGGGCTGCCGCTGCACCTGAATGGCACGGCCAGTGAAATGTCGGAGGAGGTGAGGCGCTTTGGTGCGCGCGTCGAGAAAGCGCTTGGAATTCCCGTCGAACTTATGGATGAGAGGCTGAGTTCCTGGGAAGCGGGCCAGATGATTTCCGCTGCCGGCACTCGTAAAATTACTCGCCGCCATTCGATTGGACGTGGCGTAAACAACCGCAAGGCGCCGAAAGATGATTTCGCCGCCGCGATTATCCTGTGGGACTATTTGAATCACAAACGGCAGGAGACGGGAGCGCAAGACTGACATGCGCCGCGTTCTGATTGGCCTATTTCTGTTCCTCATCGTTCTCGGCGCCGCCGCTGGATACGCCTACTTCGTGCTCACTCAGCCCTATCAAGGCTTTCCCCAGAGCGGCGTGTTTGTGGACATCCCCCGCGGGGCCTCGGCACGAACGATTGCGCGGCTCCTCGGCGAGAACGGAGTCGTGCGCAACTCTTTGGCATTTGAGCTGCTGTGCCGGTATCGCCAGCGGCGCACGCTCGAGGCCGGCGAATATTTCTTCGATCACCCCGTGACTCCCGGCGATGTGTACGATGCGCTGGCGAACGGCCGTGTGTTTTTCAAAGAGCTTGTCGTGCCGGAAGGTTTAACCATGTTTGACATCGCCGATCTTGCGGCCAGCGCTGGATTTTTGTCGCGGAAGGAGTTTCTGGCCGCGGCGCGCGACGCTGCTCCCATTCGCGATCTTGCCCCCGATGCGCCGTCGCTCGAGGGATTTCTCTTTCCCGCCGCGTACGAATTTCCGCGCCATATGACCGGCAAGGAGATGACCGAGGCGATGGTAAGGAAGTTTCGACAGGAGTGGGGCATCCTGACGGCAGCAGACCCGGCTCCGCCCCGCGCCCATCGTCTTCAGGACGTCGTGACACTCGCCTCACTGGTGGAACGTGAAACCCCGCGTCCAGAGGAGCGCCCGCATGTGGCCGGAGTGTTCACTAACCGTTTGCGCATCGGCCAGCCGCTGCAATGCGATCCGACCGTGGTCTATGCGTTGACGCTCGCCGGCTCCTATAGCGGAAAATTGGGTGGCGGCGATCTGCACTTCGCTTCGCCCTACAACACCTACCGCAACAAGGGCCTGCCGCCCGGCCCGATCGCCAATCCCGGCGAGGCGGCGCTGCACGCGGCGCTCGACCCGCTGCCTACCAACGATCTATACTTTGTCGCCAACACCGAAGGCGGCCATTTTTTCAGCAAGACTCTTCGGGAGCATAATCGGAACGTGGCGAAGTACCGCCGGTTGTTGCAGCAGGAACAGATTCGAGCGAGCGGCGGTTCTCCGGCGACTGCGCCGACGGCGGGAAAATCCCTTCGGCCAGCGAGGTCCGAATGACGCATCCGGATCATCCGTCGAAAAAAGAAACAATCCTCGAGATCGCGCGCGAATTGCACGTGCCGCGGTTTACTCCGGCTGAGGTCGAGCAGATCCGGCGCCAGCTTGTCGCGCGGCTGGGTTCCGGCGGGAAAACTTCCCCTGACTACATTGCCGGCGTCCTGGAAACCGCGGGCCTGCGCATTGTCTGGTCCACCAAGGCCGATACCAAGGGCAAGTACGAAGAGGAGTTTCAGGACCTGCTTCATTTTGCGACGCTGGAAGACGCAGAAATGTGCATCATCCGCCTCGATGAGCTGTACCGGAAATTCAAGGAAGAGGACGAACCAGCCGCCGTCGAGCGCGTCCTCGAAGTTGCGCGCCTGGGCCGCCGCCGCGCCGAAATGATCGCGCGCAATCACAAGGTCGAGCCGGAAAAGCGCGCTGAAAAAGAAGAGATCCTGCAGTGGTTCAAAGTGTGGCTCGAACTGCCCGACGGATTTTTTGACTGGCTCGAAGTCCGGAAATCGTCGCCCGACTTCCAGAGTCGCTTCGCCCGAAGCGACTCGGCGGAGGCCTGACGGCGCGATGGAGGACCTGAAGTACATCCTGGAAATTGAGGCGCTGGATCTGGGCGCGGACGTAAAAGCCGTGGGCCTCGCTCTGGAGGACATCGAGAATCGCGAACCGGTTCGCGGTTCGGACGGCGCGCGCATCTGGGCCGCTACCCTGGCCGCGCTCGCGGGAGACGAACCCTGGGCCCTCGATTTCTTCGCGCATCTGGACCGCGTGCGGGAATATTGCCGCTTGCATCAGATTGCTTTTGAGGAGCAGGCTGCCGGTCGCACCCTCGTCATTCCCGCGCCATCCGGGGCCGCCCTCGCGGGCCTCGTCGAGCGCTTTGCCGGCGAAACCTTCGGCGTGCGCGCGGGCGTTCCCCTGGCCGCCGGCGATCCCGTTGTTGAAAACGAATTGGCGCGCCGCGGCGTGGATGCGTATCACACGAGGTTCGACGATTACCTCTTCTGCGCGGTCTGCGATCTGGACAACGGTTTCCTCACAATCCTCTCCGGGAAATTGTGGGCCAGCGAAGTGCTGCGCCGGGTGAAGCCGGCGCTTGCGGGAATGCCGGTGGAAGTAGCGCGGCCGCAGTAACAGATTGCGTAATGTGAGATGACCGCAGGCGGGAGGACATGTTCATGAAGAAGATGGCCGCAGGAGAGTTCAAGGCAAAATGCCTCAAAGTGATAGACCGAGTCAACCTGACGCGCGAACCCGTCCTGATTACCAAGAAAGGCCGACCCGTCGCCAAGCTCGTTCCCATAGAGCCCCCGGCCAAGGAGATTTTCGGGTGCCTGGCCGGAAAATTTGAAATTGTCGGTAACATTGAATCTCCGATTGAACCTCCCGATGCGTGGGGGGCTTGCGTTGATTCTCCTCGATACGCACGTCCTGATCTGGACCGTCATTGACCCACACAAACTCTCTCGTAGGGCGGCCTCCGCCATCCAGCGTGCTCGAAATGTCGGAGGGCTGGGTGTCTCTACGATCACACTTTGGGAGCTTGCGAACTTATTCTCGCGAGGCCACGTACGGGTTCCTGGAACCATTGAGGATTCCATTCAGGTTATGGTTGATTCGGCAGGCGTCAGCGTGCTTCCCCTTACTCCCACGATCGCGGCGCTGGCTTGTCAATTTCCGGAGGAATACTCGCGGGATCCGGCCGACCGGATTATTGGCGGTACGGCAAGGGCCGAAGGAATATCGCTGGTGACAAAGGATGAACGCATCCAACAAAGCAGGCTTTTGCAAACGATCTGGTAAAGCGGACAGAAGAGCTTGCTTCGGAACGATTTGCGTGCTTTCCGTTGAAAGGGAAATTGCGAGTGTTGGGAATGATTTCCCGTGCGGAACACAGAAGACTCTGTTAAACTACTGACTTTGTTCATCTTTGAAAGATTTGCGAGGAAGAGTCATGGCCATGAAATGCAAACTTTGCGGCAAAGGGCCGTCCTACGGCAACGTAGTCAGCCACGCGAACAACACGCGCCGCCGCCGCTGGAATCCGAATCTGCAACGCGTCCGCGCCGTCATTGATGGTGTTCGGAAGCACGTCCGCGTTTGCACCTCCTGCATCCGGGCGGGCCGCGTCAAGAAGGCAGCCTAGCCCGCGTTGATCCGCATCACACCACGAACACGGAAAAGAAAAACCTCGACTCGTGAAAATCGGGCGCCGGCTTTTCTTTTCGCCCACAAGATTGAGGAGAGGTCGCGATGACACGACGGCGTTGGGGATGGGTGCTTGCTGTAGGGCTTTGTGCAGCCACGGGCTGCCAGAGGGTGTCTCAGCCCGCCGCAGGCGTGTGGGCCACGGTCAACGGCCAGGACATTACCAGCGCCGAGGTGGACAAGTATTACCACACGCAGCTCAACCCGGAGGCCCCGCAGCCGTCGCAGGATGAAGCCCTGTCGCTGAAGCTCAATATTCTCGATGAGCTCGTCAACAATCAGATTCTCCTGCAGCAGGCCAAGAAACTCGGTCTCGAAGCCGCCGACGGCGAGGTCGAGGACAAGTTCACCGAGTTCAAGAGCCCATACACGGAAGACGAATTTCAGCGGCAACTGAAGGTGCGGGGCTATACCGTGGATGATCTCCGCGCCGATATCCGGCAGCAACTGTCCATCCAGAAAGTGATCAACCGCGAGGTCGTGGCGAAGATCGTCGTAACCGATCAGGACGTCCAGGATTTCTATAATCAGAATCGCGCGCAGTTCAATGTCGCGGAGCCGCAATACCGGCTGGCGCAGATTGTCATCACGCCGCACAAGGATCCCGGCCTGCGCAACCGCAAGAATGACGACGCGACGACTGACGCTGAAGCCAGGCGCAAAGCGGCCGCGCTTGAGCAGCAGTTGAGCAACGGCGCGGATTTCGCGCAAGTGGCCATGGACTATTCGGAAGATCCGGCCACTTCCGCTTCCGGCGGCGATCTCGGCTACGTTCCGGAATCGTCTCTCTCGCAAAGCGATCCCGCGTTGAAGAAGGAAGTTCTGGCGCTGAAGCCCGGACAGATTAGCGGCGTGATCGCACTGCGCGATTCCTACCGCATTCTGAAACTTGTGGCCAAGGAGGCGCCCGGTCAGCGCGAGTTGTCCGATCCCGCCGTGCAGCAATCCATTCGCGACAACATTCACAACCGCAAGGAACAGCTCCTGCGCGCGGCGTATCTCGCCGTGGCCCGCAATGACGCCAAGATCACGAATTATCTGGCGCGGCAGGTTGTCGAATCCGCCGGAAAACTTCCGCTGGTCGTGACGCCCGCCGGCGCGGGTGCTTCGTCTTCTTCCGCGAAATAGCCACAAGTTTCGTGGATGGTATTGTGGCGCAGACTTCAGCTGGTGGAAGTTCGCTATTGCAAAGGCAAGAATCCACTAGCTGAACATGCTGCGGGACAGTCTTCTGGAGTGGATATTTGTAGCACAGGCACTCTTGCCTGTGCGAGTTTGTAGACCGCGCCAAAGGCATCGCTTCGGCCACGATTGCAAAATGCGCACAGGCAAGAGTGCCTGTGCT
>VFSW01006894.1_pt1 | contig 16606 bp, 12 predicted proteins | sample 5358111 | NCBI WGS metagenome assembly VFSW01 (sample SAMN11554181, study PRJNA540505) | mine drainage metagenome | isolation source: sediment from site ElyBrook_90M | place: USA: Ely Copper Mine, Vershire, VT | collected 2017
TTGCCTCGCTGCTTATTTCCCTGAGCCTGATTCCGGTGCTGCTTGTCTTCCTGAAACCGCGCAGCGATCCAGCGCCGGCGCCCGGCGCGCGGTTTCTCGGTTGGCTCGAGCGCAAAAACGAAAAGCTGTTGCGCATTACCTTGCGTCATCCGCGCGCGGCTCTGAGCGCCACTGTGTTTGTGTTTATCCTCGGCATCGTGGCCATGGCGTGGGTGCCGGTCAACTTCCTGCCGCTACCCAATGAAGGCGTGCTGCTGGTGAGTTTCACTCTGCCGCCTGGCAGCTCGCTGGAAGATACGCAAGCAACAGTGGCGCAGATGACCGCCGTCATGCGCGCTGACCCGGCCGTGGATCATACCTATGCGCGTATCGGCTCAGCCGGAGCCACGGCCTACACAGAGCGCAGTTTCGCAGGCGAGATTTCCATTACCCTGCGGCCCGGTGTGCGCGCCGCAGCCCTGGACCAGATCGCTGCCCGTATCGTCCGCGAGGCCAAGCAGCCTGGCGTGCAATTAAGTGTCGATACGCCCACCATCGAGCGTGTGGGTGAGAGCCTGTCCGGGTTGCCGCAGCCTTTTGTGCTGACCCTGTTCGGACCGAGGCTCGATACGCTGCGGCGTATTTCCGAGGAGATTGTCGCGCGCCTTAAACCGAGCGGATCGTTGAGTGACATCTTCAACAACGATGCCTATCCCGTCAGCCAGCTGCGCATCACACCGCGACCCGCGGCGCTCGCCGCCTATGGGCTGACGCCTGCCGGGCTTTTCGGGCAGATTCAACCGATTCTTGGCGGGCAGGTATTGGCCCAGATTCCCGAGGGTAACTACGCGGTCGACCTTTATCTGCGTATGGCCGACGCGCCCCATCTGGGTCTCAACGATCTGCGCTCGCTGTTGCTGCGAACCGCTGGCGGCTGGACGCCGCTTGGGCAGCTCGCCGATGTTCGTATGATGGTCAGCCCTAACCAGATCCGCCATATCGACGGGGCCCGTGCCGTGGATATATTGGCTACCCCAACCGGTCCGCTTGGCAGCACCATCGCCAAGGCACGCCGGGCGCTCCGTGGATTGCATCTTCCGCCCGGATATCGTTTCGACTTTGGCGGACTCTATCCGCAGCTCGAACATGCCGCATTGGCCCTGGGACTGACGGCCATCGGTGCATTGCTGATCATCCTTGGCATACTTGTCATTCAATTCGACGGTCTGCTGATCCCTTTCCTGCTCATGCTGGAGATGCCACTCGCCTTCGCCGGCGGCGCCCTGGCGCTGGGATTGAGCGGCATCGGTATGAATGCGACCGGCCTCGTGGGCTTCCTGACCCTGATTGGCGTCAGCCTGAATCATGGCATCGTGCTCCTGCATCGAGCGCGCAGCGCGGAAAAACGGGGATTGGACCTGGAGAGCGCCGTACGCGAAGCGGTGTCCCTGCGTTTCCGTCCGATTGTGCTCACCACCCTGACAGCGGTGCTCGGCATGCTGCCGACCGCTCTCGGCTGGGGGCTTGGCGCGCAGCCGGAACAGGCGCTGGCAGTGGTCATACTGGGTGGCGTGCTGTGGACATCCCTGCTCAGCACTAACCTGATTCCGGCCCTCTACCTGCACTGGGGAGCAAGGCGTGAGCGTCATTAATGCGCGGGCGCACAATCTTTTTTAAAGACGCATGCGTTGTGTGCGGCGCCCGGTCCGGTGCAGCGCCGGACTAGTCATGGGTTGGCATCGCGAAACCGGCGCCGGCATGTTCATCAATTGCCGGCCAGCGGGTCGTTACCACCTTCTTTCGCGTGTAGAAGTTCACGCCCTCCATTCCGTGAACATGCAGGTCACCGAACAATGACGCCTTCCATCCGCCAAAAGAAAAGAACGCCATCGGCACGGGAATCGGCACGTTGATGCCGACCATGCCTGCTTCGATCTCGTGTTCGAAACGGCGCGCGTAGTAGCCGGAGCGGGTGAAGATTGCGCTGCCGTTGCCGTAAGGATTGGCGTTGATCATGCTTATCGCCTCGTCAATTGTGTTGACCCGCAACACGATCAGCACCGGACCGAAGATTTCGTCACGGTAGATCTGCATTTCCGTGGTGACATGGTCAAACAGCGTAGGGCCGAGGAAGTATCCGTTCTGGTGGCCGTCGACGACAAGCCCGCGTCCGTCAAGCACAAGCGCCGCGCCGGCGGCTACGCCGCCGTCTATAAAAGTCCGCACCCGCTCACGGTGAGCGGCGGTAATGAGCGGACCCATGTCCACCTGCGGTGCACTGCCAGGTCCGACCTTGAGGCGCGCGGCGCGCTGCTTCAGCAGGGCAACGAGCGGATTCGCTGCATTGCCCACCGCGACCACTGCCGAGATGGCCATGCAGCGTTCTCCTGCCGAACCGTATGCCGAGCCGATAAGGGCATCGGCGCTGAACTCCAGGTCGGCATCGGGCATGACCACCGCATGGTTCTTCGCGCCGCCGAGGGCCTGCACGCGCTTTCCGCAGCGCGCCGCCGTCGCGTATACATGTCGCGCCACCGGTGTTGAGCCGACGAAAGAAATGGCGCCGATGCCAGGGTGCTGCAACAGCGCGTCGACCGCCTCCCGGTCCCCGGGCAGGACATTCAACACGCCGTCCGGAAGACCCGCCTCGGAGAAAAGTTCGGCCATGCGCAGGCTCGCCGACGGTACTTTCTCGGAGGGCTTCAGGATGAAGGTATTGCCGCAGGCAATCGCGACCGGAAACATCCACAGCGGTACCATTACCGGGAAGTTGAACGGCGTGATACCGGCGCACACGCCTACCGGCTGCAGGAGCGAGTGGCAGTCGACACCGCGGCCGACATCTTCTGCCTGATCGCCCTTGAGCAGATGCGGTACGCCGCTTGCGAACTCGATCACTTCGATGCCACGGCGCACCGAGCCGGCCGCGTCTGCGATGGTCTTGCCGTGTTCCGCGCTTGCCAGGCGCGTGATCTCGTCGCGATGCTGTTCCATAAGTTCGCGAAAACGCGTCAGAACGCGCGCGCGCCGCAGCGGGGTTGTGTCGCGCCAGCCAGGTAGCGCAGCGTGCGCTGCCGCAACCGCCGTGTCGATATCAGCGCTGTTCGCCAGGGGGACACGGCGCAGGAGTTCGCCGGTCGCAGGATCGCGGATTTCGCCCAGGCGCTGCCCGAGGCTGACGCTGCGGCGGCCATTGATCCACAGCGACAGGATGGTTTGGGTCATCATGTTCTCCAGTCCAGACCAGACAGTTTCAGGACGCTGCGTAAATACGCTACCCCCACAGCAGGCGTGACGCAACGCCCGCGGCTGCAGGCGCCGCCGCTATGTGATCAGGCGCTCCCGCCATACCGAAAACGCGCGCAAGCAAAGTCCGCACGCAGGCGTTGCAGACCTCCGCCTGTGTGTTCGCTGCAAGGCGGAGCCCGCTTCTTCAAAGGCGAGCGTCGACCACATCATTCCGACACCGGCGTCGTCGACCGCAAGGCAGTCCTTAGCCTTTGTAAAAGTAATGCGGCGACAGGCCGGGCGTCTGGCGCCGGTGCGTGCGGGCCGCGTACAATGCGGCCATGACCAGAGTTGCAGCTGTTTCCTACCGGATCCGCCCGTCCAATCCGGGTGCCCACATCTTCGAAGTGCATTGCACGATCGCCGATCCTGACCCCGCCGGCCAGCGCATTTCACTGCCTGCCTGGATTCCGGGAAGCTACATGATTCGCGACTTCGCCCGCCACATCGTGCGCATATCGGGGCGCGCCAGGGGAGCGCCGGTAACACTCGAGAAGACCGATTCAGCCACCTGGCTCTGTGCTCCCTGTGACGGGCCGCTCGATGTCAGCTACGAAGTCTACGCCTGGGATCTGTCGGTGCGGGCCGCACATCTCGACACGACACACGCGTACTTCAATGGAACCAGCGTGTTTCTCCGGGTTCATGGCCGCGAGCATGAACCTTGCGTCGTCGACTTGGAACGGCCACCGGCTGGAATCGGCGAAACCTGGCGAGTGGCTACGGCCCTGACGCGCCTGCAGGCTGCGCCCCATGGTTTTGGCACCTACTCCGCGCGCGATTACGATGAGCTTGTCGATCATCCGGTGGAAATCGGCGATTTCACTCTGGCAGAGTTCGAGGCCTGTGGTATCGCCCACGAAGTCGCGATCAGCGGCCGTCACGGCACTGATACCGGGCGTTTGTGCCAGGATCTCAGACGTGTGTGCGAGCACCACATCCGCTTTTTCGGTGAACCGGCCCCTATGGACCGCTACCTGTTCCTTATCATGGCGGTTGGTGACGGTTACGGCGGCCTCGAACATCGCGCGTCCACGAGTCTGCTGTGCCAGCGCGACACCCTGCCGCGCCCGGGCGAGAGCGAGATGAGTGACGAATATCGCGGTTTCCTCGGGCTTGCCAGCCATGAGTATTTTCATAGCTGGAATGTGAAGCGCATCAAGCCGCAGGCGTTCTCGCCCTACGATTTCAACCGCGCGGCGCATACCCGGATGCTGTGGGCGTTCGAGGGCATCACTTCCTATTATGATGATCTAGCACTTGTGCGCAGCGGACTTATTACGCCGCAGGCCTACCTGCAGCTTCTGGGAGAGACCGCGACGCGCGTGTGGCGCGGACGCGGCCGTTTCAAGCAGAGTCTCGCCGAGTCGAGTTTCGACGCCTGGACCAAGTTCTACCGCCAGGACGAAAACGCGCCGAACAGCATTGTGAGTTATTACACCAAGGGCGCGGTCGTGGCGCTTGCGCTCGATCTCACTATAAGGCGCGCGAGCGGCGGCACCCGTTCACTCGATGATGTCATGCGCGCGTTGTGGCGCCGCTACGGTCAGCCCGGCATCGGCGTACCGGAAGATGGGGTCGAGTGCATCGCTGCGGAAGTTGCCGGTGTCGATCTCGGCGCGTTCTTCGATCAGCTGGTGCGTGGCACAGAAGATCCTGCGCTCGCGGAACTGCTCACCTATGTCGGCGTGGATTTCACGCTGCGGGCGGCTGAGTCGGGGAGCGACAAGGGCGGGCGGCCAGCCAGGAACGGCGAGGGTGGAAACCGGCCGCGCGCAGTGCTCGGCGCGCACCTTGTTGCCGGCAGCGAGGTGCGCCTGAGCCAGGTGCTCGATGGCGGTCCTGCGCAGGCGGCCGGCCTTGCGGCCGGCGACCTTATCATTGCTGTCGATGGCCTGCGTGTCAGCGCGACGAATCTCGAAAAAGCGCTCAATGCGCACGCGCCCGGAAAGTGCGTGCACATGCATGTCTTCCGGCGTGACGAGCTCATGGAGTTTGATTTGACTCCCGTGGCGGCGCCGGCGGACACCTGCGTGCTTGTGCTCAAGGAGGGGGTAGACGCGGCGACTCTGGCGCAACGCGAGCTCTGGCTCGCTGGTGCGGCTGCGACCGCGTATCCAGCCAGTGCCAGCTGAGCCGGCACGCCGGCGCCGGCCCTGCTAGAATCGGCCCATGACCACGCGCGGCGCACTTCTGGGAATCCTGTCCGACGGAAATTTCCATTCCGACACCGATATCGGGCGCACCCTCGGGGTGACGCGCGCGGCCGTGTCCAAGGCGGTCGCGGCATTGAACGCGGCGGGCGTGGATATTCATCGCGTGTCCGGACGTGGCTACCGCCTGACGGAGGCCTTCGAACCGCTCGATCAGAAACGTATTGTTGCCTCTCTCGGTGTCGATGCGGCGTCTGTCTGTCCGCACGTCGTGGTGAAGGACGAGGTGGAGTCCACGAATCTCGAGTTGCTGCGGACCCCGGGCGAAGTCGTCTGCGGGCAGGTATGCATCGCAGAGGCGCAGACCGGTGGGCGCGGCCGTCGCGGCCGCGGCTGGGTCGCCACGCCCTACGCCAACCTGATGCTGTCCATGGCGTGGCGCTTCGAAGGCGGCGTCGCCGCGACCGCAGGCCTGAGTCTCGCTGCCGGAGTTGCAGCTGCGCGCGCGCTCCGGGATTTCGGCATCGACACGATCGGGCTCAAATGGCCAAACGATCTGCTATTGGAGGGACGCAAGCTTGGCGGATTGCTGGTCGACTTGCGTGGCGAGGCGACCGGTCCATGTATCGTGGTCGCCGGCATCGGGATCAATGTTCGCATTGCGCCGCGCGATGCGCTTCGCATCGATCAGCCATGGGTTGATCTTGCCGCGGTTCGCGGGGGAAGCGTGGATCGCAACCGGCTCGCGGCACTGCTGATTCGAAATCTGGCGCAGATGTTCCGCAGCTTCGAGCGCGCGGGATTGGTACCTTTCCGCGAGGAATGGAGTGCCTGGCATCGCTTCGAGCGCCAGTCTGTGCGAATTACGGGCGCACATATTGCCTGTGACGGGGTGGTTGAGGGTATCGACACAAACGGCGCCTTGCTGGTGCGTGACGACCGTGGTGAACTGCGGGCCTTTCATTCGGGAGAAGTGAGCCTGCGAGCACTCGATCAAGGCAAAGCCATGCCGGTCCTGACGCCGCAGTTCGGAGAGCCGCGATCGTGAACCTGCTGGTCGACCTCGGCAACAGCCGCTTCAAGTGGGCGCTCGCCGCCGCCGGTGTCTGGCGTTCAGGCGTCCTTGGCTATGACGCCGATCTTCATTCGGCTCTGGAGCGTGAGTGGACAGGGCTGGCGCAACCACGGCGTGTTGTCGCGGCAAGCGTAGGGGGCAGCGAGCGCGCTCAGGTGCTTTCGGCCTGGGTACGGGATCGCTGGTCGCTGCCGGTGCATTTCCTTGAGGCCGCGCGCAACCAGCTCGGTGTTACCAATACTTACGACGAACCCGCCAGCCTGGGCAGTGATCGCTGGGCGGCTCTCATTGCCGCACATCATCTCGGAGCGAATCCGGCCTGTATCGTTGACTGTGGCACGGCTGTGACAGTCGATGCCCTGGCTGCGGACGGCGTGTTCATCGGCGGCATCATTTTGCCCGGAGTTACCCTTATGCGTGATTGCCTGCGGACCCGCTCTGCCGGTATCCGCCGCGTGGATGGTCGCGATGACAATTGTCTCGCTCACAATACTGCCGATGGTGTGTCGGCGGGAACCGTCTTTGGTCTGGCCGGAGCAGTGGCTCGCATCGTCGGCGAGTTCAGGCACACCCTCGGTGCCGAGATGCGTATGATTATTACCGGCGGGGATGCTCCGCGTGTAGTCGCGCACCTTGACGGGCAACCGTTGCCACCCATCACGCACGAGCCAAAACTCGTGCTGAAGGGGCTGGAGCTGGTTGCGAATTCCTTGCCTTGAAGTCCGCGCTGCGATGGCTGTTCGCGATCCTGGTTTTGGTGAACCTGGGTGTCGCGATGTGGGCGAGATGGTACCGTGAGCCCGCCGTGCCGGCGCCAAAGCCGCCATTACCTGCCGTACACCCCGAAAAAATTGTTCCTCTTTCGGTGCCAGGACTTGATCTCAGGCGGCTGGCACCAACAGCCAACGCCAAGGCATCCCTGCCGGCCGCGCTTGCGCCAGTGACCAGCAAAGCGGCGTTACAAACTCCACCAGTGTCACCGGTGGCGCAACCACCACAACCACACCAGTGTCTGACTATCGGGCCGTTCGACACGGATGCCGCAGCCCAGAGCGCGGGCGTGCAACTCCTCAAGACCTTGGGCGTCGGCTACAGCATGCGCAAGCAGGAAGACAAGGTTGTCTCGAGCTACTGGGTGTATCTGCCGCCGCGATCATCGCAGCGCGAAGCGGAGCTCACCCTCAAGCGCCTCGACCGCAAGGGTATCCGGGACCATATCATCGTGCAGGAGCCGGGCATGAATAATGCGATTTCGCTTGGGCTTTACACATTACTTAAAAATGCCCACATTCGAGTGCAGGAACTTGCCAGGAAGGGCGTGCATGCGAAGCAGCAGGTCCGCTACCGCCAGCGCACCCGCTACTGGATGGATGTTGAGGTCGATCAGTCCGGTCAGGTCGTCCGGTTGAAAAGCGAGAATTGGGGCACGCTAAGCGTAGCCGTGCAGGACATGCCTTGCGTGACCAGCGCGGCGCCTGAAAATGGCACGCCTGCGGTCCCGCCATCGGCGCCTGCGCCAGGGGCAGCAGTAGCGCCGGCAAGGGACTCGACTGGTACGGCACGCTGATGGGTGTTTGCCTTCGCCCCCGGATGTTCCTTACAATCCAGTGTCCAATTTGCCCGCATAGCTCAGTTGGTAGAGCATCTGATTTGTAATCAGAGGGTCGGGGGTTCAAATCCCTCTGCGGGCTCCAATATAATCAATAGGTTGCGTACACTTTTCTGCCTTCCTCTTGTCTAAGTCTTGGTTTTGCCATAGTCTTGCCATAGTGCGACAACGGCAAGGGGGGTGTGTGGCGACATTCCGCAAGCGTCTCGGGCCGAAAGGCAGGCCCGTCTGGCAGGCACAGATCATCCGGTTAGGCGAGCGCCCGAAATTTAAGACGTTCGATAGTAAAACCGCGGCCATCGAATGGGCTCGCCAAATCGAGGGCGCCATGGACCGCGGCGAGTGGGTGGACAGGACGGAAGGCGACCGCTTGACGCTAGGGCAGGCATTCCTGCGCTACGAAAAGGAGATCCTGCCGCGCAAGGCCGCGTCCGCCCAGCCTGCGGAACAGGGTCGTTTCCGGGCGCTTCGCGAGCGGCGCATCGCCAAGATTGCGTTAACCCGACTTGGGGGTGCCGACATAGCCGAGTACATTCGCGAGCGAGAAGGAGAGGGGGTATCTGCCAATACCATTCGCCTTGATCTCGCTTCGATCTCGCACACCTACACGGTTGCCCGCACCGCCTGGGGCATGCCGTACTTAGTCAATCCGGTCCCGCTTGCGAAGACAGCGCGGCCACGCCTGCCTGCCGGCCGGGATCGACGTCTCAAGGACGGAGAAGAAGAGCAGCTTCTCGCCGCCGCCCGTTCTGCGTTCGCGCTAGTGATCCGCTGGGCGCTCGCGACCGCCATGCGGCGCAGCGAAATCGCGGGACTCACGTGGGATCGCGTAGACATAAAGCAGCGCAGCGTGCATCTGCCCATGACCAAGAACGGCACGGCGCGCACGGTGCCACTGTCGCGCGAGGCGCTCGCAGTCCTTGCGTCATTTCCGCATCGCCAGGACGGGTCGGTGTTCGGGATGAGCGTAAATGCGATCAGATTGGCGTGGAAGCGTACCGTCGCTTCCACTAAGATCGTGGGGTTGACCTTTCACGATCTTCGCCACGAGGCGATTTCGCGGCTCTTCGAGCGCACGGATCTGGATGCCATGGAGATTGCTCGGATCTCGGGACATCGGACGCTCTCCATGCTGTCACGCTATACACACCTGCGGGCGCATCATTTGGCGGAGCGACTCGATGGAGCGCCGCGGGTCCGCGCGTAACGCAAAAGCCCTTCGACCAAATGAAGTTGCGCTTCTAAAGTTCATAGTGCTGCGGCACCGCAGATGCGTATAGCGCTTCAGCATCGTCTACTGAGTGGCGAGGGTGAGTCTGCCATACTGTTTGACCGTGTCTGAATCGCACAGTGCTTGGTCGCCCAACTCCCGTTGTTCGAAGATTGCGGGTAGTCATTTTGAAATAATTACGTCCTCCTCATCGGTTGAACTAGGTGGGTGATCGTGCTGGACACGACCGCCGGTGGAGCCGCGGTCTCCGGCGCGAGTGTCCCGATCGTCGCAACCGCAACAAACGGCAGGCAAACCGCTGCCCGCGCGGGCAGGAGCGGGATCTCCACGTGCGCGATCGGTGAATCACCGGCGAGTTTCACGAATCCTTTGCGATCGCGTAGCCCCGCGATCTCCGACGGCAGCACCAGCCGTTCGATACTGATCTGCTCGCTTTCGCCGGAGTGCGAACCGCCGGCGCTGGAACCTTCGCTCTTCACCCGACGCGACAGCTGCTGATCGCCGAGCAGCCGGCTGCACCAGTCCGCAGTCTCCGGATCGCTCGCGCGCAGAATCAATTGGGAAGAGAAGCAGCTCAAAAGTGTCTGTGCGCCAGGCAGACCATAAGCCCCGCGCAACTGTGCGACCGTCTGCAAACCGGCACACGCGCACAGCCCGAATTTCCGTCCCTGGGTGAGCGCGTCGGCGAGCGACTGGACGCGCCCGAGGGCGGCGAGTTCGTCCAGGAGCAGCCACAGCCGCCGATCGCGATCGGGTGGCAACGCCAGCGCCGCACTCACCAATTCGCCGATCCACGCGGCAATCAGTGGGCGCAGCGACGTACTCAGGTCCGCGCGCACCGGAATCCAGAGCCATCCGCTGCCGAACTCGACCCAGCGGCGCAGACTCCAGGTGTCGGCGCCAGCGCCGGGTGGCAGGAAACGATAGGGTGCGAGATACGCGCCGATGATCGCGCGTACCGAGCTCAGCATTTTTGCCGCACCCGGATCGAATAAAGTCTGCGCCGGCAGTTCCCTGACCAGCGCCTCGATGTCATCGGATTTCGCAACCGTCAGGAGATGCGTGAGATCGGCATTGGTAGCCTTTCCTTGGCGTTCGGCGAGCCGTTGCAGGACTGCACTGGTGAGCCCTTGCGCGTAGAGCTGCCATTGCTGGGCATCACTGCCGTCGGTGTCGGGGAGCATGCTCTTCGCGAGCCGGTCCGCGTCCGCCGCACCCGTCATCTCCGCAAGTGGTGACCACGCGACACTGCGGGCGTCCAGAGGATTGAGCATCGTGTCGCCGGGGCGCCAGAATCGGGCCATGAGTTCACCGCCCGGGTCGACCGCGACCGCCCGGTCGCCCGCGCGCTCCCGGATCGTGTCGACCATGCCTTGCAGCGCAAGCGATTTGCCGGTGCCGGTGGAGCCGGTGAGCAACAGATGCTGCGTCTCGATGTCGTGCGGGATCGATACTTTGCCGATCCGGATGGCCCCGCGCTTCCCGCGCGCAGGCCGACCGAAGCGTGCCCCGCGCTGGACGCTGTCGCCGTGGCGTTGCCGCTGCGCAACCATGACGACCGCAACGAGTACTGCCGCGGCGGTCGGAACGAGGTAAGTCACCGGCGGCAGGGTTCGGGCAAGCTCCCCCAGCAACGCGAGCGCGCTTTCGCGCGGATGCGGCCCCAAAAGCTGCGCGCGCAGCCACGCGCCTATGGCCCGTGCCCCGTCCAACAAACCCCCGGGGTGCAGGGAGGCGTCGGCGGCGTAGCCCAAGAGAGTCAGCACCCACCACCCGATTACTGCCCCGTGGAACCTTTTGCCGCGTGCTGCCTTCGTCATGGTCTCATCTCCTGATCGGAAAGGGGTTTGGGATCGGAGAGGCTGGCGGCATGCCGGCCTCTCTATATATACGCTGCGGCGGAAACATTGGCGTTCAGCGACCGAGTTCGGCTGCGTGCGCCAACTCCGCTGAGGACAGCGAGGACCGCCCCGCCGGGTGACTGGCCTCGCGGGCGTGTGCCAGATCGCCCTCGTGGCCGAGTTCGCGTGCGGCCGCCGCGCGCAGTGACTGAAGCGGCGACAGATCCGGTATAGCCGTTTCACGAGCGGCCGCGATGGCGTGTTCGCGCTCTGCCCACTTGGCCCAGTGTTTTTCCAGTACGTCCGCGCGGTCGGTCACGATCGTGAGGCTGTCGCGCTCGCGGCTCGCCGCGACGTAGGCGGTTTCGGCAGTCGCCACACGGCAGGCTTCGCCAGCAACGATGACGTGATCCACCGTACAACCCTGGGCGCTGTGGATGGTGCGGCACCAGCCGTAGTCGAGGGTCTGACCCCGGGTTGGGTCGAGGGTGATTTTCCGGCCGCTCTGAAGTTGCGCGACCGGCTTGCCGTCCCCGATACGGACGATGCGCGCGGTGTCGCCGTTACGGATCCGTTCCCGCCGTTGGCCGTCTGGTGGCGCGTTTTCGCGGAAGACGATCTCATCGCCGACCGAGAGAGCTAATACTTGTGTTTCGTACACGCCGGCCGCGCGCTCGCGCGCCGGATCCCAAACCGTCTCGCCGCCTTCCCGGCCACGCAGCCGCACCCGGGTCCCCTCGACACCCGATACCTTGTAGTCGGTCGTGCGGCGCTCTCGTCCGCGGCCTTCCGGCAGGCGGACCACCATGCCTTCTCGATATGACTCGGCCTGCGTTGCCCGCTCGCGGGTGAGATCGGCCTTCTTGAGCACCTGGATTAGGATGTCCTCGCGCCCGATCTCGCCGTGCTCGCGCAGCCCCGCGCGGATTATTTCATTGATTCTCCCACGCGTGGCATGGGTGCCGCTCACGACCAGGGTGTTCTTCCGCACTGCCTGGTCGCGCGTCAGGTAATCACGGGCGACCGCCTGGGCAATGGCCTCCTGGCGCTCAGCCGGAGTCGGCTTAGGCTGGCCGTCCTTGCCCCGGTTCTGCGTTTCGACTTGTACCTGCCGAACATAAGGGCGGGCGAGTGCAACGGCCTGCGCTGCCTCGCCGAGCGCGAAGTGCTGCGCGATCTGGCGCAAAGCCGGATCGCGCTGACGCTGGATCTCGTCGATGCGGGCGTGTGTAATCGCGCCGGACTCGAGCATAAGATGGAAGGGGCTGCCGGCCTCCACCGCCGCGAGCTGGCGCGGGTCCCCGACCAGAACCAGGCGCGCGTCCTCGGCGTCGATGCGCCGCATCAATGCATCCATGTCGCGTGCCGAGACCATCCCAGCCTCGTCCAGAATATAGAAACGTTGCCCGCCGTCCTGCGTGCCTCCCGCGAGTAGAGATGCGAGAGTGTGCGTCTCGTCCGCACCGGCGGATTGCAGTGCATGCGCGGCGGCGGCACTCGGCGCAATGCCGATAACTTCAAGGCGGTGCTCACGGGCGGCCGCCACGAGGCCCGCGAGACTCGTGGTCTTGCCGGCGCCGGCGGCGCCGACGATACCGATCACCCGGTCGGGAGATGACAGGCCGAGTGCCAGGGCCGCGCGTTGGCCTAAGCTCAAGGGGAACCCTTGGGTCTGCTCACGGCATGCGATCAAGAGTTGCGCGGCCGCCGGTGTCATCAGCGGCTCCGATTGGCCACGGCCCGCGCGGGCGCGATGCAGGATTTCCTGCTCGCGGTGCAAGGCATTGCGGGTGGTGTAGCGGTCGGCGCCGGCCTCCATGAGACCGCCCGCGCGACTGGCGATCGCGCGATCGATCCTGTCGAGATCCGTGGTACCCACCCCAGCGCGAAGTGCCTCGAGACGGATCGCGTCGCGAGAGAACACGGTCTTGCGCTCGCTCAGATGTCTGGCGGCGGCGCGGACGGCCTCGGTCGAGAGGTCTAGCGTTTGACGCGCCGGCGCTTGCGGACGGTCAAGCGCAATGCCCGCCGCGCGCGCCTCTTCGCGCCAGGACCATCTTTGCTCAGCGCGATCGGTCTGTTTCTTGTTCTCTCGGGTTGCGAGATTGGCGTTCGCCCGCGTCTCGGCGCTTGCCGCCGCGCGGGTGAGTCCGCGGGCCTTGAGCGCCTCGTCAATTTGCGCCTTGCGCGCGGAGAACGCCTGGATCTGCGCCTCGGTGATGTGCGCCAGCTCAAAGCCCGTGTGCGTGAGCCGGATGGCGTAGCCGAGTTGCTGGAGGTCGCGCGCGAGTGCCGATTTATAGACGGCGTCCGCCATGTGCATGCGCACGTTGTGCGCACCGAAATCGAGATTCACGGCCGACCAGGTGCCGTCGGCCCGTTGCGTCGCGTTGACGAGAATCGCGTGCGTGTGGAGCTGCGGGTCGACATGTCCGTTCACGCCGCGCGCGTCTTCGTGTTGGTAGGTCGCTGCCAGCATTGAGCCCGTGCGTTCGATGGCCGCACCCCCCTGACCGCGGCGGGCGGTGACGACCTCGCGCTCGATGAAATCGAGCGCCTGCTTTATGGCGCGCTCATGCGCCGCGAGTACCCGTTCATCATTGCCGGCGAGTGCCGCCAGGGACACGGATTTCGGCGCGGAGAAGGTCAGATCCACCCCGAGCCGGCGGTCATGGGCCCGGTTACCCCGACGGGTCAGGTCGGTACCCTCGGGCAAGTGACCCTGTAGCACCGCGACCAGGACGTCGTGTTGAACCGCGCCCCGCAGACCGAGCACCTCAGCCCCATGCCCGTACCACACCGACGGGGCGCCCTCGGCGTAGTAGCCCACACCCCGGTCATTCGTTCGATGTTCGCCGTAGGCAACGACCGCCGCGCCACTGCCTTTGAGATTCTTGAGACTCAGCATGGGGCCTCCAGTGAGCCGCGAATATCGCGGCCCTCACTGAAGTGCCGGCGGGGAAATTCATGACTTCGCCGACATTGCGACGTAAGCGCCAACGTGTCGCGGACAACGCCGCGGCACGATCGCAGGCCGCATCATTCGGTGCGATTGTGTGTACAGTCCCATCCCGCAGGGATGGGCGTCGAGCGGACGGTTTTAAGCCATCGCCGCCCACGCAGCGGACAAAGACGGACAGTCCATCATTCTGCCCCGGACTGTCCTAAAGATGTCCGCTTATGTCCGACCACTATCCGAATGTCCTCGAGGAGCCGCCCGGCGGGCGATCACGGCCTCATTCAGTCCGTTATCGCTCCGCCGAATTTCCGTTGGGGTGCATAGATAAGAGAGGGCGCATTCCGCGCCGAAAGGAGGTGAGTCAATGAGTGTGGCGCCAAAAAAACTGGCGGCGAGGGCCGCTGCCCACCGGGAAGCCATTCTGGCCGCCCGAGCGGAGGGGTACTCCTGGGCGGAGATCGCCGAGCGGCTGGGAGCGACCTCGGGGGACGCGATGCGAAAAGCGTTCGAGCGGTCAGCCCGCTATACGGCATCCCGGCAGTGGCCACTGCCCGAGCCCGCGGTAGTTCCTGCCGCCCCGGGCCCCGGTCCCGCGGCCCGCACCACTTCCGGCGCGGCACCGGACAAGTCCGCCGCCCCGGCAGCGGCCCCGGCAGCCGACGGCAACACGAAGCGACCCCTGGATCCGGCGCAGATCCGCAAGCTCCGCGAATCCATCAACCCTGACGACTACCAGTAAGGAGAGATGTTATGAAGATTGCAGTCACGAACTATTGCGGGACGGTCGGAAAGACCACCATTGCAGCCCACCTGCTGTCCCCCCGGATGAACGATGCGCCGGTGCTGGCCATCGAGTCGGTGAACGAGACCGCCGAAGGGCTCGGGGTCGAGGTGGAGAAGATCCGCGGCGACCGCTTCAAGGACTTCTTCAAGCGGATCATCACCCTGGATGACGCGATCATTGACGTGGGCGCCTCGAACGTCGAGGACTTCCTCGCCGGCATGACGCAGTTCGAGGACTCGCACCTCGAAGTGGACCGGTTCATCGTGCCGGTCACGAGCGGGAACAAGGAACAGAAGGAAACGCTCGCCATGATCGCCACGCTCTCCGGCTTCGGGATCCCGAAAGAACGCATCCGCGTCCTGTTCAACCGGGTCGAGTCGGACGTGGAAACCGAGTTTCCGCTGGTGCTGAGCTACGCACGCCGCGAGCAGAACTGCATCGCGGACCCCGTTGCCAGCCTCTTCGAGAACGAGGTCTTTGACCTGCTGGGAACCCGGGGACTGAACATCGCCCAGGCGCTCAATGATGAGACGGACTACAAGACGAAGCTGCGCGAACTCGGCAAGGACGGCGATGCGAGACTGCGCGCCCAGTACGCCGACCTGCACGCCATCAAGGCGCTGGCCAAGTCCGTGAACCGGAATCTGGATGCCGTGTTTGCGGCGATCACGGAGGAAACCCGCCATGGGTAAACCGGCCACGTATCTGTCTCCCATGTCCCGGGCGTTGGACTCGCTCCCGGTCTCCCGCGATGAAAAGGACCGCCTTGCGAAGATCGCGCACAGGCTGGGGATACAGCCCGACGACGAAAAACGCTGGAGTTTCCTGGAGCTGTTCATCGAAGCGGCAAGGCAATTGCCGCCCGATGAGGCAACGAGCCTGCTGCGGGACGTGCGGGCGAAACTCTTCGCAGAGACCCCGGCGCAATTCGCGCAGTGGCAGCGCCAAATGGATGAGCGCCTCGCCGCGATGGACAGAGAGATCAAAGAGGGACCTGAACATGGCTGACATGAGATCGAAGCTCGACCTGCTGTATCAGGAGGTCCTGGGGGAAGTCGCCGACATTGTGCAGCGCGTGGAGGCGCTGCAGAAGGGGATCCCGCAGGCAACGGCCGCGCTTCAGTCCGCCGCCGCCGCGGCGGGCGCGGTGAAAACGGCGGTAGAGCAGGTGCCGGATGTGATATTGAAGCAGACGGCCGCTGCGGGGGATGACCTCAAGCAGCAAGTCGCGGTGGCCGGGACGCTGATCATAAACACCGCAGGGGAAAAGGCCGACCAGGTCAAAGCCGGACTCACCGCTGCGATTGCCCAGGCGGCGCAGGCCAGCGCCACCGTGATCAACCAAGCCGTTGCGGGCCTTGGTGCCGCTGCAGAGTCTCGGACAGAAGAACTGACCCGGGAAATGCAAGCGGCCGTGGCGATAGCCGCCCGGGATCAGATCCGGGCGGGCCTGGCGGGGAAGATGGCGCGGTCGTGGTCCGTCGTCGCGGGATCCCTGGCATTCGCCCTGCTGCTCGGCGCAGGCATGGGCATCGAAGCGCAGTATCTCGATGGCAAAGTCCTGCCCTGGGGATGGCACACCGTGCGCACCGGCGCCGGGGAGTGTGGGCATGTCCAGATCGTCGTCAAGGGTGTCGCCGGCCCGGTGTTGCGGACGATTGAGGTCTGCGGCGCAACCCCGGACTAG
>VFSW01006895.1_pt1 | contig 16605 bp, 28 predicted proteins | sample 5358111 | NCBI WGS metagenome assembly VFSW01 (sample SAMN11554181, study PRJNA540505) | mine drainage metagenome | isolation source: sediment from site ElyBrook_90M | place: USA: Ely Copper Mine, Vershire, VT | collected 2017
TGAAGAGCGGCAAACCGGTGGTCTCGGTGTCGTAGAAGAGGCCGATCATGCTGCGGCCTCCGCGTTCTCGCCGGCCTTGACTTCGCCGTCTTCGAGCACGACGGCGTCTTTGCCGATCGGGCGCACCGTTTCGATCAGGACGTCGACGTTGAATTCCTGGGCGAGCTTCTCCAGTTCGAGATACGAGTCGTCATCAAGGAGGGAAGCGTCTCTGATCCATGCGAGCCTGAGATTGCTGTTGAGCGCCACGATGCGTGCAATTGCCACTCGGAGTTTCTGCGCTGTCGAAGCCTGCTCGAGCGGCTCGCCCTGGTAGAGGATCTCCCCGTCGCCAAAGTCGACACCCGGGATCGGCAGCTTCGCGCTAGCGATCGCGTCGCGCTTCGCCTGCTCGCGGGCCCTCATTTGGTCGGTGAGCTCCTGCGCCTCGGCCTCGTACTTCTCCGCGGTGGAGATGTGCTTCGCCCGCTCCTGCGCCCGGGCGACGGCTTGGTTGACAAGGCGCGCGCTCTCGATCTTCTGCGCGATCGCCGCCGTGTCCGTGAGAGGGGGCAGCTCGGGCGCCTCATCGAGGCGCTTCTGCAGGTCATCGGCCGCGGCGGTGCGCTCGGCCGCCTGGGCCGTTAGACGCTGCGCCTCGCGCGCGATGTCCGATTCGAGCTGCTCGGTGGACGCAGCGATCCGGGCCCGGATCCCGGCGATCTGCTGCTCGAGCTCGCGGATCCGCTGCTCGGACTCCTCGACGAGCTGGCCGTGGCGGCCGCGCGCGGCTTGGGCTGCCGGCTCGATCGTCGCGATGACATCGGCCGCCTGCCTGCGCAGCTGCTCGATCGACTGCTTCGCCTGCTCGCGGCGGCCCTTTCGCGCCTCGATCTCGGCATTGGCATCGCCCGCGGCCTGCAGCTCCTGCACGAGTGCCTGCTCGTCGACCGGCTCCTCGGGCGTGCCGTCAGGTACGAGGATGAGGCTCGCCGCGGCGCGCGCCTCCTTGGCGATCCGGTTCACATCGGTGCGCCTGGCGAAGTCGGCCGCCTGCTCGTTCGCGCAGCGCTGGAAGTCAAAGCCCGGCACGAAGGCCTTGAGCGCGTCCCACTTGCCCTTCTTGTCGAGGCCGAGGAAGTCGAGCGGGTCGAGCTGGTGCTGACCGATCAGGTCCTCGAGCTGGCGCTGCGTGGCGGGGTAGGGCCTGCCGTCGACCGGCTGGAAGGTGATGCAGGTTGTGTACTTGCCAGTTTTTGACTTCATGATCGTGCGCTCGACGATCATTTCGCCCAAGCGCCCCTTGATGCGTGCGCGCTCGCAGCCGGTGCGGATCGGCTTCTCGGGGGCGACCTTCATGCCATCGAGCCAGACGGCGATCGAATCGAGCACGCTGCTCTTGCCAGCCCCGTTCTTTCCCGAAATTTCCGTGATTCCTTTGCGCAGCTGGAACCGGACAATCCGGATCTTCTTGAAGCCTTCAACCTCGAGTTCGTGCAAGCGTGTCATATGTGTTGCCTGATCAGATTGAGAAAGATGCAGCGCCCTGTCGGCTCCCGATCAGAGCTCCTGCTCGAGCGTTGCGCGCCGATCGTTGTGGGTGGCCTCGACATCCAGCGGTAGCTCGCGATTCGTATCGGCGAAATCCTTGCGGATCGCCGCATAGACCTCCTCGAGCTGCGTGGCCCTCCCGCAGTTCTTGAGTGCGGTTATGGCCGTGTCTTTGTCGAAGTGCGGAATCGCATCGCTCGCCGCAGCGGTCGGATGCTTCGACGGCTTCGCATCCGCGTTGCTGCCGCTGGAGCCCGCCCCGCTCTGGCGCAGTGCCCCTTTCGCCGCCTCAGCCCGCGAGCCAGCGTGCGCCGTTACTTCCTCCTTGGGCGGCGCGAACGCTTCCTCGACGGTGATTTCGCCCTCCTTGATCGAACTCGCCAGGCCGCGCAGCTGCGCCAGGTGCTCGAGCGTGATGTCCTCGACACCCTTGACACCCAAGAGCGCGAATACCTTGTCCTGAGTGGCCCCGAGCTTCTGCAGGAACGCGAGCGCATCCGAGCGCCGGTTGGCGAGCGTCTTCGAGTCGCCGGCGACCACCTTTCGGGCAGCTTCGTAGATCGGGCTCCAGAAGGCCTTCGGGACACCCTTGAACACCGCATTGCGCAGCGCGATGGAGCACGCCGCGTTACCGGTGACGCCGATCATGTCGGCCGAATAGCGCTTGCCCTTGCTCGTCGTGATGCGCCGGCGCACCTCGTACGTGATGTGCACGTTCTTCTCGAGATCCTGGAAGATGCCCTGGGCCGTGATGAACTCGCGGCCCTCATCGGTCACGCGGGCCCCGATGCGGCAATTGCCCCAGGAGTGCGCGACGATCTCCGCCAGGCGCGCGGAGGGGCCCTCGATCATCTTGGTCTGGCCATCCTCGCGGCGCGGCAGCGCGTAGATGCAGTCGTCGGCGATCTGCTCGTTGAGCGTCGCGAGTTGCGTGCACTCATCGAGGAAGGTTTTGACACTGCGCTTGCGCGCGTGTGCGGCGATGATGGCCTGGTCAATCTCCGCCTTCGTGATGGCGGTCATGAGTGCCTGATCGGTCGCGCTCGGGGCGAGCTCGCGCTCGACCATTTCGGTTGCAGCGGCGTTCATCGATATAACTCCTACAGCTTGTTGAGAAATCGGCGCGAGCCGGGCCGATCGAAAATGTATCGGGCATAGACCGCGGGGTTCTCCGCGGCGAACTTCTTCTCGTCGAACACCTGCGAGGCCTTCGCCTGCTTCCAGGTGCAAAGCACGCTGCCACTCACGTCGATGAGCTCGGCCGCATCCCCCATGTGCTGCTGCACGAGGAGTTTGAGGCGCTCCTCCTCGATCTCCGCGGCCTTGATACGCTCCTTGACGGCGCGGTGCTCGGCGAGGGCGACGGCAACCTCTTCGGTCGCCTGGACGCACTTGGCAACATGCGACGGCCAGCGCAGCTTCACGTCCTCGAGCGTGGTCGCCGGCGGTGGATCGCGCGCCTCGACGCGGGCCCAAAATTCGCGCTCGCGCTCGGTCAGAAGCTGGATGAGTTCCTCGTCACGCTGCACGCGATAGAGTCGGAATTCGCGGTTGCTGATGATGAGCGGCATCCAGGCGTGCTGCAGACCGGTGCAGGCGAGCCCGTGCTGCACCTGCATGAGGTAGTGCATCGGGATCGCATCGTCCTCGAGCTCATCGCCCCATTCCTCTGGGTCGGCGAAGCCGCAGCTCTTGGCCTCGATGAGACCCCCGTCCGATGAGAGTCCATCGAGCTGCACCCACCGGCGCGACCAGGTCGGATCGACGACTTTCTTCTGGCGATCGCTGACCTCGAAGTGCGTGCGCTTCGTGAACCGCGAGAGCGCCACCGGCTCGAGCGCTTCACCCATCTCGAGGAAGAGCGTCTCATCGTCGTTCGCCGCCGGCGCCTTCCCGATCTTCTCGAGGTAAAGCTGAAGCGGCGTCTTCCATCGAGAGAGGCCGACGGCGGGGGCGGAGTCGGAGGCGCCGAGCCCCTGCGCGCGCTCTGCGAGTTGTTCGCTGGTAAGGCTCACGGAATGCTCCTAGAAGTGTGGCGTTGGTCGATGACGATGTGCTCATCGAAGCCGCGCCTGCAGAGGGTCGAGGGCGGCGGCAGCACGCCGCGGCGCAAGCGATTGCGGCGCCGGCGGATGAGGGGGATGGCGCCAACCGCGATGAAGGCGAGCAGGACCGCCTGCAGCGAGTGGGCCCAGTTCACGGCGCCACTCCGGCGGCCGTCCAGGTCTCGATCCAGGGCCAGTAGTTGACGTGCGCTTCCTCGAGCGCCCGCTCGAGCGCCGCACACCCGTGCACGATGTCGTACGCCTGGTCCGAGCGGATCTCGCGGCTCACGTGCGGCTGCAGAAACTGCAGCGCATTGGTGTAGCCCATCTTGCGGCAGAGCTGATGGAGCGCTGCGGCGTGATTGGGCTGAAGCTCCAAGGCGATTTTGACGAGGCTCATCGCCCGCTGTCCCGCGGAGCTGCGATCAGGCGGATGTACAGCCATATGAGCACCCCGAGCGCTCCGGCAGGCCCCCAGGTCGTGATCGCGATGAATCCGGCGACCACGGTGATCAGGATTTCAGCCACGGCGCGCACGGCTCACTCCGCCTGGCGCCGAAGGAGCGGGCCTAACACGATGTCATTTATCACCGCGGCGTGCTGGGTTGCGGCGTGAAACCCGCGCTCAAAGCCGGCGCGCTCGGCGCGCACGAGGGCGCCAAGGAGGTCGCCCGATCTCGGGTGCACGGGCATCGACTCGATGATCTCGAGCAGCGCCGTGGCTGGGGCGGCGCTTGGGGTCGAAGCGAGCTGTTGAAGACGCGGCACGGTGACCTCCCGGAAACTAATTGGGAGGATCGTACAACTATTGGTTGCGGACTGTCAACAACCGATAGTTGCAATCGTGCGCACATCAGGGAAACAGCCCCGTCCGCGAGGTCGCGGAAGGCTTATGTCACTACAGACTACGGATGCGGACGGCCCCGCAGATGGACGATTGGTCCTGGAGTGCCTGATTCCGGCCCGAGCCGCTCTTCGACACGCCAGCGCAGGAAGCGGATGACTTCCTCGCGGTCCTGGGTGCCGGTGAGCTGGCGCCAATATCTCACCAGGGTATCGAACAGCGGATCGTGCGGCGGCGGCTGTTTCTGCCCGTGGCCAGTGAGCAGCCAATCTAGACTCACCTTGAGATCAGTGGCGATCCGAACCGCATTCGTATGGTCTGGGATCTCGAGTCCCATGAGCCACTTGCGGGCGGTCTCCACTGAGACTCGATAGCGCTTGGCCACCCACCCGCGTAGCTCCCGCGGACCGGGCCGATCTGGCTGGTCAGTGATCACCTCAGCGAGGCGGCTGGAGAACGCTGCGCGGGCCTCGTCTTTGGTTGGTACAACCATCCGTTGCACGGTACGCGAGGGCATCGCACAAATCAGTTGTTGACCTTCTGCAACTATGGGTTGTAAATTCAGACGCATGAGTGCGATCGAACGACCCAGCGAACAGTCCGAAGAGCCCACTCCCATCGAACAAGCCGTCGAACACGCGGGCGGCCAGCAGGCCCTGGCCGAAAAGGTTGGGGTCCGCTACCAGGCAGTGCAGAAGTGGATCCGCGCGAAGCGCGTACCCGCCGAGCGTGTCCTGGCGATCGAGGAGGCCACCGGAGGTGCGGTCTCCCGCCACGACCTGCGCCCGGACATCTATCCGCGGGAGTCGCGTGCTCTCGGGCAGCGAGCCTAGTTTGTGTTCTCGGCGAGCAGCTTAGCCCAAGATGTTGGTCTCGCGAGCGCGAGGCAACTTATTCCGTGCGGGGGGAGCTCAAGGCAACCGTCTCGCGAATGCCGCGCACCCGCCATTGTTGCCGCTCCACTGGAAGCTCCTAATGAGCCCGTTGCCATCCACAGCGACCTGCACAGTGCAGGTGAGACGCCCCGCGAAGACGCCCCCGCCATAGAGCGGGACCGCCATCGCGCCTGCATCGTTGGACCAGACGTAGAGCGTGGTTCCCATGATTTTTCGTTGAGAGTCCGGGTAGCCCCAATCGCTGACGAGCATCTGAACCGGCTGCCCGATAGCGGCTTGCAACCCAGAATTGAGCCGCTGGGTTGCGCACCCGACGAGAGAGGCAACCGCCAAAAGGCCAAAAATCAGGCGTTTCATGGCGCGAGTTTAACCCGAGCGCTCCACGACACGAGTTGACGCGGCTCTCGCCGGCGGCCGCCGGCCCGTGAGACAGGACACGGTTTGGTCCCTGGAAGAGCGAAGCAGTTGTCGACGGGTGGTCTTTTCATGGTGTATGCGAACGGGGAGGGGCCGTGACGCTCCAGGAGCGCGTCCTCGAGGCGCTCGGGGAGAAGGCGCTGACGCCGCGGACACTCTATGCGGCTCTCTCGGGCGAGCTTGCCTCGGCGATCGACTTTGCGCTGGGGGCGCTGATGAAAAGAGGCGCCGTGACTCTCGAGCTTGGGCATTACCACCGAACCAACTCCGGTGTCTCGCAGTCCGCTGACAAACTCTCGAAACGAGAACGCGAGATTTGGGACTTGGTGAGCAGCGGCCATACAAACAAACAGGTCGCCGAACGGCTCGGGATCAGCCCGGCAAACGTCTCCGTCACTCTATGCTCGGCGCGGCGCAGGCTCGGAATCAATGCCCCAGCGCCCCGGGCGCCGAGTGGGGCGGACGCGCCAAAGCCGAACGTGGCGCCGGCGCCCGCCGCGAAGCAGCCGATCAGCGTCTCGAGGCGTGTCCTTCAGGGGCTCGAGCGCCGCCGGGCCGAGCTGGCTGCGACGATCGAAGCAGCCGAGGCAGAGATCACTGTCAAGCGCGAGGAGCTGCTCGACCTGGTGCAGTTTCTCAACTGGGTCGCGACGCAGACAGGGATGGCCTGATGGCGCGCGAGCCGTACATGCCGCTTTATCTGGGCGACTTCCTCGCTGCGACCTCTGAGTGGGAAGGGGAGGAGGCATCGCTTTATCTGATGCTGCTCGCTCACCAATGGGCTCTCGGCTCGCTCCCTCGGGAGCCCGAGAAGCTCTGCCGCATCTGCCGCTGGACGCGCAAGAACTTCGATCGGTACTGGCCCCAGGTCTCGCAGAAGTTCGTGGAGCGGGACGGGCGCCTGGTCAACGCCAGGCTCGAGGAGCACCGGGGGCGCAGCGCCGAGATCGCTGGCAAACGGGCCCAAGCTGGCAAGCGCGGTGCGGCAATCAGGCACAGCAAAGAGATGGCAATTGCCAGAGATGTGCCAGAGCAAAACGGTGGCAATTGCCAGAATTTTGCTCTGCCATCCAATTCAATCCAATCCAATCCAGAGGAGAACTCCGTAGAAAACCCATCCCAAGACACACACTCAGTGCCACTAGCCGCGCGCGCGAGGGGCTCGCCACACGGTCAGGACCTGGCGCCAGCCCCCACGCGAGCATCCGCGGCGTGTGTCGCTATGCGCTCTGAGGGCCTGATGACGGCAAACCCGAGCCATCCGGTCTTGCTCCAGCTCATCGCCGAAGGGGCTGAGATCGGGGAACTCGCCCAAGCCGCTCGAGAAGCCCATGCGAGCCACAAGGGGTTCGGGTACGCGCTTGCCATCGCGCGTAACCGGCGCGCCGAGGCCGCGCGACTCGGGGCCACCGGGCTTAAAGGGGCGCTGCCCGCGAAGATGACCGCCACGGAGGAACTCCTCGCCAACCTGGACCGACCGCGAGTGATCGATCATGACGCCTGAGCAGAACCAGCGCTCCGACGAGGTCTGGGCGCGCATCATCGGCCTCTTCGGGGGCGACTCCGTCAAGCGCAAGTACGGCGCTTCGATGCCGGCCGAGTGGCGCGGGATTATCGGGATACTCAACGCGGTGCAACTCGACCGCGGGATGCGGCGCCTGGTCCACTCCGGCCGCGACCAGGTGCCATCGCTGCCGGCGTTCGTGAAGCTCTGCCGCACGATCGGGGATGACTCGATCGATGAGGGGCCGCAGGCGCCGGCGCTGCCCAATCCGGATGCCTGGGTGGGCGATCAGTGGGACATCGCGGCCAACCGTCACCTGCAGGCTCACATCGCGGGCCGGATTCATGCGAATCCGCGCCACTACGGGCACCCGGCGCCCAGCCACGCCATGCGCAAACTCTGGCGCGATGAGAGCCTGAGCGCGGACGCCTCACCGGAATTTATCGCTGCGATCCGACGACTCGTTACCGCCAAGAACGCCTGGGCCGAGGACATGCGGGACCTCGCAGCGAACCATCCCCAGGGAATCGTCGATCCGGCAGTGCAGCGCGCGTGCTGGAGCGACTATCTCGGGGCCGCAGAGCGGGAGGTCAGGGCCGCATGAGCTCATTCCTGAACCTCCCAAAACTGGACGGTGAGCTCTGGCTCGCCAAGCGCCTGGGCGAACACGGCGCCGGCGTGTTTGACGGCGTGACCGATCACGAAACGCGCCGCGAGCGCTTCCGGCGCGCAATCCTCGAGCACGCTCTCTGGCCCGTGATTGCAGGCAGCCGCGACGGCAAGTGCGAGACGTACGCGGCAGTTTTCGAGCGCCTCTACGGGGAGCGGCTCGGCGTTTCACGTGAAACAAACTCCAAACTCGCACTCGGAGTCCCCTGATGAGCACCATGCCGCGGCACCTGGTCCTGACGCTGCCGTGGCCGCCGAGCGTCAACACCTACTGGCGCAGCATCATGGCGGGGCCCTTAGCGGGGCGTGTGCTGATCTCGGAGCGTGGGCGCAAGTACCGCAAGAGCGTCCTCGAGAGCGTGATGACCCAGCGCGTGCCGCGCGGGCAGCTCACCGGGAAACTCACCGTCGAGATTTGCGCGATGCCGCCTGATCGGCGCGCGCGAGACCTCGACAACCTGCTGAAGGGCCTGCTCGACTCGCTCCATCACGCCGGCGTCATCGAGGATGACAGCGAGATTGATGACCTGCGCATCCGGCGCGGGCCGCCGCGGCCGGGAGGGGAGCTCACGCTGCGGATCGCTGAGATCGCAGGGGAGGCGACCGAGTCGGCCGAGATCTTCCCGTCCGAATGGGAGCTCCCAGCCCATGGGTGAGGTGCTGCTGTTCATTCCGCCTCGGCGGGCGCGTGAGCTCGGGCTGGCGCCTGCGTTGCCGCGTCCGCCTCGCATCCCCAGGGCGCCGCTCGCGTGGAGCTCCGCGGCGCAGACACTCTCTGCGATCGGGGCGGCGCTATTCGTGCTCGCCGTGCTCCTCGCCGCCTGGTTGCCGTTCATCGCCCTCGGCTGGCTCGCGTACAGGCGTCTGCACTGATGGCGCTCGCCCGGAAAATCACCTGGGCCAAGCGCGCGCGCCTGTTTTGCGTCGCGCGCCTGCGCTTGAGCGACCCGGGGGACACGGCCCTCGCCGCCGAATTGGGACTCTCGGTGCGCGCGGTGCAGTACCACCTGCGGCAACTGAAGTTGCGTATTCACGTAAATCGCGAGCGTCGGCCCCTTGTAATTCCACGAGCTTGGCTGTTTCAATCGGCTCCCGATGACGCAACCGGCGAGCCAGAGCCTGAGTCAGCTGATCCGGGGACACTTGCCCCGCAAGGCGCCCCTGCGGCCGACGACTGAGCCGAAGCGCGAGAGACTGCAGCCCAGGGGCGACCCCCGTGGCTGAATCGAACTTCAAACGCCTGGAGCGAAGGCTCTCCCACGAGAAGGGCGTCACCGATCCGGCCGCGCTCGCCGCTCACATCGGCGATGAGAAATACGGCAAGGAAGGCATGGCGAAGAAGGCCGCCGACTCTCGCCGCAAGCGCCGCGATCAGCGGTTGCACTCCCGTAAACGCCACTGAGAAAACCCATGACCGACAAGGCCGCCGACGACGCCAAAAACGTACATGACTCCCCGGACCGGGACGATTCGGAATCGCCCGAGGAGACGCTCGAGCGCCACGAGGCGCTGCACCACGAGCACCGCGAGCGGATCGATGCTCTCTGCAAGCACGTGGGGCTCGGGGAGCCCGCAGACGATGCGAAGGGCGTGCACGACAAGCCCGATCGCGCCGATGGCGTGCGCCGGCGGCGGCGTCACGATTGATGCAGCTGCAGCCCCACGGCTGGGAGTTCGGGCACCGCTCGGGCGGTGAGACGCTCACCTTCGTGCCGGCCGAGACGCGGCTGCGGCCGCTGCGCGATCAGATCATCGTTGAGCCGTTGGGGGTCGTGCACTCGCGCCGGATCCTGATCGCCGAGCGCACGAAGCCATTGCGCGGGCGCGTGCTCGCCGTGGGTCCCGGTCACTACCCTCGCCGCTACGATCGCCCCGAGAAGCACCAGCGCAAGCGCATGTGGGACTCGAAGGTCTTTCAGCCGACGCAGGTCAAAGTCGGCGACCTGGTGGAGCTCGGGGGCGCTGAGATCGGGGGCTACGCGTTCGATGGTTTCTGGTGGGGAGAGCGCTACTGCATTTGTTGCGCAGAGCGGGACGTGTGCGGAGTCCTCACAGATGACTGAGTGGAAAGATATTCCAGGCTTCGCGGGCTACGAAGTGAGCGATTGCGGGGAAGTACGTCGCAAGCGCAAGACCGGATTGCGCAGCAAGTGGCGTCCGTGGGCCGTGCGCGCGAACCTCAAGCCTCAGATACGAGCCGGGTACCGTTATTTTGCGCTCTCGCAGCACGGGGCGCGGGTCCATTCTCGCGCTGGGCGCCTTGTCCTGTTAGCGTTTCGCGGGGCGCCACCGACACCAGACCATCAGGCCGCTCATAACAGCGGCGTCGCGACCGACGACAGGCTGGCCAATTTGCGCTGGGCGACACCCGAGCAGAACCAGGCGGATCGCTGGCGCCACGGGACTCGCGCGTTCGGCGAGCGAGCCGCGCATGCGAAATTCAGCGACGAGGAAGCTGCAGCGATTCGGGCACGGGCCGGCGAGTCGGTTCGTTCATTGGCGCACGAACATTCTGTCAACCGCCACACTATCCGCAAGATCCTGGCGGGCGAGAGCTACCGCGATAAATCGTCGGAGGCCGCGGCGTGAAGAAGTCCTTCGTCGCCCCCAATCGCCTGACGCTCACCGTGCGCTGCGAGGGCCTTGCGGCCTCGATCGATGTGGGGCTGCATTGGCTGACCACCCAGGAGCGCAAGTTCGTCTACGGGATCGTGCGCAATACCCAGGAGGGGGGCGAGGTGGGCTTTGCCGTCGAGCAGAACGAGGCCGGCGACCCCGTCATCCGCCTGACGCTTCCGCAGCCCAAACCCAGCAAGAGCGAGCCGACGGAGGCGCAGGCGTCGGCCGTCGCGGCGGCCTGATGCATGAATATCCGGCTCACTGGGTACCGGGTCAGCTACTCGATGTCAGGAAGTACTCCGACGGCTCCTTCCGGGCGGTGCTGCTCGGCGAGGATGCCGAACGCGCCGCATACCTCGAGTTCGCAGGCCGCGAGGCCGCGCAGGCCTTCGTGTCAGCGTGGTATGCACCGGCCGCGCTGCGCGATCGGCTCCTAGCCCCATGTCCACCATCGGCAGACCCCGGGAGCGCAACCGCGAGCAGCTCCTCATCGAGTTCGCCCTCTACGTCGAGGAGACCCCGATCCCGATCGTCGCCGAGTTCGCGGCGCAGCAGGGCTTCGGCAAAAGCTACCTCTACGGTTGCCCGGAATTCGCCGAGCTCTTGACGCTCTGCACGACGAAAAAAGAAGCCGCGCTCGAGCGGCTCTGCTTGACCGGGGCCCCCAAGTCAGCAACCACCATGGCGATCTTCTCGCTGAAGCAGTTGGGGTGGAAGGATCGCATCGAGCACTCGGGCGACCGCGATGCGCCGGTGGCCTTGAACCTCACGGGGTCTGACGTCCGTGGCTGACTTCAAACTTACCGCGAAGCAGGCCGAGGCCCAGGAGGTGCTAAATGGGGCTGCCCGCCACATCATGCTGGAAGGGGGCTCGCGCAGCGGCAAAACATTCCTCACCATCCGCAAGCAGGTGCAGCGGCGCCTGAAGGCCCCGGGCTCGCGGGGCGCCGTCTTGCGGTTCCGCTTCGGGCACTGCAAGGCCTCGATCGTGCATGACACGTTCCCCAAGGTGATGCAGCTGTGCTTCCCGCAGGTTCCGTACAACCTCAACAAGTCCGACTGGTTTGCAAGCTTCCCCGGGGGCGGTGAGCTCTGGTTCGGCGGTCTCGATGACAAGCAGCGCACCGAGAAGATCCTCGGCACCGAGTTCGCCGACATATTCTTGAACGAGTGCAGCCAGATCCCCTGGAGCTCGCGCAACATGGCGGTCACGCGCCTGGCGCAGAAGGTGTTGGATCGCGCGACCGGCGAGGACCTGGTCCCCAAGATGTACTACGACGAGAACCCGCCCGACAAGGGACACTGGAGCTACCGACTCTTTCACCTGCACGTCGATCCCGAGAGCAGGCAGCCGCTGCCGGACCCGCAGAGCTACGCCTTCGTGCGGTTAAATCCCCGCGATAACCTCGAGAACCTCCCGGCCGATTACATCTCAACCCTCGAGTCACTCGGCCCCCGTCTTCGCAAGCGCTTCCTGCTCGGTGAGTTCCGCGATGCGAATCCCGGGGCTCTCTTCGATGAAGGGATCATCGAGCGCTGGCGCCTGATCGATGAGGAGCTGCCAGAGCTCCTGCGCGTCGTGGTGGCGGTTGATCCGTCAGGAGCCGACGATGATGACAACATCGACAACGACGACATCGGAATTGTTGTTGCGGCTCTCGGGGTCGATGGGAACGCTTACGTCCTCGAGGACCTCACCTGCAAGGCAGGACCTGCCGTATGGGGTCGAGTGGCAACTGACGCATTCGACCGTCATGAAGCTGATCGAATCGTCGCTGAGACCAACTTTGGGGGAGCGATGGTGCGAGCCGTCATTCATGCGGCTCGCCCTCGCACGCCTTTCCGAGCGGTACAGGCAAGCCGAGGCAAGATCGTAAGGGCCGAGCCCGTCTCGGCGCTCTTTGAGGCTGGCAAGGTGCGCTTCGCCGGGTTCTTCCGGGAGCTCGAGGACGAGCTCGCGGCCTTTACGACGCACGGGTACATGGGCGAGAGGAGCCCGAACCGGGCGGATGCGATGGTGTGGGCGATCTCGGACCTCTTCCCCGAGCTCACGAAGCCCAAGGAGGAGCCGAAGCAGGTGGTGCAGGCGCCGATCCTCCGTGGCCGGTCCAACACGGCGTGGATGCATCGGTGAACGCGCTCTTGACAGCGGACGACGTACTGAAGATCGCAGGCGAGGCGCTCCCCACCGTCGATGCCATGCTGCTCGATGAGCGCGGGGGCTACGACATCGCGCAGGATCTCAGCTGGCAAATGCGCCTGATTGTGCGCGCCTTCGGCAAGCAGCGGGTCTGCTACATCCAGACGCTTGACCTCGCGCTCGGTGCCGAGGAGCTGCGTGCCAAGATCCGCAAGGGCTGGCCGGAGGCGGCATGAAGCTCCTTCCCCGCGTCCCTGCCGGCGCCAAGCCTCCGCCGATCCGTTGGTGGGGGAATGCCTTCTATCGCGTGTGGGCCGACTTCGAGCAGCTCGTCATCGTCGTGCGGCTGCCATGGTGGCGCGGTAACGCATGGCTGCCCGCGCAGGATGACATCGGGCGCGGGCAACTGGTCGTCTCCTGGCGCCAGCGCGAGGGCTTCCGCTACGGCTGGAGGGCGGCATGAGCGATCGGCAGTCCGACACGACCGGCATCAGCACCGAGGGCCACGCCGAGTCAGGGCGCCGGGACCTCGAGCACGATGCCACCACAGACCGCGCGATCTTTGAAGAAGCGCGCGACCGGCTCTCGATCGCGGTCGAGGAGGAAAGCGAGAACCGGGAGGCGGCGAAGGCCGACCTCGAGTTCCGCGAGGGCGCGCAGTGGGATAAGCAGCCCTACACGACCGCCGAGGCGATGAACCAGCCCGAGATCACGGTGAACTTGACCGATGCGCTGGTGCGCCGCGTCGTCAACAACATGAAGCAGCAGCGCCCCCGGGGCAAGGCGCACCCGGTGAGCGATGGCGCCGATGTCGCCAAGGCCGCGATCATCAACGGCATCGGGCGCCATATCGAGAATCGCTCGGACGCCGGCCTCCCCTACGATGTGGGCGGCGAGATGGCGGTCACCATGGGGTGGGGCTTCTGGCGCCTGATCGCCGAGTACGTGGCGCCGGACTCGTTCCTGAAGGACATGCGCATTGTCCCGATCCGCAACACCTTCAGCGTCTACATGGACCCGGCCGCGGTGCTCCCGACGGCGGCCGACGCCGACTGGTGCATCATCACCTCCAAGATGAAACGCACCGAGTACCGGCGCCTCTACCCCACCGCCCCGAACATCGCCTGGAATGACACCGGAAAATCAGATGACCGGGAGTGGGAGGATCGGGAGCAGATCCGCTTGGCTGAGTACTTCCGCATCCGGGAGAAGAAGGCGACGCTCTGCCAGCTCAAGGGCGCCGATGGGCGCGAGTACACGCGCTACAAGGATGAGCTGCCGGACGAGGAGGGCCTGAAGGCCGCAAAGACCGACATCATCGCCGAGCGCGAGTCCTGCAAGCGCACCGTCGAGTGGTTCCGGTTGGGGGGCACCGCGATCCTCGAGCGCGCCGAATACCCGGGCACCTTCATCCCCGTGATTCGATGCGAGGGCAACGCGGTCGACGTCGACGGGAGCGTCAAGCGCCGCGGCATGGTACGCGCGATGCAGGATCCGGCGCGCATGGTGAATTACGGCGAGACGGCGAAGATCAAGCGGTTGGGGCTGACGCCGCAGGCTCCCTGGGTCGCCGCCGAAGGGCAGCTCGAGGGACACCCCGAGTGGTCCGACACCAACAACACCGCGCACCCGGTGCTCACCTACAAGCCGATCACGATCCCCTCGGCCTTGGGCGGTGAGATCATGCTGCCGCCCCCAACGAGGCAGCCCCCGGCGCAAATCGAGGCGGGATTCTCGGAGTTCGTGGCCGGCATGCGCGCGAACCTCCTGGCGGTCGCCGGCATGCCGCACGAGCCAGGGGTTGATACCCAGCAGCAGGTGGTCTCGGGCCGCGCGATCCGCCAGCGCGAGAAGCTCTCTGACCAATCGCACTTTCAGTACTACGACAACCAGACGCTCGCGATCGCGCACACCTGGCGGATCATGCTCGAGTGGATCCCGCACGTGTACTCCGAGGAGCGCATGCAGCGGATCATCGGGGAGGATGGGCAGCCGAGCCTGGTGAAGCTCAATGAGCGAGTTGGCACGGATCCGGCGATCCAGGCGGTGAAGAACGACCTCTCGGTCGGTCGCTACGATGTGGTGATGGATACGGGCCCGGGCTATGAGACCAAGCGCGAGGAGGGGAGCGAGGCCCTGCTGAGCCTCCTCTCGGTGGGCCCGTTGGCGGGCATCGTCGCCCAGGTCGGGCCCGACCTCGTCTTCCGCTCGATCGATCACCCGTACATGCAGGAGCTCGCCGACCGCATCACGGCCCAGACCCCCGAGGGCTTAAAGAAGCTCATGGCCGAGATGCCCGCGCAGGCGAAATCGGTCATCCAGGCGCTCGCCAACGAGAACGCAAAGTTAAAGCAAGCGCTGCAGGCGGCGAGCTCCGGGGTCACCAAGGCGCATCTCGCGGCCGCCAGCAAGGCGCACGACACGGAAACGCGCGCCGCCACGCAGAAGCAGATCGAGGAGCTGCGCGCCGGCACGGCCGTCTTCATCGAAGGCATGAAGCACGGCCACGAAACCCAGCTCGCAGAACAGAACGCCGGGGCGTTGATCGCCCGCGGGGAGTCATCCGATGGCCAGTGAAACCGTAGTGCTCGACAGCAACAACCTCGCGGCGATCATCGCCGATGCGACCGGCGAGCCGCTCGAGGACCCCAAGCCCGCAGAAGGCGCGAAGCCGGAGGGCGAGAAGCCTGCGGCCGGCAAGCCCGGCACCGCCGCGGCCGCGAAGCCGAAGGATGGCGAGAAGCCCCTGCAGACGTCTGCACCGGATGAGCTCGAGGGCCTCACGGAGGAGGAGCGCAAGACCTACACCGACAAGATGAAAAAGTCGGTGGCCTGGCGCCACGGCAAGATGCGCGAGGCGCAGGAGCAGGCGCAGCGGGAGCGCCAGGGGCGGATGGCCGCCGAGGAGCGCGCCACCGCCGCGCAGCGCGAGCTCGAGCAGCTGCGCGCGGCCCCCAAAGTCGAGCCGGCGCCGGCGGCTCAGGCCCCGAAGGAGCCCGTACCTCAGGACTTCCAGACCACGGAGGCCTACATGGCCGCGCGCGTGAAGTGGGAAGTGGGCCAGGAGCTTGCGCAGGAGCGCGAGGAGCGCCGCAAGGCGCAGGAGCAGGCCGAGCGCGATCGGATCGCGGAGACGGCCCGTGGGCGCATCGCTCGGGCGATGGGACTCGTGCCCGATTTCGCGGAGGTCACGGGTGCCGTGGACCTGGCGGTCCCTGCCCATATCGGCGGCTACATGCAGGAGTCGGAGCTCTTTGCGGAGTTGGGTTACTTCTTTGCGCAACATCCGGATGAGTTGGAGCGCCTCTCGAAGCTGCGCCCGGACCGCTCCCTGGTTGCATTGGGGAAAATCGAGAGTACACTTCAGCCATTCGGTGAGCCCCACTCGGGTGCGAAGCCGAAAGTCGAGCCCCACGGCGGCTCTGAAAAGCCGAGTACCGCAGCGGACGGAATTCCGAGTAGACCCCGCGTATCGGTGCCGGTGATTGAGCCCTTGAATGCGCGCGGCGCGCCCGAAGTCGAACCGACCGAGAGCACCATGAATGGTCGCCAGGCGGTCACGGCCTTCGAGAAGCGCACCGGCAGCGCCTTGAGCAAACGCCAGCGGCACTGACCCTACGCGGAAACTTAAGGTTTCCGAAACGCCCTCGCACGGGCGTCGCAAGGTGCAGTCTTGGCCAATCAACTCCTGACGATCAGCACGATCACCAATCGTGCGCTGCCGGTGCTCGCGAACGAGCTCATCGTCACCGACAAGTTCAACCGCCAGTACGACAAGGAATTCGGCCAGAAGGGCAAGAAGATCGGCGCGACCTGCAACATCAGGTTGCCCGCCCGGTACCTCGGCACCTTCGGGCCTGCGCTCAACGTGGAGCCGAGCACCGAGAACTACGTGCCGGTGTCGATCCTCTACCAGTACCACGTCGATATTCAGTTCAACA
>VFSW01006896.1_pt1 | contig 16605 bp, 16 predicted proteins | sample 5358111 | NCBI WGS metagenome assembly VFSW01 (sample SAMN11554181, study PRJNA540505) | mine drainage metagenome | isolation source: sediment from site ElyBrook_90M | place: USA: Ely Copper Mine, Vershire, VT | collected 2017
CTACTATATCAGTAGAGTTGCGAAAGATTTCTCGTGCTGAAACGTATCAACTAGCGAGGGATGTGGGCACACATAATCTGCTTCTGTATTCCCGCACAAGAAACTTACTTACCTAAATCTTAAGCATATATGAAAAATAAAATGGGATATCTTGTCTCTGGTTCTGTGCTCCTCGGCTTCCTTCTAATCGCTAGCACGGCGTTTGCGGCTGGTCCGGGTCCTGGGTTCGGCCATGGCATGCGGCCGGCCGTCGTCGGCGCGGTCGCCACGGCTCCCGACGGAATCGGCACCTTCACCGTTACTGCGAAGGCTTGGCGGCGCGGCGCGACAGCTACGCCAACAACCTACACTATTACTACCACCAGTACGACCATCGTCACCAAGAGTGGCGCGGCTTCAACCGTCTCGGCTATTGTCGTCGGTGATATGGTGGTGGTCCAAGGCACGAACAATGGCACAACGGTGACTGCCACAAGGATTAATGACGGCAGCGTGACCGGTCACCAAAGAATGTCTGGGAAGGGGTGGAAAAACGCTTCCAGCACGCCAACTGTTCCGGGAACACAGCTTCCTACCGGTAATGGCCAGCCAATTATTGGTGGAAGTGTCACTGCCGTTAACGACAACTCTCTTACTGTGACCAATAAAGGCACCGCCACCTATACGGTTGATGTGGCCAGTGCAACCATAACGAAGGCCGGTATCACGGGAGCAACGGCCTCGAATATCGCTGTGGGAGACAACGTTATCGTGCAGGGCACGATAAATGGTACTTCGGTGACTGCATCATCCGTCATTGATCATGGAAACGTCTCAACGGGCACCAATCCTTCGGTACATCGCGGATTCTTCGGCATCATTGGTGGATTCTTTGCTCATCTATTCGGGTTCTAAATAATGTAATCGCTTGCGATACACTGACTCGACAGTCGCGACATTCTGCCGCGACTGTTTCGTTGTCTAAGCTATACTTAAAAGGTGAAAACACTTATACAAAACCTTGACGCTCTCGCAACAAGCAGTATGCGGGCAGATGCGCTTGCGATTGCAGAGGCGGGTTATGCAGCTGTTGATGTCGGCAACACCATCAAGAGAAAAATTCGTGTGGAGAACGGGCAACTTCATATCGGCGACACGACCTGCCCTCTTACGGGGCGGAGGGTCTTTTTTATAGGTGTTGGGAAATGCGCAGTACGGGGAGGCCGAGCGCTAGAGACACTTCTCGGCGATGCCTTAAGTAGCGGCATCGCGCTCGACGTCTCCGCTCCCGACCAGGGCGACATTTCGAAAATAGAAACTCTCATCGGCACGCACCCTTTGCCGACCGAGGCAAATGAGCGGGCGACCCGGCGCATTATGGAGTTCCTTTCCGGGCGCCATGGGGACGACCTTGTCATCATGCTCATCTCGGGCGGCGGCTCCACCCTCCTCTGTCTCCCTGATGCTCCAATGGACTGCGTGGATGAGGGCATTCTCTTTGAAAAGCTCACCGCGCAGGGCGCTCCGATACAAGATATCAACCTTATGCGCAAGCACCTTTCACGAGCACGCGGCGGCGCGCTCGCGGCCGCCGCGTATCCGGCCGAGGTTATCTCCCTCATCGTCTCGGATGTGCCGGGGAATGATATTGCGACTATCGCTTCCGGCCCGACGGTGCTGGATTCTTCCACGGTCGCTGATGCGCAGGCGGTTTTGGAGAGGCACGGTATATCGTCTTCAGCGGGAATCGCGTTCCTAGAAACTCCAAAGGAGGAAAAATATTTCAAACGCGTCACCAACATACTCTTCCTTTCCAACCAGGACGCTCTTGCAGGCATGCAGGAGGAGGCGGCGCGGCGGGGGTATGCAACAAGAATCGTGGATACGCATTTCACCGGAGAAGCACGCGACCTCGGGCGCGCTATCGCTCTGAAACTCCACGATAGCGCTTCGAAAGTCGCCCTCTTCTACGGCGGCGAGAGCACCGTGACGCTTGGCGTGCATGCTGGTAAGGGCGGCCGCAATCAGGAGATGGCACTCGCCGCACTTCCAGACATCCGTGGCGATGAACTCATACTACCCTTCGCTTCTGACGGGCATGACAACACTGAGCACGCTGGGGCCATTGCCGACGAAACGACCCGCGCGCATGCGCGCGAAAGAAACATATCCCCAGAAGAATATCTGGCTACTCATCGCTCGCACGACTTCTTTACAACCGTCGGCGACGCTCTCGTAACGGGCTATACAGGATCAAATGTATCCGATCTTATCATCGCGCTGAAAAATTAATGGTGTAAAATGCCTATATGAAAATGCATTATTTTTCCGGCGAGGAGTGGGAGAAGACGTACGTGCGGGCAAAGCTCCCGGACGAGAATATTACGTTCCACGAGGGGCCATTCTCTTCATACACGGAGCTCACGGATCCAGAGGCGACCATCCTCTGTACCTTTATAGAGTCTAATATCGGCGGAAAGGAGATGGATCGATTCCCTGCCCTGAAGCTTATCGCAACCCGCTCAACCGGCTTTGACCATATTGACCTCGCGGCCGCGAAGGCGCGGAACATTACTGTCGCGAATGTTCCTTCCTACGGAGAGAACACGGTGGCCGAATTCGCTTTCGCTCTTCTGCTCGCGCTCTCGCGACGTGTTATCGACGCCGACGAACGCGTGCGCGAAGGCACCTTTTCGCCGAAGGATTTGCGCGGCTTTGATCTCGCAGGAAAAACGATTGGCATTATCGGCTGCGGCCACATCGGCATGCATGTTATCAAGATGGCGAACGGTTTTGGAATGAAGGTTCTCGGATTCGAAGTGCACCCGGATCTGGAACGCGCGAAAGAATTCAATTTCACCTACGCGTCTCTGCCCGAGCTGCTCGCGACCTCCGATATCGTCACGCTCCATGTGCCCTACAATGAACACACGCATCACCTCATTAATAAAGAAAATATCGTCGGTATAAAAAAGGGTGCCTATCTCATCAATACCGCCCGCGGTGCGATCGTCGAAACGAACGCGCTCGTTGACGCACTCAAGAGCGGTACACTCGCGGGCGCGGCGCTCGACGTCCTTGAAGAGGAGGGTGATCTTTCCGATGCGATCGCACTCCTTACCGCACCACACCCGAACGCTGATGCACTAAAGATAACACTCGAGAATCATTATCTTATCTCGCATCCGCGCGTCATCGTAACGCCGCACCTCGCCTTCAATACCCAAGAGGCCGTCGAGCGCATTCTCGATACGACCATAGATAACATTCTACACTTCGTAAAAGGCTCACCGACGAATGTCGTCTCTTAGGGACGATGGTGATTATTATATTCGTCCTCGGACCCTCATCGCCTGAATGATGCTCGCGCGAGTTCGTGAATTTCTTTCTTGGACAGTTTTTATAGATTTTCTTTAAAGTATTGGAATGCCGCCATAATGATTCGCTAATCGGTACTCTAGCGTCAGAAAGAAATTTCTCTGTGGGGATACTTCATGAGTCCGGTGTCTTTATTTCAAATCGACAGATTCTGTCTTAATTCGCTCAAGCGCCTTCGTGAAGGCCGCCAACTCCGCCTTGGACAACACAGAAAATAGAGAACTCAAGACTTTGAGACCGCGTGCGATTGCCTTTTTCAGTTCAGCCTTCCCCTTCGTGGTGAGTATAAGCCGTGACGTACGCCGGTCATACCGATCTGTGTAACCCATGACGAGACCACTTCTCACAAGCCCGTTCACGAGCGAGGTAGCCGATGGCGCAGTGATAGAGAGATAGTCGGCGATATCTTTCATCTTGGATTCATTGTGCTCCACGATGAACTTCATGGTCTCAATCCGCAGCCATGTTGACGGATCGAGTTTTTTATCCTTGGCGAGGACTGTGCGCATAATTCGGCGTACGGCGAAGAAAAGTGATGTGACGCGCGCGATATCCTGAGAGGAATGTGGCCGTTTCGGATGGACGTGTCTTTTCATATATATCCTATTATCCACCCGCTGACGCTTCAGCAAGCACCTCGGGTGGAATATCTTCCTTACTTGCTGTCGTTCGCAATAGGAACAGCGCGACCAGTGCGCCCACGAACATCGCCGCCGCCGCATATCCGAAGACGGTACCGTACGAGAGAAGTTCGGCCTTCAATATGATAAGTTGCCCGGCGGCGGCAAGAATGATCGGTGTCGTGCCGAGAATATGCGAATTCTGCGCCACCATAAGCACATTCGCGTTGGTCGCATTCGTCAGGATAGTGCTGAAGATCGCGATACCAAACGCTCCACCGATGTTGCGCGTGAGGTTCAAAAGCCCGGAGGACATACCTACTTCATGGAGCGGCACCGCCGTTGTAGCGGCGCTCGTGAGGGGCGCCATGCCAAGCCCAAGACCAGCGCCGAAAAGAACGAGTGGCATGACGAAATCAAACGACGTCATCGTGGGGTCAAGGTGAATGAGCTGGTAGAGGCCGAGTGCGGAGAGCGCCATACCAAAAGAAACGGTGTACCGCGGATCGAATGAACTCGCGAGTCGGGCACCAAGCGGAGCGAAGATCGGCAACGCGAGCGCCATTGGTACGAATAGATAGCCGCTTTGCGTTGCGGTGTAGTGGAGGAACGTCTGAGCGAAGACCGGCAGGAGAAGCATTGCTCCCATCATTCCCCCGAAAGAGATGAAGGAGACAATCAGCACCGAGACAATGACCGGATTGCTGAAGAATTTGAAATCGATGATGGGATGCGTGTGACGTGTTTCCCACAAATAGACAAGCACGCCGAACACCAGCGTGCCGGCATAGCAGAGAACACTCGCGAGGGAGAGCCATCCCCAATCCTGGCCGCGATCAACTACGAGTACCAAGCTTGAAATGGCTCCCGAGAGGAGCACTGCACCGAACCAGTCGAAAGTTCCGCGCTCCCCGGGTCGGTCGTGCGGCAAGAAAAGCAGGGTCATGATGAGCCCCGCGATACCGATGGGCAGATTGATATAGAAAATCCAGCGCCAGGAGAAATTGTCGACCAGATAGCCGCCGAGTAAAGGCCCAATGACCGCGGATACGGCAAACGACGAGGACCAGATGCCGAGCGCCTGAGCGCGCGCCCTTGGGTCACTAAACGATTTTGCGATGAGCGACATTGCGGTCGGATAGACGGCGGCACCGACGAGTCCTTGCAGAACGCGGAAGAAGACGAGCGATCCGAATCCCCAGGAGAGACCAGCAAGCATGGAAACGATAATGAAGCCGACGAAGCTCCAAAGATAGATGATGCGATTCCCGAAAAGGTCGCCGAGTTTCCCGAACACTGGGACGAAGATGGCATTGCTGATGATGTACGCGGTTGCGATCCAGGCCGCCGTGGTGACCGTGATACCGAAGTCGGTGATGATCTTCGGCAACGCGAGATTCACGACAGTGCGATCAAGACCGATGAGGAGTGTACCGACCATCACGGTGGTTAGCACGAGCCAAGGATGCCCCGTGAGTCGATGAGCCTTCTTCCCTTCAGTGGCGTCCTTCATTGCGCGTTATCTTGTATGAATCCACATACGCGCGGACATTCCGTTCTTCAGTTGTGCATAGGCGCTGGTGTCGAAACGCGCTTTAATGTCGAATTGCTGGGTCTCGCGCTGACTTGAGATATTGAAGACGATGCCGGACTGGTTTGACGTCGGAGCAATCTCATCGACGACACCAGTGAACGACTTCCCTCCAAAGGCATCAACGGTGAAGGTAACCGGATCCCCGACCTGTACCTGGGCAAGACCTTTGGTCTCGTCGATTCTCCCCACAACGCGCAATAGTGTCGGATCAATCATTTCTACGACTGCTTGTCCCTGAGCTATTTGCGCCCCGATGGTGTCGTTCACTTGCACGATGAGTCCGGCAACCTTCGTTTTCACTACCTCCGTACCGACGAGAGCGACGGGAGCGTTTGCGGAAAGAGTATCTCCCTCGTTCGCATAAACGGCGTTGAGGCGTCCAGATGACACGGGAGAGAGATTGATGAGCGGCGCAGAAATGGAAGCCGTATCAATAGCTACTTCCCTATTTGTGGAAATGAGGTAGGCAATAACACCAGCAGCCGCAATAATAAGAAGCGCCGAACCGCCGAAAATCATGAGGCGGCGGCGCAATTCTGGTGAGAAAGTGGCGTGGGGCATAAAGGATTACAGAGAGCGTGCTCCAAAAGCGAGCACCGTGTCTTTTGCAGTGAGTCCGGACACGATCTCGGTCATACCGCTCGCGCTCTCAATACCGGTGGTCACAGGCATCTGGACGGCACCTTTCGCTGTTTTTACATACACAAATTTCTTATCCTCATTCGTTATAATGGCGCTCGTTGGTACAAGAAGCGCGGCATCCTTGGTCGCGGTAATGATATGAAGATTTGCCGAGAGGCCCGGCTTCAAGCGCTCGTCATTGTTTAGAAATGTGATTGTCACGCCGTAGGAAGCGACATTGGCATTATTCATGCTTGCCGCCGGATCAACCGTCGTGACAATCGCATCAAACGTTACGCCCGAGTATGCACTAAACGTTACCGTTACTTTATCGCCTATCTCCACCTTCGCGATGTCGGCTTCAGAGACTTGTGCGTCTGCCTGATAGTTACCGTCTGCGATCATCGAGACGAGTGGGACGCCAGGTACGACTGTTTCTCCGGGATTGGCATTTTGTGCCGTGATGGTGCCTGAGACCGGGGCCATGATAACTGCTTGAGATGCTGCTGCCACTGCCGCGTCAACCGATGCCTGTGCGGCATCGACTGCTGCCTTCTGTGCCGCGATGTCGTTCTCCGTCGCTCCCGCCTGCGCGAGTGCGAGCGTTCCTGTAGCCGCTTTATACGCCGTATCGGCGGAAATAAGAGCCGATAGAGCGGCTGAAACATTTGAGCGTCCGGTATTTATGCTCGTTTGATACCCGACAAACGTCGTAGCTCCGACAGAGCCAAATTGCTGTGCATCAGAAAGAGCCGTCATAACATCGTCAAGAAACGACGCGACACTCGTTAAATTCGTTTCGGAAGAGGTCGTGAGACTTTCGGTATCGTCCGTCGTGGACGCAAGCATTGCGCGCCATGAAGTGAACGCTTGTTCGAGCGCCACACGTTCCATTTCGGTTTGTCCGACGATTGGGTTTGTCGCACTCGGCGGCAAGACGGTCAAGGTCGCAATCGGACTCGTTGAGTTGGTGAAGACTTGGTCAGCCCTTCCATACACAGCATCATTGGCACTCGCGTATGCCGTTTGAAGTGCGCTCGTGAGCGTATTTTTAGCTTGAGCGACCGCCGTTTCATCTATTGCGAGTTGTTCGGGACGCGTTCCTGCCACAAGCGAATTGAGTTTCGCCTGCTCGGCTTCAAGATTTGCGTTCGCGAGAGCGGTGGCAGCCGCTTGACTCGAACCGTCAAGTGCAACAAGCGTCTGCCAGGCTTCAACATGATCACCTACCGCTGCGCGTATCACGGCAACGCGGCCGGAAGTTTGGAAGGAAAGGTCAGTGCTGTGCGCGGCCTTCACAATACCCGAAACATCCACCTCTTCCGTAATAGAACCAACCGTTACCGGTGTGTACGTGCCTGACGGCGAGCTCACTACGGCATACCAGGAAAATCCGATGATGAGTACGCCTATAGAAAGAGCTCCGCCGAGCGCTACGGCGGGTTTCGAGAGGATAGTGAGAGCAGAAATAAATCGTTCGCGCATAGACACCATTTACTTAGATAGTCGAAGTATATCACATTACCAATCCTCGCACAACCGTTACGGGAAACGCCACTACCCGTGCATAGGAAAACATTTCTTGTTATACTAAAATCCGCTTAGTCACTAACGGAAAACTCACTATGTCCCGCCAACCACTAAAAGAAGAGGAGCGTGTTCCGGAGGTCGTCTTCAAGACTCGCGTACGCGACGAGTCTGTCGGCGGTGCGAATCCGTATCGCTGGCAGGATGTTCCATCAAAAGAAGTGTTCAAGGGAAAGAAAGTGGTCCTATTCGGCCTCCCCGGCGCCTTCACACCGACCTGTTCCACCACACACGCCCCCGGTTTTGAGGCGAAGTATGACGAGTTTAAAAAGCTCGGCATTGACGAGGTCTACTGCCTCTCGGTCAATGACGCATTCGTTATGAAGCAGTGGGCAGATAAGCTTGGCATCGAGAAAGTGAAGATGCTCCCCGACGGAAACGCGGCATTCACGGCTAAGATGGGGATGCTCGTGAAGAAAGAGAACCTCGGCTTCGGCGAGCGTAGTTGGCGCTACTCTATGCTTGTCGACGACGGCGTGATCAAGAAGCTTTTCATTGAGCCGGGGCTCTCCGATGATTGCCCCGATGATCCTTTCGGGGTATCGGGTGCAGATACCATACTGGCCTATTTAAAAGGAAAAGGGTAATGCTAAGAAAGAAGGGCACCACCCCCGCAGCCTGAACTTTTCGACGCGGCGATAGCTGCGAACAGTCTCTGATAGATTTATTCGACTCTCGCACCCATTATAAAAAATCGAGGCTACCCACTATGCGTGGACAGCCCCGGAATTTCTGAACCTAATCATGACCCGATAATCACCGCGTAAGAAACGCCGATGCGGAACTGAAACGGCCGTTCGGAAGGTCGATTCCGTCCGCGCCAAACCCGAACCTCTGATCGCCGAAATAGAAGAGTGGGGCGTGCGAGAACCCGCACCAGCCATTCGGCTTGAATTTTGCACCGGCACAATCGATGTCAAGCTCTTCACTGTGGACGAAGCGTTCCGGATGCGTAAGAGCGATAGTGCCGACAATCACCCCGTCAAGGCCAAACTCGTCTTTGGCGAACATTTCGCGGGCTCGGCGAACGGAACGGCCGCGATGATGCATACCGAGTTGTGCGGCGATGATCAGAATGTCGCCTTTTTGTACTTCAGTGATCAGGCCGAGTGAGCGCGCCGTGTGCTCATGCACCTGCAGAGATTGTGGGGTCATCTTCTTTTCACAATAGTTGTGGAAGAGGCGCGACTTAGCAATCTTCTGGAGGATCAGACTCTGGACTCGGCAGTATTGCTCTGCCGAGTCCGTAACCCACGGGAAGTGCTTTCTTGCGACAGCTACGACCGAGGGAATGGCGAACCACCCTTCGGCATCTTCAGGGAGTTTTGGCAATGACTCCGCGAACGCGTGGGAGTCTCGGGGATTGAGATCGAGGAGCTTTGCCGTACTTTCAATCTGTTCCTCAATAGGTCGGCGACTGTACTCCTCGGGGTACGTATGATTGGAGATCACCTCCTCGTCTGCGTAGCGGTCAGGAGCTGACAGCTCCGCGATGAGTTCTGAAATCCTCAATTCTAATTCGTCACGGCCTTCTTCAAGTCGCTCGGCACGCGTGTAATCGATTTTCGCTTTATCGTAGGCGGCCTCGAAAATCCTGCTTGCCTGCTGACCTCTTGAATCGCGCGATGTGATAAATGTCTTGGACATCATAATCTTTCTCCATTGCCCGAACCGTCGGATTGCGACTCCTCCTCGTATGAGGGGGGTAGTGTTTTTTGAGCTAGAAAGGACTTGTTGACTGACGAAAAGGTAGCATGGATACGAATAACTTGATACCGACTCAGACCATATTACGGGCGCCCGAAACGAACCGGCGACTCTGCGGCTTAAATACCCGTTTGACTTTTTGATTTATGACGAGAAGTCCCTAGTTGTCGCCTGACGTCGAGGAGGCTGTGTGATCGCCTGAAGAATGCGATGAGACCGTGCTACCACTTGAGGACTGTGATTCAGAAGAAGTTGAGGAAGCATTCGGGTTTTCCGAACCATTTGATCCGCCGTTCTCGCACTCCATCTCCATCTCACGATCCATCTCCTTGAGCGTCCGCGGGCCGACTATTCCGAAACCGGTCGTGGAGGGCGTCCCAGCACTCACGATGTTGTGCGCCGACTGCCAGCGTCGAACAGCGTCTTCGGTCATCGAGCCGAAATATCCCGTGATTGAACCTCCTGGATATATGCTCTTGTCCTTGCTGAGAAAGGTTTGTAGCTGTGACACTTCGCCACCGCTAGAGCCGAACTGAAGATTGCCGGACACTACACCGCAACCATTTACACCAATTACTGATCCGGTCGACGGCGGCAGTACCGCGGACGTCGAAGTCGCTGCGTTTTCAAGCACGGCCTGAACATTTGCAACGGTGGCCGGATCGGCGCCAAACGATTGCAAGAGATTAGTGATGGCGTCTATTTGGGTCGCAGAGAGAGTTGCCGCTTGAGCGATTGGTGCCACACTAAAGAGCGACGAGAGAAGAACGGTACTCGTAGCTATAGAAACGATGTGAGAACGTATGAAGGTGTGCATGTTACGAAGAATAGGGGATAACGTGAACGAGTTGAGTATATCATATGCCAAATAGCTCCATATGATGGAACAAACACCTCGGCCAGTACTGGTTCCTGACGTCACAACCGTGTTGGGGTCCCTTATCGAACTGGACTTTCTACGGCCTAGATGCTTAAAGACTTGGTTCGATTCCTGTCCCCATCTTTCTCATGACTTGTCCAGCTAAATAGCTTCTATTATCTTCCCTCTTCGGTAATGATCTCCTCTGTCACTCGTTCTCCAAACGCCTCTTCTTCAGTGAGACGCTTCCTCTTCCAGTCGCCCTTCGCATATACGCCGAGGGTGATGAGAACGATAACGACATTCGAGATCGGGAATGCCCACCAGATGCCCTGCATCCCGAGAGCTGTGTGTTCCGAGAGTACGTACGCAAGCGGGAACTGAAGTACCCACTGCGATACGAGTGTAAGAACCATTGTAATAACCATGTTGCCAGAGGCGCGTAATACGCCGGTGAGCGCGAACTGGACGCCCATGAAGCCCCATGAAAGCGCCATAACGCGCAAGAATACCGAGCCTGCCGCGATAACGCTTGGGTCGCTTGGAACGAAGAACGAGATGAACTGGGGAGCAAAGATAAATACAATGACGCCCATGCCCGAGAGTATCCAGAAGCCAAGCCATGCGCCCAATCGTCCGATGCGCGCGGCGCGGTCAATGTTGCCTGCTCCAATGTCTTGACCAACCAAGACAGAGACCGCCATTGAGACTCCCATCGCCGGAATAGTGATGACTTGAAGAATAGTCGACCCAACTCCATACGCGGCGATAGCAAGCGTCCCAAAGCTCGTGATGAGGAACGTCATAACGGTAAGTCCCAAGGCACGCGCCGACTGTTCTATAGAAGCCGGAAATCCGAGATTGAACGCGCGCTTGATGTAGATGAAATCGGGTATGAAGTCTTTCCGCCGAACGTGAATGCCATTTTTGCCGAGGCGCAGTATCGCTATACCGATGATCGCGGCGATACTCTGAGTACCCAATGTCGCAAGCGCGGCTCCCATGACCCCTGTCGCTGGTACCGGCCCCCATCCGAAGATGAATAACGGATCGAGGACGAAGTTCAATATGACTGTGCCGAGCACGATATAAATGGGCAATGTCGCGTTGCCGATACTGCGCATGATCGCTTGGAAAACAAAAAAGATGAAATTGAAGATGAGCGCGATGAAGGATACACGCATGAAGCCCAACGCTCCGGGATACACGTCCGGCCCAACACCCATGAGATGAAGAAGGGCGGGTGTAGCAGCATATCCGATACCTCCGAGAACAATGGAAACAACAATAACCATAAGTAGCGTCTGGGCCGCGACATGGCTCACCATCTCTTCGTTCTTGGCGCCGATGTATTGCGCAATAAGAGTCGATCCTGCGATGGCCAATCCAGCTCCTAAAGCAATCATCAAAAATGTCACGGGGAAACTCACCGATACAGCGGCAACGGCTGCACCGCCCAATCGGCCTACCCAAAACGCGTCGATGACCTGATATCCAGCTTGGAGGATGTTCGCCAACACGATTGGCACCGCAAGCGTCAGGAACGAACGGAGAATCGGATCTTCAACTTCAAGAAGATTGTTTGTCTTCGCATCCATACTTTTATTTATAAGGCGCCCACTATCTCTTCCGTCTTCCTCACGAGTCCAATGCGTGGGAGTATCTTAGTGATGGTAGATGTGTGCTCTTCTGCGGACAGGGCGGACATAGCATCTTCCGCGAAAATTTGATGGTAACCGTATTCATATGCGAATCGCGCTGTGCTCTCGACTCCGATATTCGTCGAGATGCCGCAGAGCACCATTGTCATAATGCCCCGCCGTCTGAACTCTAGATCGAGTTCTGTGCCATAGAAAGCGCCCCATTGATGCTTCGTAATAATAAAATCGCTCGGCTTCGGTCCCAGTTCTGGAACAATATCCGCGAAGTCCGATTGCGGTGTTTGCGTCTGCATCGTCACATCAGCGATGGGGCGCAATGCGTCCTTCCCGTCTGGAGACGGCGTGACTCGCACCAAGAACACCGGCATATGGTTTCTTCTGAAGGCATCAGCAAGTGCTGCGGCATTTTTTATAACGACCTCGGAAGCATGGGGAGCCACCTGCCGTCCCGCAATGCCTTTCTGCAGATCAATGACCACGAGTGCTGTTTTCGTTGTATCAATGGATAGGACGCTCATAGAGCTTTATAGTATCATCTTCGTCGCGTACCCATGATGCTAGAGAATATGTCCATGACATACTAAGCCTCCTCTCACGAGATACGTAGTAGCAATCTTTATCGTATGGGCGGTTATTCTCTGTCTCGCATGGTTCGTAGGAGGAGAAGAGAACTTCAAGACCATTGTTGTATTTAGTGGGGGATTCTTTATCGGTATGCTCGCCATGTACATAGCGGTACACCTTTACACGTGGCGATAGTTGAATATAGCTGTTTTATTATTTCTTAAGGAATGACTGTGTCGATCTAACGATAACGATGATACTTAAGATGCCAGTCAAATATTCAGGAAGCGTATTGTACTCGCCGACCTTAAAGAGATCGTGGAACATCAGGAAATCAACAAATAAAAATCCCAATATAAGTAGTGCGTCAATTGTTTTCAACATACTTCCTATTATACTGGAGAAATCAAGCCTATTCGTTTAGGTTTTATTAGATAGAGACAATGGCATTGTTGAAAAGCGCTGGGCAAGGCCGTACTGAACCAACGCATATAAACTAATGAGGGGCACGAGTTCTATAACACTATGCAGTGATGGAACGGTGAGATTATAGAAGGATGCTATAAGTGGAATGTTAATCAAGACAACGACAGAGATGATTTCAATTATGACCAGCAAATAAAACTGTCTCTTCTGGATTTTTAGAGTTGGTCCGCTATACACGCTTGGTGCAAACATGAAAAATATGACGCCTACGATAATGAACGAAAGAACGAGAATACTAGTTGGTGCATGAAGTTTCATATGCTCGAGACTGTCATAGAAAGCAATAGCAGTAATGAGCGCTTGGGGAATAGCCGAAACAAGAGCAAAAGGGATTACCCGTCGAAGAAAAGGGGTATCTGGCTTCGTTATGTGTTCATGCACCGGCCGGATAACCCAGTAAAAAATAAGAGCACATGGCAAGCCTATCGTGAAATAGGTAAGGAAAGCGATGTTGAGCGGCGTGAACGGGAATGAGTAGCCAAACACGGTAAGCAGTATGAAGAAGAAAAAGCCGAGAAAGACCTCGTTGAAAAAAATAGCCGCACATATTTCAATATTTTGAATAATACTATCGGCAAGCTTCACGCCGTTCGGCAAATCAATAAAACTATTTTTAACCAACACCACCGATGCAATTTGTCGCGTCGCCTGAGCTCCATCGAACATGGCTATACCGAGGTCGGCCTTCTTGATAGCGAGCGCGTCATTTGCGCCATCGCCGATCATTGCAGTGAAACCATCCTGCTTGAGTGACTCGATTATCTTCTCCTTCTGCTCGGGTTTTATCCTCGCAAACACAGTATATGCGTGCACTTTTCCTAGAAAATCAGCGTCTGTCCAGGTTTCCAATTCGCCCCCCGTAATAACCGCACGGGTGTTCTGTACGCCGGCTGCTTCAGCAACAGAGCGAACGGTTTCTGGATTATCTCCGGAGATAACTCTGATGATTACCCCTCTCGACTGAAAGAATCGCACCGTCTCTATGATTCCTTCACGGAGATTGTCATTGATAACTACGAGTGAGAGCGCAGTAAGTGTCATTCCCGAGAGATTCTGCGGCAACACGTTTGTGTTTGATTTAACAAAGCACACAAGCCGTTTACCATCCTTCGCTTCAGTATCTATATATTTTTGTACCCATTCTTTATCTTGTGCAGTTCCAAAATACGGCAGAAAAATATCTGGCGCACCCGCCAATACCACGCGTTCTCCGAGCTTGTCGGTGATGTGCACCGCACCGAACTGGCGCGAGGAGGAGAAGGTGAGATCGTCTATGATGGTACCCGCATATTCGCGGATGAATTTTTTCTTAATGGCGGTGATGGTCTGGGACGAATCCCCGGTAATTTTGATGTATGCTGCGATCGATTCTCCAATATAGTTTTCATCAACACCCGGCGCATATTGAACCTGTTCAACAATAAGGTCATTGCCCGTCAGTGTGCCGGTCTTATCCATGCAGAGATTCTTGATTCTCCCGAGCTTCTCGGTGGCATTGACTTGTTGCAGTAAGACATTCCTGTCGTACATGTGTGCCGCTCCATATGAAAAAAGAAGTGTGACGACCAACACCATACCCTGTGGCAGGAGGAGCGTCGTTAATGCCCCTATATTCTGGATGATGTTCACCGTGGATTCATTGACGAGAAGCCCTCGCCCCACGACAAAGAGAATAATGAGGAGCAGGACATACCCAATATATTTGATGACCGTATTGAGTGAATACTGGATGGGGCTCTGGACTAAAGAATACTTTTTTATACTCTTCGTCATGAGTGCAATCCGACTCTCGGCAAATATCTTCTTAACTTTCAAGATGCCTGCCCCTGCGGTAATGATGCTGCCGGCAGCGATACGGTCGCCTGGTTTCTTCAAATATTCAGCTGATTCGCCAGTAATTAAAGCCTCATTGACCTCAAATCCATGCGATGACGTTAAGGTGCCGTCACAGGGAATCTGGTCTCCTGTTTTGAGCTTGATGCGGTCATTCGTTTTAATTTCATCCACAAGAATGACCGACTCGGTATCGTCGGTATTCATTCTGACCACTTTCGGGACTGCTAATAACTGCAACTTCTCAAGCGTTAACCATGAACTAATTTCTTGAAAACAACCGATGAAAATATTTAAAACCGTAATCCCTCCGAGAAAGATCCCTTCCTGAGTATCACCAAATATCGTTAGCAAGATGACGACGGCGAAAATAATCCCATTAATGAGAAGAAAGACATTGCGAGAAATAATAGCTACAACCGCTTGGAATTGGCGACTTGTAAAATGCAGAGACACCAGCATGACTACAGTATACCGTTATTGATATCACATAACCCCGATTCATTCTCGCATACATCGTCAGAAACTAATCTGGATAAACACAAAAGCCGCGACGTACGTCGCGGCTTTTGTGTTCTTTTCGGAGCTTCATGCCTGGCGATACTGTACTGACTTCGCATAATATATACTTGCACTATGGAAGGAATAAAACAGCCGAAGGGAGAAAATCAGCCGGCATATATACGTAACGAGGTTCTCGCAAAGCAATTTGAAGAAACCGAGAAATACACTTACGGAACAACAACGGTTGAGGCATTCGATATACGAGCGGAGAAATTGAAAACAGAAACTCCTGTTTTTTTCGGTACTGGTTGGTCTGCCTCCCGAGGTGTATATGAAGCAAGTATCCTTGGTGTTGCTGATCGAGGGAGACGAGTTCTCTCAATGTTTGCCCCACACGGAATTGATACTGATCCCGATTTTGGTAAGGGCGATAAAACCTACGCAGCAGCCGAATTACGAAAAGCGGCGGCCATGCTCCGCACGCTCGAAGAAAAAGGTGTTGAACAGCTAGACATCGTTGCTCACTCAGAGTCTGCGATCTGGACCTTGATTGTCGCGACGATGCATCCAGAGAAAATACGCAATATCGTGCTCCTCGACCCAGCCGGACTCATAGATGAAGACACAACTGTGCGCCTCGCGACAAGTTTTTGTCTCGATATCGTGCAGGGGACTTTAAACAAAGAAAAACTTCCCCGTCCGGAGGTTGAACGTTCGGTTAAACCAGGTAGCCCGACTGATCTGTTCGGGGCATTGAAGAACATGATTGGTAACCCGATGCATTCCTTGAAAGAAGTACTTGCCCTCCGTGATGCAGATATACGCGACATACTTGAGAGTCTGAAAGCCCAAGGTAAACATATAGCCATTATCCAGGGTGCTCGCGATGCGATTTTCCCTATGGAGCGTATGAATAAGGTCGTGAACACCAAGCAGGTTGATGGTTTCTATTCAGTCTATGGAGCGCACAATGAAATCAATTCAAATCCTGAAGCATACATACATGTCATAGACCACGCGCTCGATGCTCTTGAGAAATTGAGCTCCAAAGATAAAGAATCTAGCCAATAGATAAGGTACGAGACGCAAAAGCCGCTCTTTCGAGCGGCTTTTGCGTACGTGATGCCGAACGGTACTGTACTGATCCCAATGGGGGTCGGTACTGGTTCCTGGCGTCACAACCGTGTTGCGGGGGCCGGAATCGAACCGGCG
>VFSW01006897.1_pt1 | contig 16605 bp, 13 predicted proteins | sample 5358111 | NCBI WGS metagenome assembly VFSW01 (sample SAMN11554181, study PRJNA540505) | mine drainage metagenome | isolation source: sediment from site ElyBrook_90M | place: USA: Ely Copper Mine, Vershire, VT | collected 2017
GCGATGGAGTCGACCCAGGAGAAAATCTCGTATTCGTAATTACGGTCGAGCAGGATTTTTGCATCAAGGCCCGGGGCGTTCTGAGCGAACCAGTTCAGATAATCGGCGGTGTGATACCAGAGGTGGCGTCCGTAGTCGGGATAAGCGGAAAAATAACCGAACAGCCGGGTCTGAACGCTCGTTTGATTTGGCACGCTGATCACCATAACGCCGGAAGGTGCCAGCCAGCGCGAATACTCATCGATGAAGTCAGCCGGCCGCTCGATGTGCTCCAGAACGTGCCAGACGAACAGAACCTCCGTCGGCTCCTTCAGCAGTCCAGCGGCTTCGGCTTCCTCGCGCGAAGCGAACACCGGTACCCCGCGTTTTCGCGCGTTGCGCGCCCGCAGCGCGTCCGGCTCGATGCCGGCGATGCGGTCGTACCCTCGACCATTGAGAAATTCGAGGAACTGCCCATCGCCGCATCCGATATCCGCGATCCGGACATCTCGCTCGGCAAGCTGCGGCAATTCGCGCACCAGCCACCGCATTCGCATCGACATCAAGAGCTTGATGACAACGGATAACTTGCCGACCGGATCGGGCAGCACGGTCGCGTGAACGAGGTTTTCGGGAGCTATGTGCAGCACCCGGCAGGTCGGACAGCGGATGAAGTCCATACCGGCATCGGCGACGCGCGCGCCATGACCAAGCGTGCATGCCGCTGCGCCACAATGCAGCGGCCGATCCGCTGCATTCATAGCGGCGCCTCTACTTGGACGTCGGCGCGGTTGAAGCGCTTTTGCAGGTATCGCGCCAGGTCGTCTTTCCAGTGTGGCAACTCGATCCCGAGCGCGCTACCGCGAGTGTTGGCCAAGACCGAATAGGCGGGCCGCCGGATGCGGCCATAGTCGCCCTTTCGATCGACCGCGACGACCCGGCAGTTTACGCCGGACAACGCAAAGGCCTCAGCGGCAAATTCGGCCCACGAGCAAGCTCCCCCGGCCGTCAAATGATAGATGCCCGGGCGCGCCGGCGCCACGCTCAATAGTGCCAAAACCGCCTGCGCAAAGGCATACGCAGAGGTGGGCGTGCAGACAATGTCCGACCCGATCTCGATTTTGTCCATGGACCGGGCCTCGGCCAATCGCTTCTCGATGAAGTTGCCGCCGCGATCGCGGCTGCCACTATGGCTGTATAGACCGCAGGTCCGCACGATGAACGCGCGCTCCGGAGCCGCAGCCAAAGCCGCGAGTTCGCCGGCGCGCTTGGACACGCCATAGGCCTGCAGCGGACGCGCCTTATCGTCCTCGCGCCACGGCTCAGTTTTCCGCCCGTCGAAAACGTAGTCGGTGCTGACGCTTAGAAATTTCGCGCCACCAGCATCCGCGGCCACTGCCATGGCCTGTACTGCAACGGCGTTGACCAGCATCGCCTCGGTAAAATTGTCCTCGCACGCTTCGAGCACGTGAAAAGCGCTGAAGTTCACCACCCAATCGGCGCGCGCAGATTTGATGTATCGGGCGACGTCCTGCACGTTGCGGACATCCAACGCCGCGCGTCGCGGTGCGTCGATGGCAAAGCCCCGCGCTTCGGCCAGCGGCCGCAAGGATGAGCCCGCCTGTCCATAGGCTCCAAAAATCAGGAGCTTCATAGGCCCGTTCTTCCATCGAGCAACGGCCACTTGCGGTCCCGGTCGGAAATCACCGTGATCGGCCGCGGCCAGGACAGCGCGAAAGCCGGATCGTCCCAGCGAAAGCCGCTTGCCGCCTCCGGCACGTATCGCGTCGACAGCATGTAATGAACTTCGCTCGCATCTCGCAACGTCTGGAAGCCGTGAGCGAAGCCGTCAGGCACGTAAAGTTCGCGGCCATCGCCCTCCGCAAGCTCAACATCATAGTGTTGCAGATAGGTCGCCGAGCCGGGGCGAATATCGATAACCACGTCGCGGATGGCGCCTCGCGTGCATCTAATCAGCTTGACCTCGCCATGCGGCGACTTCTGGAAATGCATGCCCCGCACCGTACCGGATTTTGCGTTGAACGAAGTGCCGCTTTGCGGATAATCCGTCTGCAGGCCATGCGCTTTGAAGGTATCCATACAAAACGTACGCGCGAAATAGCCTCGCTCGTCCCGCGCGAGATCGAGCTCTATCAAAAAAAGACCGGCAAAGCCCGTATCTTTAAATTGCATCTCTCGATTTCTCGGCGCGTCAGAACACGTTCAATTCCGGTACGGCGACAACAAATTTTCCGCCCCAGCTGCGAACATGGTCCATCTGCTGGCAAATCTCGGTTTTGATGTTCCACGGCAAAATCAGCACGTAGTCCGGCTGCTTTACGGCAATTTCCTCCGGGGGAAGAATCGGGATGTGCGTTCCCGGGAGAAACCGGTTCTGCTTATGCGGATTGCGATCGACCGTGAAAGCAACGAGATCCGACCGCGCGCCGCAGAAATTCAGCAGCGTGTTGCCCTTCGCCGGCGCGCCATAACCGCATACCAGCTTGCCGTCCTCAGCGGCGGCGATGAGAAACTTCAAAAGATCGTTTTTGACGCGGCGGCAAGCGCCGGCAAAATTTTCGAACGTCTCCGTCCGGTCAAGGCCGAGCGTTCTTTCCACCTCGATGAGCGCATCGACCGCAAGCGTAGTTGCATGGCCGGCGTTCTCGCGGCACACATAGAGCCGTAGCGACCCGCCATGGGTAGGTAGCTTTTCGACGTCGAACACCCGTAGGGCATGTCGGGAGAAAAACGTCCGAGCGGCAATCAGCGAAATGTAGCTGAAGTGCTCATGATAAATCGTATCGAATTGCGTCTGACCGATCAGATTTGCCAGATGCGGAAATTCGAACGTGGCGACACCCTCGCTTTTCAGAATTACCGCGAAGCCGCCGACAAAATCGTCAAGGTCCGGCACATGCGCGAGCACGTTATTGGCGACGGTCAGGTCCGCGGCGAGGCCCTCGGCCACCAACGCATGCGCGGTCTCCTTGCCAAAGAAGGCGACCCGGGTCGGGATGCCCTTGTCTTCGGCGAGCTTGGCGACGTTGGCCGCCGGCTCGATGCCAAGGGCGGGAATGCCTTTCCGGCACAGGAACTGGAGGAGATAACCGTCATTACTGGCGATCTCGATGACGCGAGATTGCGGGCCAAGCTTGAACCGTTGCGTCATCTTTTCGACGTAAGCGCGCGCGTGATCAACCCAGCTTCGCGTGTACGACGACATATAGAGATAGTCGCTGAAGATCGCCTGCGCGTTGGTCGCCGGCGGAATTTGCACGAGATGGCAGTTGCGACAATAAAGTAGCGGCAGCGGATAGGTAGGCTCCATCTGCAGCAGCTCGTCGCGGCTGAGAAACGAGTTGGCCAGCGGCTGCGAGCCGAGGTCAACGATGAGCTGGAGATCGCTGCGGGAGCAGGAACGGCATTGATAATGTTCGGCGAATGCGGATGTGCCCACGCCCGCCTCCTCGACTTTACGTTTCGCTGCTGCGAGCTGTCTTTCCACGCCCTAGATGCGCTTCCACGGCGGCGGCTGCGGCCCTGAACACAGGCTGTCTAGATAGCGTTTGTCCCGCAGGGTGTCCATTGCCCACCAGAATCCCGAATGGCGGTAGGCGTGCAGTTGACCGTCGGCCGCGAGCCTTTGCAGCGGCTCCCGCTCCAGCACAGTCGCGTCGGATTTGAGATATTCGAAAACTCCCGGTTCGAGCACAAAGAACCCGCCATTGATCCAGCCGCCGTCGCCCATCGGTTTCTCCTCAAATTGGACGACCTGTTGCTGATCCTCGGCGAACACCAGCGCGCCGAAGCGGCCGGGTGGCCGCACTGCGGTTATGGTGACGAGCTTGCCATGCACCGCGTGCAGCGCGACGAGTTTGCGGAGATCGACGTTGGCGACGCCGTAGCCATAGGTTAGCATGAATCGGTCGCCACCGACGTACGAAGCGACCCGCGCCAGGCGACCGCCGGTTTGCGTATCTTGCCCCGTCTCGACCAGTGTCACCTTCCATCGCGGCAAATCCGACCGATGAACGATCATTTGATTGCCGTTTTGGAAATCAAAGGTCACGTCACTTTGATGCAACATATAGTTCTGGAAGTATTCCTTGATGACGTACCCTTTGTAACCAAGACAGATGATGAACTCTTCGAAACCTTGAGCCGCGTAGAGCTCCATGATGTGGACGAGAATGGGACGCCCGCCGATCTCGACCATGGGCTTCGGTCGCAGCTCGGTCTCTTCGCTGAGCCGCGTGCCGAGCCCGCCGGCAAGGATCACGGTCTTCATAGCTGGCCGGTAACCATTGGCGTTCGCGTTTGCAATTGCCGCGCGCTGGGCAGTGGCTGATTGAGGGCGGACCGCTGCTCGTCGACGATGAACACCGGGCGCCCGATCACGTCTTTGCTGATCCGGGCGACGTAAAGAGCGAGCGAGACAAGCGAAAGACACACGAACGCCAGATTGACCAGCAGGACCGCAGCCAGCGGAACACTTATCCCGATAATCTGCAGGATCGCTGCGACAAGATCGATCAGCACCAGCGGAATTCCTCCGTATGCAATGGCGCGCAGTGGAAACGTCGAGGCGCTGAGAATGCCGCCAATGGCAAATTTTGCCATCCGCCAAAAATTGTAGTGCGTCTTGCCGAAGCGGCGCGGCTCGCGTTTGTACTCGATACCGAAGCGGCGGAAACCGGCGTAGGCAAGGTCGCTGCGCACGAACGGAAAGGTGGAAGCGTGGCTCAATACCTCATCGCGCATGCGGCGGCTGAACAGTGAGAACTCGGCCATGTCGATGATAAATTCCGAATCGGCAATTTTCCGCGTGACCCGGTAAAATACGCGGCGCGCCATAGCCACCGCCGGGTTCTCCGACCGCCACTTGCGATCGCCGTATACCAGATCGTAGCCGTCTTCCCATTTTTCGACGAATTCCGTGATCAGCTCGGGCGGGTCCTCGCAGTCGGCATCGATAATGACATAGGCGTCTCCATCCAGATTGGTGAGACCGCAGAGCAGAGACGCCTGATAACCGAAATTGCGCGAATGTGTGATCACCTGCACGCTTCGATCCTGCTCGCGAAGCTCTTTGATCAGCGCAGACGTTCGATCGCTCGAGGCGTTGTCAATGAAGGTCAATTCAAGGCGATAATTCTCGGGTATCCGATCCCGAACGGCACGATAACGTCCATAAAAATAGTCTATGTTCAATTCCTCATTGAAGACCGGGCAGATGACCTGGATCGACTTCGTCCCTTTAGCGTCTCCCGGATGTTTCATGACCGCCTCGGCACACTGTCACTATGGCGACGTCGCGTCATTCGCTTTACTCGGCCGATCTTAACAGCAATCCCGCAGGTTCGGCGGCAATGGCTTCATGCACTTGGGCGCGGGTATGCTTCAGCATATCGCGACCGGCAAACATGGCGCGATACCATTCGAGTGTTTGATCGAGCGCAGCGTCAAGACGCCAGACCGGCTTCCAGCCAAGCTTTAGTTCGGCCTTGGAGCTGGTCAGCCCGAGGTGTTGCGCCTCGTAAGAATGAGCTCCGCTGTCAACTTTCCAGCGCGCACCTTCGGCCCATTGACGTGCACAATACTCGACAATCCACGAGACCGGCCGCTGATCTTCGCGCGCCGCGCCAAAATTCCAGCCGCCCGCAAAGTGGACTGGGTCGTCGAATCACGCTTCCGCGAGGACGAGGCAGCCACGGAGCGGCTCGAGCACGTGCTGCCATGGCCGTGTCGCGGCGGGATTGCGAATTGCAAGCACAGCGCCGGCTGAGAAGGCGCGCACGATATCGGGAACAAGGCGCTCGGCCGCCCAGTCCCCGCCGCCGATAATGTTGCCGGCACGCACGGTCGCCACACCGACATTATTCGCAGCCAGAAACGATTGCCGATAAGCGTCGACGACAAGTTCGGCACATGCTTTGCTCACACCATACGGTTCGCGGCCACCGAGCCGATCGTTTTCCCGAAACTCCGAGTCCAATTCCAGGTTCTCGTAGACTTTGTCGGTCGTGACGACGATGACGCTGCGCACGCTGCCAGCTTCGCGCGCCGCCTCCAGCAGGTTGACGGCACCCATGACGTTCACGTCGAATGTTTCGACCGGCCGGCGGAACGCTTCCCGCACCAGCGGTTGCGCCGCGAGATGAAAGACGATCTCCGGCCTTTGCTCACGAACCACGTCCGACAACTTCGATAGATCGCGAACATCGGCGCGAACGTCGGCATCCAGTAACCCACGAAGTTCAACAGCGTCGAAAAACGACGGCGTGGTCGGCGGCGCCAGCGCATAACCGGCTACTATCGCGCCAAATTCTTTGAGGCCGACGGTAAGCCACCCACCCATAAATCCGGTGTGACCCGTCACCAGCACGCGCTTGCCGCGCCAGAAATCACCGTTAACTTTCATCAGGTGCTGCGTTTCATGAACGAATTGGCCTGCGATAATGTCCTATTGCGCGGCTCCACGAGAATATCAAGCCGACAGATCGGCTCGCGGCACATCACCCTGGAACCTGTTGGTTTGCAACAAACGCAATCGGTATCCGAGACGGCCTCTTTGGCAGCTACCTGCACCAAACCCCCAGCCCGGGTTAGTATAACTGAAAGTCGAATAATCGGAAGAAATGCCCCCGCCGCACGCCGCCGATTTCCCAGCGAACGTGCTGGATACAATTCTGGCTGTGCAGCGCAAATGAGTACCATTTGTCGTTACTATACCCGTCGTTCATTTGCTCGCTATCCGCAAGCGCCCATCCGGTCTCCCGGCCGCGGACAAATAATTTCCATTCTCTGGGCTGACGGTCCGTGCTGTCCGCTCCATGAGACCCGACCCAGAATCTGTACCGGCTGTACAGGCGGCACTCCGGAAAGTTCATTTCGACGCGGATATTGCCGTTCACAAAACCTTCGACAAAGTATGTGCCGTGCGGCCGTTTGACTTCATCGACGACGGGTTGATCGCTGGCGCCCGTATAGGAGATAATCCAGGGCAGTTCCCCGACGTCAGAGACGTTGATATTTATCTTTCCAACGCGCAGCAACTCTTCCGAACCTTTGGTAAAGACGAGCCGATAATATTTGTAGGCGTCGGCCTTCACGATCGGGTATTCTCTTTGCTCACCGGCAAGCCAGCGTGCTTGATCCCGCTGCTCGTCGAGCGTTGTCCAGGCGCCATCGTCGCCGGAGGCTTCGAACCGCCATGACACCGGCATTCTCTCCGGGGCAAACGCCGCTGCGCCCAACGTGTAGCTCTGTACCGTTTTCGGTTTCACGTAGCGCACGCGAAAGACGACCGGATATGGCTGCGCTTCCCAAAAGCTGTCGGGAAGTTCTCGATTGTCGAACAGTCTGACACTGGAGTGCGTGGAAGAGACAGCAGGCAAATCGTAAGAGACATCGGGAGAGGCATCATAGTACGCAAGCTCGCGTACACAGCTGGCGCGGTTATTTCCGCCCATGACCCGTGGCGCCAGATACAGAGGAGCCGCCATGTCCGCAATGACGGTGCCTTCGTGCAAGTAAGTCAGGCCGCTCCCGCATGCGGCAGCATAAATTGCCTGATCGGACCCGTCGAATACTCCCTCTTCGTAGTAGTAAGCCCGATCAAAAACCGGTTGGATCGGAAGCTGGTAGATCATCGCCCAAGGCGTTTGGGCTCTTAGCGACAGGACACGAACCATCTCAAAGGCAAAATCTTCGTACAGGCTGGACGGGGTATAGAATTCGTCGGAAGAAAAGGCGCGGGCACCCACGTAAGTCGGAAAATCCGGCGGGCGGATAACGAACAGTTCTCTCACCGGTGTTTTGCTCTGAACGAGCCGCCCAATCGCTTCCCGCAAAATAGTAACTTCAACGCTCGAATTGGTCGCCGAGCTTTGAGCGGTCAGGTGCGCCGAAACGCCGGCGACCGCGAGCGCTGCGACCAGGATAACGCGAAATTTGCCTTGCGCTCTTTGTAGGAGGCCCATGCCGATCCAGACCAGAAACAGCACAAAAAGTGCAGAGCAGGGGAACAGCAGCCGAAGCCGCGAGCCGTCCACGGTGGATATGATTGCGGGAGAATTTACGAGGATTCCGGCACAGAGTACGAATGCCAGCATCAGCAGCGGTTCGAGCGGCGGGACCAGACTTTGCCCTTTCAGCCGGTCCCGGTTCCGCCGAAAGACCAATGCCAGCGTGCCGAGGATCATGGCCAGCATTACGACATATTCGGCGTACCTGAACTCAAACCACCACAGCCGCGCGGCCGCCGGTAACAGGGCGTTTAGCGCAATAACCAGCCGCCCCAATAAATCGGATCCCAAGTCGAAGCGGTAGTCAGCGATCTCGGCACCGTTGACCGCCGGCAGCCAAACCGCCCCCACAGGTATGATGATGAATTTATTTAGAAGGAAGTAGAGCAGCAGCCCCGCACAGAATACGCCCACCTGCGCAATCGCCAGTATGACGCGCATGCGCGTTTGATCCGGTCCAAAGAGGAGTGTGCTCACGATCGGAAGCAAAAAGAACATTGCCGAGCTTTGATAGATATTGCATGACAAGAGCAGCAACAAAACAGCGGCCGAACAGAGCAGCCAGTCCCGGCGCGACATATCGCGCACCCGCAATATCCGGTCGCGACATGAAGTGAGAAGAATGCCTCCGACAAGGCCGAAGGCAGTTCCGATCACCAGGACGAATTCCATGGCGTGTTCCGCGTAATATACCGCTCCAGGCAGGATGAAAATCAGACCGCTGGTGCAGAGAACAGTAAGACGCGAGTGACGGAACTGCCGTTGATGGATCGCAAACAGAGTCGCGGCGCCCGCAAGCGCTGCAATGCTTGCCACGCGGATATACGGCAATACCGAGAGTGAATGGTTGAACCTAATGATCGGAAAGATCGCTGCACGCAGGATGACTATAAACAGGAAACGTCCGGCTCTCAGCTCGATCGGAAGTTCATTGCTGTAGAACTCCGGCTTGAACAGATTCCAATCATCGGAATGCGCAAAATCGATCAGCAAATAAGGAGACAACACGGCAACGAAGAATGCGAGTATCGCGAGGTATGAGTAGATCACCTCGCGCGCGGTGAAATACGCGGGCTCGCTCGGATTCCGATATTCCACTTCAGCCGCAGACTGACCTGTCTGATTTCTTTCCAGTATAGTCATTCTCTCGTTGCCCTGACGTACCGGCGATTTCCTGTCTTCTTGCTGCTGATGGCCCGCCGCCCGTCGGATCGATATGCGTACCGCCCCTCGGACCTGAAGGTCCAGTGGACCAATAGACCCGCGCCTCAATAGAAGGCCCGACCGAATTCGATCGGCCGGATCGTGCCGCTATTGACTGGTATTGCCTCTACACCATATGAACGAACCCGTGTGGCATTTTAACAGCCCATCCGCGGATGCCGGATTTCATCGCGAAGATTTGGCCGCATTGCAGGCACCGGACATTTTCAATGCCTGTGCAATTGAACGTGCTTACGACGTTCTTGGCGCGGTGAGGGAGCTACTGAAGGGTGCACGCTGTCCTGCAGGACCCCGCTTGAAGCAGCCGATTGGAGTTATCCGAAACGCGGCGCGCGGACGACTTTCCGCGACGGCTTCGCCTGTTTTGCGCTGCACCTTGCGGCAGCAACGAAGGTTCACCGGAGGGCGTGCATCACTATTTCGACTCGCGTCAGGAACGCAGCTTTTGGTTCGGTGGACGCCGACTGAGCGCCGCTGTGATTTCCAACGGGCTCGCCGAAACGCGCTCCCCCGACTCTTCGCCGTCTAAGAATAGCGCCCCGGTGGTAGGCACGTGAAGGCGCCGCTCATAGGCAGTCAGACCGAGAAACCGGCTAATGCCGCGACATACTACGTGATATTTGTCGCGTATATCGCGTGCTTATACGGCGTCGCGCAAAAAGCCCTCTACGAACTCGACCAGAAAATAATTCCCTCTGGCGACGCGATGACCTATTCGATTTTTTTCTACAGGATTCTGAATGAGGCGCGAGAAAGTATCATCTCGGCATTGTTACTAATTGTCGGCGGGAGTTACAATTGGCTGGAAGACTTTCTAGTTTTGATATTGTCTCCGTTCCTCTTCAATGAGCGCGGTTCTCTTATAATAATAAACTGCGCCGCCCTCCTCATCAGCACGATCCTGATTTTCAGAACTGCCTTGCGGTGCAAAGTTCCCCAGTTTGGGGCGTTCTGCGCGGCATTGCTTTTTGCCGCGATGCCCTGGAACTACGAAGCGCGGATGCAATTCAGCCTCACCTCGCTGATGCCCGAGCCGGTTTATATGAGCGCATATTTGTGCGCCGCCATTTTTCTGTGCTGGCTCGTTTCCAATCCATACTCAAAGCGGATTGCCATCGCCTCTGGGCTGGCATTGGGGATCACCATTTGGTCGCGCTGGAACGCCATCATAAATCTGGCTATGCCCATCGCGGGCTTTGGTTTGGTCGTCGCGGTACGTCTGCTTCATATGAAGGATCGGCCACTTGCCGCTATTTTCAAAACCTACGCGATAGCCGCGGTCATCGGCCTGGCGTTTGCGGCAATTTATTTCGGGCTCGAGTACAAGCCGCTCTTTGAGTACGCGTATCAGGTTTCCGTTTCTTCGACGTTTGACCTTGGGACACGATTAGCCGGCGCCAAGTGGCTCGTCCTCAACATGCCGGGGCTCGCCATCGCGGGCCAATGGTTCTACCCCAACACCGCGGCAACGCCACCGGTTGCGGTCGCCCTTACCCTTCTGGCACACGTTATCGTCCTTTACGCCGCGATATCCGGGGTCAGGCGGATATCGTCGTCCGCGCAAACCGAGATTCTTATCGGCGCCCTGGGACTGGTCGGCGCGACCATCTTTTATCTGGATCTGATCCTGGCGGTCAGCAGTTTCGGCGGATTCTATTCAGATGTCGGATTTCGGGAATTGCACTTCATCGAACCGGCCTTGGTCGGCTTGGTGCTCAGTACGCTGGCGATTATTTGCAGACTGCCGTCGGAACGGCAGTTGCCACGCTTCTGGTATCTTAGCGCCAGCACCGCTGCCGTGGTGCTGGCAGTGCTGGCTGCGGCCAATGCCGGCCGGATCGTGAATTCATCCGCTGTCGCCTATTTTGATGACGCAGTGTGGACGTCCCCGGGCATCGACTATGGTCTAAAGAGTTCAGACAGCGGCGGTGCAGCTTGTGAGAGAGCCACCATACCGCCGCAAATCTATTTACCCAATGAAGCTGTAAAAGATTTGGTTTTGCGGTTGCGCGATGCCGCCGTGAACAAGAGCGTGTCCTTTCTTTGGTACAACGTCTTTAACGAACAGCTCGTCAGTTATTATACGGCCCAGGCAAACCTTAGCGCGATAAAGAGCGTCCCGGAACGCTCTTCGCAAGACCAGTTTGTTTGGTATACGAGCTTGACCCCTAAAAATGTGGTCTCGGTCGATTGGTTTCGCCAATGGCTGAAATATGTGCTGGCACGGTCCGATTACCTGGTGGTCCCGGAGCAAGTCAGCGCCTATGAATACATGTACACCTCGCCGGTGATGGCTTATCGCGACGAAATTGCCGCTGCCATAAATTCTGCCGAGGTCGCCCCGGATTATCTGGTCTGGGGCGTGATCGAAGAGCGGCCCACTCGCGTACTGATCCTGAAGAAACGTCAGCGCGGCGAATCGGACGAAGGCTTGGATGCCTTTCCCCGCACCTGGGGAACTTCGGCTCAGGTGATTGGACGGGAGTTCAAGGGCGCCGTTGTGGCGGCCGACAAGCTACGGTCGCCGGTGCAATCCAACGCCACTCAGGTCCTGATGTCGGTCTATAAAAATTATAACATACTGAGGGTTGGAGGGCTTTACGTCGGCATTGCGCAGGAGCTCGGCGATATCGACTTGGGAGCCGTGATGGCCAAGGCGATACCTGCTCCGCCGACCGGCCAATTCGTCCTCGCTTCGAATATAGCGAGCTTGGAACGCGCGATCGACGCCTCGATCCTGGCGTGCCCGGCGCGCCCCGCCAAGAAGCCGTTGTTGCTGTACACCTACAAGACCTACACCATCGTACACGCAGGCGAGCTTTACGTCGGGGTGGCGTGGGACGTCGGCCGGATCGACATCGATGCCGCTTTGGCGAATACGGGACCGCGTCCCCCGGCTGAAAAATTCATTGTTGCCGAGAGCATTCCGAGTTTGGAAGCTAAGATAGACGACATGCACCCGGTGACAAACCCGATCGTTGGGGTATTCAATCGCATCTCTCGAAAATTCACGGAATGGGTGCGGCGCACTCCGTGATTGCCGGGCAAAACAGGATGATGCGAGCGCCTCATCGACGGAGCCGAGTGTCGAATTGCAGGCTTGGCGCGCTTTTGATGCACTTGCGCGTATTATCGTCACGGGCGTTGTCGCTCTCGTGAGAAATCCATTAAAGCCGCTTGTGGCCCTGCCGCCATGAAGCTTTGTCTATCTTGCCGGACTCCATTTGAAGGCAGCGATTGGACCTGCCCGAAGTGCGGCGTACGGCCGGTCTTTCACGACGGCTTTGCTTGCTTTGCGCCCCATTTCGCGGAAAGCAATGAGGGGTCTCCGAAGGGCGTGCACCACTATTTCGACTCGCGGCAGGAAGGCAGCTTCTGGTTCCGTGGCCGGCGGCGAATCATCCAGTCATTGGTGGTGCGCCATTGTCCGCATGCCACGTCATTTCTCGAGGTCGGGTGTGGCCCCGGCTTCGTCCTCGCCGGTTTGCGCGAGGTGTTGCCAAAAGCGAAGCTGGTGGCTTCTGAGATCTACCTCCACGGTCTGCCTTACGCCGCGCGCCGGGTATCTCCCCCGGTAGAATTCATTCAGGCCGAGTGTTTGGCACTGCCGTATGATCGTGAGTTCGACGCGGTGGGCGCCTTCGATGTCATCGAGCACATCGACCGGGAGGCCGACGCGATTGCCGAGATGCGGCGCGTTCTAAAGCCCGGCGGCGTGATTTTCCTTACCGTTCCGCAGCATCCGTGGCTGTGGAGCCGCGTCGATGAAATCGACGATCATAAGCGGCGCTATGGGCGCGGCGAACTCTCGACAAGGCTGCGTGACAGCGGCTTCTCGGTCTTGTGCGATACTTCGTTTATGTTTTTTTTGCTGCCGGCGATGATGGCGCAACGTCTCGCCGCGAACCGCAGCAGCACCTATTATCCGGACGCTGAATATGCATTGCCGCGGCCGGTGGATTGGTTATTCGAACGCGTGCTCGACCTTGAACGGCACGCCATCGGCGTCGGTATCCGCTTCCCGGCCGGCGGCAGCCGCGTTGTAGTGGCGCGGCGGACTTAAACCAGACCGGCAAAGGGCTCTAGTTTCCCGTCAAATTGTGCAGTTTGTGTTTGACGAGCGCGAGCCAGTGAACAACGCCCGCCGGTAAAGTACGCAAGACGGCGTTTCGCGTGCGCCACGGTGCAGGCGCGAGTTCCGCGACCTGCGCACTCGCCGGTACTCCCGTGGCTTGGATTTCCGGCGGCAGGTCAGCGGCCACCCGGGCGGTCGTGTATAACAGACAATTATAGCGATACCAGGGTTCGATTTTCGGCAGGGCCGCTATGACCGGCCGAATCCAATCGAATGCGGCATAGCCTCGGGCGGCAAATTTCTTACGCCAATATTCCAACGGCTGTTCGTTGACGTGCCGTTCCCCGCCTTGTCCGGGGACCGCCGCCGAGAACATGATCAGTTCGCCGTGGCGGCACAGGCTGTCGACGAAGACGTCGGCATAGGCGCCGTCGATACATTGTGCCACCTCGAGCGACTGGACCAGATCGAAGTGTCGATTGAGCTGCAAAGGTTGCGATAGATCCCACGCGATGAAGGATTCGTAGGGTATAGCGAGGCTCGCCCGATCCACATACGGCCCGTCGACGCCGACGCTGTCGGCCACCCCTACCCTCCTCCATTCGCTCGGCCAAACGCCGCGCCCACAGCCCACGTCCAGCACGCTGTTGGGTTTTAGCTTCGGTTTGAGCAGGGCAACGATGGACGCCGCGGACCTCCGGGAGCCGGGATCCATGTAATCGAAGAATTCGTTGGGAAATTGATACGCCGGACTATTCATGGATCATGGCGTGGCGGCCGTCGCGTCATCATTGAGCCGCAACATGTTGAACATGATTTGTTTCGCCACCCGTCGTCTCGGCGACGACGGCCTGCGGCTTCTTGTTGATATTGATGTGCGTGCGTCCGACGTATTCGCCAAGAATACCGAGGAACAGCATTTGCAGCCCGCCAATGACGAGCACCATGACCATCAACGAAGCCCAGCCCGCCGCGCTCTCGCCAAAATCGTGCGGGTAGGCCAAACGCGCGACAACGATGATCAGAGCGGCCAAAACACTAACCAGTAGTGCCGCGATACCGACCCAGCTCACCAGCCGCAGGGGCTTTACCGAAAACGAGAACGCAAGGCGGCTCCAGACACTCAGGGATTTTACGAACGTGTAGGTGCTTGGCCCGGCCAGCCTGGCATGATGCTCGGTCTCGATAAACGAAAAGCGATTGGTCACCTGAAACAGCAGGCTATCGACATAAGGAAACGGCCCGTCAAATGCGGCAATGAGTTCGGCCACCTCGCCGCGGACAATCTTGAAGGGTGACATGTAGATGTCTGCCGGCTTGTCGATCAGCCATTCGGCAAACTTGCCGTTGATCCAGCTCCCGAGCCGTTTCCACGCCTTCTGTTTTTTTTCAATGAAGTAGGCGTAGACGACGTCCGCACCGCTGCGGTTCATTTCCTCGTAGAGCTTCGGGATGTCGTCCGGAGAGTGCTGCAGGTCATCGTCCATGATGACAACGGCCCGGCCGCTCGCATGGCGGAGGCCGGTCAGGATCGCATTGTCCTGCCCGAAGTTCCGCCGATGGCAGAACCCGACGATGGCCGGATAACGCGTCGCCAGTTGTTTGATAATCAGCCACGAGCGGTCCGGCGAGCCGTCGTTAACAAGGATCAGCTCGTAGCTCAATTTGGCCGCGGCGAGCGCCCTGTCCACCGCGGCGGCGAGCGCCGGGAGGCTCGCCTCGCTCCGGTAGACTGGAACCACGACCGAAATGTCGGGAATGCGGCGATCCACGATTGGAAAAACTCCCAGGCGGACCGCATCGCGCCGCCGTCCGTTGATCACGACGCCGGCGGACCGCATCCCGGATTTTGCACGGCGCGCATCGTAAAGTTTGCGCTACCCTAGTCAAGTATGACCGGCTATAAGCCGCCGGCCGAGGCCATGGTGAAAAGGTTGAGACGGTCGACGCCTCTCCGTGTACTCGGCGTGAGCTTCCTAAAACTCGCCTCGTTGCCGTGTTCATGGTGATCCGGCGGATCGGGCCGGAAACACGCTCTGATGACTATCGATTTCAATCGCCCAAAGACAGCCGGCAATGAGCTTGACAATATCCGGCAAGCGATCGCCAACGCGCACACGGCCGGCGATGGCGACTTTACGCGGCGCTGCAACGCGTGGCTGGAGCAGCGGCTCGATGCGCCCAAGGCCTTGCTGACCCATTCGTGCACCGCCGCACTCGAAATGGCAGCGTTGCTGTTTGACCTTCAGCCGGGCGACGAGGTGATCATGCCGTCGTTCACCTTCGTTTCGACCGCAAACGCGGTGGTGCTGCGCGGCGCCGTGCCGGTCTTCGTCGACATTCGTCCCGACACCCTCAATCTGGACGAGACGCTGATCGAGGCCGCCATCACGCCACGCACCAAGGCGATCTTCGTTGTGCACTACGCCGGCGTTGGCTGCGCGATGGACCAGATCATGGACATCGCGCATCGCCGCGGACTATTGGTCGCCGAAGATGCAGCACAAGGCCTATTGGCGAGTTACCAAGGTCGGCCGCTCGGCGCCATCGGCCATCTCGGCGCCATCAGCTTTCACGAGACCAAGAACGTCATCTCGGGCGAAGGCGGCGCTTTGATCATCAATGATCGCAGGTTTGTCGAGCGCGCCGAGATCAGCCGGGAGAAAGGCACCAACCGGAGCCTGTTTCTTCGCGGCGAAGTCGACAAATATACCTGGGTGGATGTCGGCTCTTCCTATTTGCCGAGCGACATTTTGGCCGCCTTTCTGCTGGCGCAGCTCGAACAGGCCGACCGCTTGCTTGCCGAACGCCGCACCGTTTGGCAGCACTACCACGAGGGCCTCGCCGCACTCGAGAAGGACGGACGCTGCCGCCGCCCTATCGTGCCGGGAGATTGCGATCACAACGCCCATATTTATTACCTGTTGCTTGGTGATGCCGCAAAGCGCGACGCGGTCATTGCGCAGTTGCGGACAATGGGCATCCGCGCGCCGTTCCACTATGTGCCGCTGCACAATTCACCCGCAGGCGTGCGCTTTGGACGAGCCGCGGGGCGTCTCGAAAACACCGAAGATTTGGCGGCCCGACTTCTGCGTCTGCCGCTGTGGTACGGGATGGCCGACGAACCGGAGCAAGTCGTTCATGCGGTTCAAACCATTTTGGCATGAGCCGGTTTCTGGAATTCAGGTTCCTTGGGAGAGAATTCGCAACGTCAAATCGGGCGACGATCAATCATTCCGCGAGAGCAGACCGCATAAACCCGTAGCCGATCTTGAATTGCGTGAGACCGGCTGAAGC
>VFSW01006898.1_pt1 | contig 16595 bp, 16 predicted proteins | sample 5358111 | NCBI WGS metagenome assembly VFSW01 (sample SAMN11554181, study PRJNA540505) | mine drainage metagenome | isolation source: sediment from site ElyBrook_90M | place: USA: Ely Copper Mine, Vershire, VT | collected 2017
GCATAATGGGTTCGTTTCTCAAACGGCCCAGCCCGCACAAATGTCGCCCGCCAGAATTTCCTGGATGTCTTCGCGTTTGTTGGCGTGCATCTTGAGCAAACGCCCAATACGTTCATGCTTCTGGGTGCGCGAGTTCATCACCGACTCGCCCGATTTCAACTGTCCCGAGTACACCCGGATAAACGTCAACTGACCGACAAAAGGGTCGGCCATAATCTTGAAAGCCAACGCCGAGAATGGATCTTTGTCGTCCGCCTTGCGCGTGATCGTCTTCCCGTTGTCGGGGTCAAGACCATGCGTCTCTTTGGTATCAAGAGGGGAGGGCAGGTAGTCCACGACGGCATCGAGCAGCGGCTGCACGCCCTTATTCTTGAAGGCCGTTCCAACCACTACCGGGAACAGTTTCAGTCCGATGGTCGACTTGCGTAGCGACGCCTTCAGCTCATCCGCCGAAATCGCTTCGCCTTCCAGAAATTTGTGCAGAATATCGTCGTCATTCTCGGCAACGGTTTCGACCAGTTGCGTATGGAACGCCTCGGCCTTTTTTTGTAGTTCCGCCGGAATCTCGGCCGTCTCGTACTCCGCGCCCATGGTCTCGTCGTTCCAGATGATGGCCTTCATGGCCACCAGATCGACTACACCTTTGAACTTGTCTTCTTGTCCGATGGGAATCTGAATCGCGACGGGCTTGGCATTGAGACGCTTGCGGAGGGTATCGACGGCATGCTCGAAATCCGCACCCATCTTGTCAATTTTGTTAATGAAGCAAATTCGCGGGACGCCGTATTTATCGGCCTGACGCCAGACTTTTTCCGACTGCGGCTGCACACCATGCACCGCGTCAAACACTGCAACTGCGCCATCGAGCACACGCAGCGAGCGCTCGACCTCGGCCGTAAAGTCGACGTGGCCGGGCGTGTCAATGATGTTGATGCGAATGTCGCGCCAAGTACAAGTGGTCGCAGCGGAGGTAATCGTGATGCCGCGCTCCTGCTCCTGCTCCATCCAGTCCATGATGGCCGTGCCTTCATGCACCTCGCCGATACGGTGCGTCTTTCCCGTGTAAAACAGGATGCGCTCCGTCGTCGTGGTTTTGCCGGCATCAATGTGGGCCATGATGCCGATGTTCCTGCAACGTTCTAATGGGACTGTTCTGGGCACTATCTTTCTCTATTCTTCCTGGGGCTTTGAAATCCGCTTTTCGCTATTCGCTCTTCGCCATTCGACGCCGTTATCGCCATCAGCGAACGACGAACAGCACTGCTACCACCGGTAATGCGCGAACGCCTTGTTTGCTTCCGCCATACGGTGCACATCTTCTTTTTTCTTGATGGCGGCGCCTTTACCGTTTGAGGCATCGAGCAACTCGTTCGTCAACTTGTCGATCATTCCCTTTTCGCCGCGGCCGCGCGCGTAGCTCACAATCCAGCGGATCGCCAGCGATGTGCGGCGGTCGGGCGCAACCTCGATCGGCACCTGGTAGTTCGCGCCACCGACGCGACGTGTCTTCACTTCGAGCAGCGGCTTGGCGTTCTCGACTGCCTTGGTGAACAACTTCAGAGGCTCGTCGCCGCCCTTTTCCTTCAACTTCTCGAGCGACTTATAAAAGATGCCTTCGGCAGTCGACTTCTTTCCCTGCCACATCATCGAGTTAATGAACTTCGTCACCAGATCCGATCCGTAGACCGGATCGGCCTCAACGGTTCGCTTTGGGGTATGTCCTTTTCTTGGCATGCTTCTCAGCTCTCATTTCACAGCGCATCACTGGCAACTGGCCACTGACCACTGGCAACTGCTTCTAAGCTTTTTTCGCGCGCTTCGTGCCGTACTTCGAGCGCCCTTGGTTGCGGCCCGTGACGCCCGTTGCGTCGAGCGTCCCGCGCACCACGTGATAACGCACACCCGGCAGATCTTTCACACGGCCTCCGCGGATCAGCACAATCGAGTGCTCCTGCAGGTTGTGGCCAACACCGGGAATGTAAGTTGTCACTTCAATTCCGTTGGTCAGGCGAACGCGGGCCACTTTGCGCAACGCCGAGTTCGGTTTTTTGGGCGTCTGGGTATACACACGCGTGCATACGCCACGCTTCTGCGGACACGACTGCAGAGCTGGACTCGCCGTCTTGTACTTGGTCCGCTCGCGACCGAATTTCACCAACTGATTAAAAGTAGGCACTCTCGCCACTCCCAGACACGGCAAGCCGCATCTCTACCGCAAATTTCACCAAACGCACATTCGTGCCGGGACAGGATTTCCCCCGTCTCTTTTCTGGCATAGGCTGTAGCGCCCAGCCATACTCCCCCGCGCGGCATAACTTAACAATGCGTGCCGGTGAGAAATCGATCAGTTTCCCGCTCAGACTAAATCGCCGACGACGGTGACGCCACGCCTCACCACTCTTCCGGTTTGGAGGCGCTCCGTTTCGTCTGCTTCCTCCCGCATAGCCCCGCGTGATTCCCATGCTTTTACTTCATGGGCGCGAAGGTTTTCGCAGGATGTTTCAGCGAGGGCGTTCCCGGTCTGAATTCCAACCAGGCACGTATTTCCTCAAAGCTCAGCCAACATTTTCCCGGAGCTTGCCGCGGGCGCGGGTTGCGCACTCGACAAGACTACCGTGTACAGGCAAGCCAGACTTAACTCGCGGAACTGTTTGATAATAACAACTCGCCTGCACATCGTCAACCGTTCTTCGACGCATCGAAAGATTGAGGTTGCAAGGCAGGTTTTAAAGTTTCAGGCTTTCTCAGGTTCCCAATAATCAGGCGGGGCGAGCACGACGAAGTATGCTCAACCTTGAAACTTTGAAAGCCTGAAACCTTGAAACCTTCGGCCTTACCTTCTACACTGATAGTTTTCCATGCCACAGCTTTATGCTCGCGTTTGGCAAACGAACGCGAGGAGGATTCATGCGACGTAGTTGTTCCATTTTTTTGTCCGCGGGGGCCATCCTATTCGTCCTCGCCCTCACCGGTTGCCTGGGTAAAAGCAGCCCTGGCTCCACTAATCAGGGCGTAACGAGCGTCTCGCTGAGCCCCACCACCAACGTTTCTATCGATGTCGGCGGCACCCAGGTATTTGGCGCCACCGGCAGGAATGCCAATGGTGGCGTAGTGCTTGGCGTCAACATCCAGTATGTGGTCACGAGCCTCGACCCCAATACGCCGGCGCCAATATCGATCACGAGCAACGGAAACGCCTGCGCGGGCACGTGGGACGCCAGTGGGGCGATCTGCAGTCCGGGAACCCCAGGAATCGCAATCGTAAACGCCGTTATTGAGGGCGTCAGCAGCCCTGACACCTATGTGTATGTCCACCAGCACATCGACAGCATCCAGATCGTGAGTGCCGAGACCCAGCCGCCTCAATATGACTGCTTTTCACAGGGACAGACCTGGCAGTTCCGGGGCATTGCCTACAGCAACAACGTAGACATCAGCAACAGCGTCGGCCCCATGAGTTGGTCCTACAGCAACAACGGCGTGCTCCTCGCGATTCCGATGCAAACTGGAGATCCCAAGTCAAATCCGGTTTTTACCGTTCAGACGACGGCCAAAGCTCCTGGCGTAACCCAGCTTGTCGCCAGCATTTCGGGGACAACGAGCAACCCTTATCCCTATATGACCTGCCTAGTACGTTACATACGGCTGCAAATCGGAGGCCAGGGCGCAGCCGGAAACTTGGTCACCGTCAATAACGGCAATAGCGTGAATGTCACGGCTACAGCGATTGATAGCCTTTATAACGTCGTGGATTTTGGGTCGCTAAGCACACCTCCGCTTACGTGGAGCACGACGAATCCCGAGGTTGCAGGGTTCAATACGACCACGAATACGACGGGGAGTAACGCTGCGACGGCTCGTTCCAACCTGGGTGGCGCTACCCTCACTGCTTCCTGCTCTCCTCCAAGCTGCAACATTGGAGTATTTCCCGGCCTGCCCATCTACTCCAGCAACGGACCGCTGCCCAACGGGACGCCGGGCTACGGCGCGATTTCGGTTGACGTAACTTCGACCTCTCCCCCCCCTACTTACACGGCTTGGGCGGCAACCACCGGCTGCCAGAACGCTCCCGGCTGTACCAGCGCCTTGTTTGGCGTAAACCCCGCAGCCAACTCGCCCATTAGTGCGATCATCAACTTGCCCCGCACGCCGAACTCGATGATGTTCAATCATTCGTCGACGTCGCGCGTTTATCTCGGCAGTGACCTAGGCCTCATGTACGTGGACATCGGCGCTTCCAGTCCGTCGGTGGGCTTGGTCTCAAATTCCCCGTCACCGTGCAATGTTTCTTTGTGTGGGAAAGTTCTGACAATATCGAATGATGGCAAGCTGGTCGTTGTGTCGGACACGGTTTCAACGCCCAGCCAGGTCTACATTTACAACGCGGCGAACGCCGCCGGGGGGCCGGTAGATCTGATCATCCCAGGCGAAACCGCCACCGCCGCCTCTTTTTCTCCTGATCAGATGAAGCTTTTCATCCTGACCCGTTCCGGGAACATGTACGTCTATTCCACGGTTGATGCGCTCAGTGCGGTTCCAATTGCAACCTCGGTGACCGACCTGGCGTTCTCAGCCGATGGCAGCTTCGCCTACGTTGCGGGACATCCGTCGGGAGCCTCGATTAGCGCTTACTCGACTTGCTCTTCGAACGGAGCTCCGACGGCATTTCTTGGGAGTGGCTCGACCTCAGCAGCCCCGCTCAGAATTCTCCCTACTCAGAGCGTGTTGGCGAACGGCCCGAGTCTTGCGCCGAGCGGCACCCCGAACTCCGGCCAGCCGTCTTTGGTGCAAAACATCGTCGCTGTGGAGCCGCCCAACGTTGAGATCCTGACTGCCCACTTCACGCAGCAACCCACAAAAACCGACGCTGGCGACGACAAAAAAATGACCTGCGACCTGCCGGCGGTTTCAAACCCTCTCGTTTCCAAAGTCGCCTCCTATAATCTCGGACAAGGAAATTTCGTTCCGGTTTACACCCAACTCGTGAACGATGATAACCAGCTGATCGTAGTCGCCCAGAACATTCCAGCCGTGCTTCTGGTGAATCTAACCGATGGAACTACCTCATCGGTTCTGCTGGCCAACAGTGCCAATCCGCTCGCCGCTTCGGCATCCACCGACGGGAGCCAGGTCTTCGTGGCGGCTTGCGATCAGTACGACCAGAGCACGACACCCCCGACATGCGCCGTAGGATCGGTGCACGTCGTCAGTACGGTCGGCCAGGGTGACAATCTGCAGCTTCCTTACCTCAACAACGGCAACCGCAACATGTGCAATAACAACGGCAACCCGGCTCCACAGTGCCTGCCGAATTTAGTGGCTATCAAGCCGCAGTGATCAGCGTTGAGTGGGTTCGACCCTAGCCCGTGCGAGCGACTGAAAAATGTTGGAGAATGTAGGAGTGGCCAAAATAAAACGAGAATTTGTACTCGATCAGTCCAGGGGTGTAGGACCTGAGAACTGACAGACTGAGAGCGGTTCTAAGGCCCTAATTCTTTCCCCACACTGTCGAGCACGCCATTGATAAACTGCACCGACTCGGGGGAGGAAAACTTTCGCGCGATTTCCAGAGCCTCGTTGATCACAACCGCGTGTGGCGTCGCCGGATACGCCAGGAATTCCGCAACCGCTCCGCGCAGCACGTTTCGATCGACGGTGGCCATCCGGTCCATGCGCCAGTGCTGCGTGTGCTTCCCGATTAGCCCGTCAATCTCTTCCATCCGGTCGCTGGCCACGCGAAACAGGTCGTCGGCAAACCCGCGGACTTCTTCCTCAACGTTGGACCGCTCGGCCCAGAACGTCTTTCGGACAAGCTCCGGCGTCTGCTTCCCCATGTCGTACTGGAAGAGCATCTGCAGAACCAGTTCGCGGGATTTGCGGCGGGTACCCATTTAGCTGTCAGCCATCAGCCGTCAGCCATCAGGAACTCTTAAATGGTTGGGGCTGACAACAGTCTACAGGACAGTTGCGTTGTGGAAGATTGCAGTTCAGGAACGGCGTTTGCGTTTCCGGGGGGTTGGTTTTCTCTTGCCTTTCCTGACGGCTGACGACTGATGGCTGATGGCTGTTTTCAGATTCGCCATCTCCACCGCCGCCAGCGCCGCTTCGAATCCTTTATTGCCCATCTTCAGTCCAGCACGATCGATGGCCTGCTCCAGCGTCTCGCAGGTGAGAACGCCGAAGGCATGCGGCACTCCCGTCTCTTGCGCCGACTGTCCGATGCCGCGGGTAACCTCGTTCACAATGACGTCGTAATGGGCGGTGTCTCCGCGGAGCAAACAGCCGATACAGAGAATCGCGTGGTATTTGCCTGTCTCAGCCAGCGTGCGCGCGGCCAGAGGGATTTCAAACGCGCCCGGAACGCGGACCAGCGCGATGTCTTTCTTCTTAGCTCCGGAGCGAAGCAGACCGTCATAGGCGCTGAGAAATAAGCGTTCGGTAATAAACGAATTGAATCGGGAAACAACAATCGCAAAGCGCTTGCCGGTGGCGTCAAGGCCGCCTTCGATCGCCGGGACTACTGGCTCGGGAGGCCTCTCGATTTTAATTCTCTTTTTCGTCACGTTCTCCGCGCCTCTGTATCTCCGTGGCAGGTTTTCACTTCTGCAATCTGACCTCTAACTTCTCACTTGCCCTTAAACGCTGCCGGACGCTTCTCCAAGAACGCCGTCGTCCCTTCCCTCTTATCTTCGGTGGCGCAGCAGACACCGAACAAAGACGCTTCCAGGAACAGGCCCTCGGCCAGCGTCATCTCCATGCCCTTGTTAACTGCTTCGATTGCGTACTGTACGGCTAGCGGAGCGTTGGCGATGATCTTCGCGGCAATTGCTTCGGCACGAGGAATCAAGTCCGCGGGGGCGGTCACTTCGTTCACCAGGCCGATGCGATGCGCTTCTGCAGCCGTGATCACTTCCCCGCCCAGCACCATCTGCATGGCGAGGCCCTTGCCCACCAGACGCGGCAGGCGCTGCGAGCCACCGTAGCCGGGAATAATTCCCAGTTTCACCTCGGGCTGGCCCAGCTTCGCGTTGTCGCTGGCCAGTCGCATGGTGCATGCGAGAGCCAGTTCGCATCCGCCGCCGAGCGCGAATCCGTTGATGCAGGCAATGACCGGCTTGCCCAGGTTCTCGATCAGGTTGAGAACGTTCTGGCCGCGATGCGCGTACATTTTGCCGCTTACCGCGTCCTGCTGCGCCAGTTCGCTGATATCAGCTCCGGCAACAAATGCCTTTTCGCCCGAGCCAGTCAAGATCACGACGCGGATGCCGGCATCATTCTTGATGTCATGAAATGCCGCCCGCAGTTCTTCCATGGTGGCCGTGTTGAGCGCGTTGAGAACCTTGGGACGGTTGATGGTGACGTATGCGATCGAGTTTTTCTTTTCGAGGAGTATGTTTTCGAAGGTCATGGCTTATTCCTATTCCACAATGCCTGTCATTCTGAGCGCAGCGAAGAACCTATGCATTTTGCTGGCAGCGAGAGAGTGCATGGGTCCTTCGCTTCGCTCAGGATGACACCTTTAAAAAAGACCGCTGAAAGGCTACAGTTTATTCGCCACCGGTTTCGCCGGGTCAGAATAATCATAAAACCCTTTGCCCGACTTCCGCCCATACCAGCCTGCCATCACCATCCGCTTCAATAGCGGAGGCGACGCGAAGCGGCGCTCTTTGAACTCGTCGTACATCACTTGCGTGATGTAGTACGTCGTATCGAGGCCGACGAAATCGAGCAGCGTAAACGGGCCCATCGGATAGCCGCAGCCGAGCTTCATGGCGTTGTCGATGTCCTCGATCGAGCCCACACCCTCTTCGTAAGCGCGAATCGCATCGAGCAGATACGGCACCAGCAGCCGGTTTACGATGAATCCGGTTTTATCCGAAGTACGCGCCGGAACCTTGCCCAGCTTCTTCGCGAACTCGTAGGCCGCGTCATACACCTCGGGAGCGGTGGCGATGGTCTTCACCACTTCTACCAATTTCATCAGCGGCACGGGATTAAAGAAGTGCAGCCCGATGAATCTTTCCGGACGCTTCACCGCCGTCAACAGCTCGGTCACCGAGATGGAAGAAGTGTTCGAGGCAAAGATCGCGTCTTTTTTCACGACGCCATCGATCGACGCATACATCTTCTTCTTTTCCTCAACGTTCTCGATGATGGCCTCGATGACGATGTCGCAGTCGGCTAGGTCTTCGCGCTTCGTCGTGCCCTTGAGGCGCGCACGAATCTCGTCCTTCTGCTGCGGAGTGATGCCGCCTTTCTCAGGACCGCGCTCGGCAAACTTCGCCAGAGACTTCTCAATCCCGGCAAAGCCCTTGTCGAGAAACTTCTGCTCGACTTCGAGCACAGTAACGTCGAAGCCGGCCGTCGCGCAGACCTGCGCTATGCCGGAGCCCATCAAGCCACAACCTAGAACGCCTACTTTTTTGATTTCCATTTACTCTTCTCGCTCGATGTCTCACTCGGATTTTTGGCTCAAAATGGCCAGTGCAAGCTCTTTGCAGTAAAAGAAGATCATAACGCCGGATTAGATTTCCTGTTTGACCACAGCAGACTAATCGCTACAATCGAGCTAGGGAACAGCCCACATGGCGATTGACCTGAAACCCGAACAGCAGCGTGTGATCGACCTGGCCGTCCAGTCGGGTGCGTATATGGATCCCGGTGAAGTCCTGGATCAGGCTTTCGAAATCATCCGCGAGCAGCTTGACCTCGAAGACTGGATGCTCGGGAAACGGGAGGAAGTGGCCGCCCACATCGCTGCCGGCTTCGCGCAAGCTGAGCGTGGCGAACTGATCGACGGCGACGCCGCAGTAGCACAATTGCGGCGCCGGCGAGCCGAGCGACTCAATCCTCAGGGATAAGGGTAGTCGCAGAGGCAGTGACCAATACGAACACGCCATTTCAATTAACGCCGCAGGCCGCCGAAGACCTTGATGCCCTGTGGTGGTTCATCGCGGAAGACAAACGTGATGCCGCCGAAAACGTAGAGCGAGAGATTCTCGCCACCTGCCGCCGTCTAGCGAAATATCCCCGCATGGGAATCAAGCGGCAAGATATCACAGCACTGCCGGTGCGGTTCTGGACCACAACCAAGTTCCCCAACTATGTGATCGTCTACCGTCCAGAAACCGTCCCGTTGCAAGTGATCGCCATTCTGCACGGAAAGCGCGATCTAAAAGAAGTCATGGAGAAGCGCTCGTAAAGCAGCCCGCCCAAGACCGGGAGCGATCACGGTTTCCTAAACACGCCCGCCTTGACTTGCGGCCACGGGATGACGTCGGAAAGGTTTTGCTCATGGCGAGCGGTTCGGTGATCGAGCTCTGATCGCTGCGCATCCGTCAGCGATACGGCGTCCGCTTCCAGGCTCTCCCAAACCGTATCCAGCAGTTCCGCCTTCTCCGCAGGGGACAGGCCATTGATTTGGCTCCACAAATCGCTCATACACTTAACGCTAGCGCGGTTTCTTCTCCGGTGGCAAGCGCCAGCAGACCTGCGCGATGCCGGAACCCATCAGGCCACAACCTACAATGCCTACTTTTTTGATTTCCATATAGCTCCACTTTTATTTAAGACTTTGTCATCCCGAACGAAGCGAGGGATCTGCAGTTTGCCTGCATCATCACATCAGCGCCGCGACACTCGGCCTAGAGGGGCTGAGCAGTTCAGTGACGCCGTTCTGATCGAAAAGTTCCTCTAACTTGTCCGAACCGTCTCTGACCTTCAGATCCTCCTCTTCTTGATAGAGAGGGAACAGACCCCACAACCGGATGTGTTTGTTCTTGCTCACATGAATAATCTGGTATTCCTCGGGAATCAATCTTGGCCGCAGGAGCACAACCGACGTCATCTTTGTGTTCTCGGCATACGGTTTCGGAGGATCGGACCAGGGGATGCTGTGGCCGGCATACAGCCAAGTCTTGTTCTCATGCGGATAACGTGCCAACCCCTTCAACAACCTGAGGGGCCACCAGTTGGTTTCGTCCTTCCACGCTTCCATGGTCAGCGGCCAGTCAGGAGGCAGGCAGATCATGAGTTCGGCAAATCGACCGTCCAGAGCACCATTTGGAACCGGCATCGCTTTCTCACTCATGCCCGACGTGACCAGACAATGATAGGGACGATCATTTGTTGCGGCTACGACATACACGTCGACGTGAACTAGATCCGAATCAATTTCGTCAAGGACAAAGGCGATTTTGCCTATGTACCTTTCGATATGAGTATCGACAGCTTCGATGATCCTGATGTCGCCTTTTGACTTACGCATACAAACTGCAGATCCCTCGCTCCGCGCGGGATGACAATCCTAAGTAGTCAAGCTTTTCTCAGCGTCTCCGCATCTCCGTGGTGAAAAAATCACTGAAAGCTCTCCACCACCATCGCAATCCCCTGCCCGCCGCCGATACAGGCCGTTGCCAGCCCGTACTTCTTCTTCCGCCGCCGCAATTCGTAGAGTAGCGTGATCACCAGCCGCGTTCCGGTTGCTCCCAGCGGATGGCCCAGGGCGATCGCTCCGCCGTTCACGTTTACTTTTTCGCGATCGAGGCCTAATTCTTTCTCGACCGCCAGATACTGTGCCGCGAAGGCTTCGTTCACTTCGATCAAGTCGATGTAATCCAACGTCAGTCCCGCACGCTGCAGAGCGATCTTCGTCGCCGGAACCGGACCACTGCCCATAATCTTCGGATCGACGCCCGCGATTCCCCAATTCACGATGCGTCCCAGCGGACTCAGACTTCTTTTCTGCGCCTGCTCGAGCGACATCACGACCACGGCCGCTGCGCCGTCGACAATGCCGCTGGCGTTGCCGGCGGTGACGGTCCCGTTCTTTCCGAATGACGCGCGCAGCTTGGCCAGGCCTTCCATGGTGGTTTGCGGACGCCGGTGATCATCTTCGGTCAACTGCTCGCCGGTCGCTTCGCCTTTCGAATTGCGGAGCGCGACCGGAGTCAGTTCTTCCTGAATACGCCCTTCTTTGTACGCGGCATCGGCGAGCTGTTGCGAGCGGAGCGCGAGTTCGTCCTGGGCCTGGCGGGTAATTCCCTGCTGCTCGGCGTAACGCTCGGCGGTCGCCGCCATCTGCATTCCGCAATAGGAATCGAGCAGTGCGACCATGAGTGAGTCTTCAAGCTTGCCGCCCGGCACGAGTGTGAAGCCGTCGCGACCGCGGATCGAAAACGGCGCCTGCGACATGGATTCCATGCCGCCCGCCAGCACCATCTTCGCTTCGTCGGTCTGGATCATCTGGGCCGCGCTGACAATCGCCTGCATACCCGAGCCGCAAAGCCGGTTCACGGTTAGCGCCGGAGTTTCGACCGGCAATCCGGCACGCAGTCCGACGTGACGTGCTCCGTAGAGTGCATCACCCGTGGTCTGCTGCGCGTTGCCGAAGACGACGTGATCGAACTCTTTCGGTTCGACTCCGGCACGCTCAATTGCGGCAGTCGAGGCGATCGCGCCCAGTTCCTGCGCGGTGTAGTCTTTGATTTTTCCGCAGTAGCGGCCAAACGGAGTGCGGGCTCCGCTGACGATGGCAATGTCTCCCGGTTTCAACATGAGTCCTGCTAGCTGGATAAGATGGCTGGCCAGAAGCCAACTGGAGAGTTTAACAGAGCAGCTGTCAGCTCTCAGCTGTCAGCTCTAAGCTGTGAATTCTGAGGTTGGACTCGAAGGCGTCAACAAGAGAAAGTATCTGGATTTTCTGGATTGAAAGCTCTACGCAACGGCTGCGGAGGCGGCGAACTGCGGCGCTTGCGTGACAATCTTACCGAGACCCTGGGTCATCGCTTGTTCGAGCGCGTGGTCGGCGCGATTCACTACTTCGGTGACGATATCCACCGGGTCGTAGTGCTGGCGCATGACGGCCTGCGCCAGGCCGGCGCTGAATTCGACAGCTTTGTCTTTGCCCGGATAGCGCACTTCCGCCAGCAACCGCCGCAACTTCTCCACCGCCAGCAGCGCTTCCTTTTCACCGGTATCGCCGAGCACGAGCGCAACCGTGGTCGCCTCGTAGCGAAACGCAAGATCGTTCGTCCGGATATTCGCCGAAAAAAGCTGCCCGATCTGCTCCATCACCGCCGTCACCGACTGCTCGCCATATTCCTTGATGAGCGCACTGCGCCGTCCAAATTGCATCAGAAGCACGGTCACCGCCGTCCCTTGCTGCAAGCCACGGCGAGTCTCCGCCTGCAGCAGGTCAAGATACGATGCCCGCTTCAGCAGTCCGGATTTCTCGTCGGTGACGGAAAGATTTTTTACCAGCCGCCGCAGCCCGGCGTTGTTGAGCGCGATCAATACCTGGTCGCTCAGCGTCCGGATCACGAGCACTTCCGCGGCCTGCCAGACCCGCCCCGTGTTCTGGGTCAGAATCAACACGCCAATCTGATCATTGCCCTCGGTCAAGGGCAGCGCCAGCAGCGATTCGATTTGCAATTCTTCGACGGCCTGGCGCACACCCATCAACTCCGGAGCATTCCCGGCGTCGCCAACGGTTACCGTACCGCGCGCGACGGCCAAATCCTGCAGCGTCTCCACCAGGCTGACCAAAGCCGCCGAACTCGCCGGAATCAGCCCGTCCGTGTGATATTCCTGCACGCTCGATGGCGGCAGCCCCGGTTTGCGCAGAGCGGCGATACACCGCGCCGTTTTCCAGTTCGAACCAATTTCGTTCGCCGTCGTTTTCAGCACACCCTCGGCGTTGCCCTGGTGGTAAAGCTTGCGGGTAATTTCCGCGACGCGGGCCAGGCTGCTGACGTCGGCCGCGTCGCTAGTTGCCGTTGCCGCGGGAGCGGGAACGACCGGAACGGATTGATCGTTGCTCGCTGCCGCGGGAGCCGGCGCGGGCGCAGCCGCCGATTTGGCGTACTGCGGCTCGATTCCAGCCGCAATGTAAAGGCGCTGCAAATCCTGATTGCGTTCTTCCTCGCGCGGAAACAGTTCCTGAATGCGTTGCAAACGCTCGATGGCTTTCGAGCGCATCCCGTACTGCACCAGAATTTCGGCTTGCAGCATCAGATCCTGCAGCGCGGCCGCTCCGAGGGTTGGCTCTTCGACCTTGATTGTTTGCTCCTCTTTCTTCACCGTCGTGAAGCGCGATGCGATCACATTGAAGCGCTGATCGTCGATCTTGCCCCGCAGCGCCTCGAGCCGTCTTTGATGGCCCGGCTCGTAAGGATCCACCTCCGCCGCCCGGTCGAGGCACTCGCCCGCTTTCTGGTAATCATGCTTGGTGCAATAGAGGTCAAACAGCTTCAGCAGAGCCTGCGCGTAATCGGTTTCGCGGTTCGAGGCGTTGAAGAGTTCGGCCAGAAATTCCAGCATTTCCGCCGACGGACGGTGCGACGCCAGCAGTTCCTGCATGGTGGTGATGAACGATCGCCGCTCTCCGCGGCGGCGCTGAAAAGCTTCCAGCTTTCGCGCCAGGGCCACGGCCTCCGCGTCCAACTCAGAGTCGATCATCTTTCCGATCAGGGCCACCACCTGGTGCATGCGCGCCGGGTTCTGCTCGAACAGCTGCCAGATCAAGGGCTCGCTGTCCACGCACCGCTCAGCTGACAGCAACGCCTGGGCATATAAATCGCGCAGGTCAAGTGACGCATCGCCGGACTGCACCAGCGGTTCGAAGATAAAAATCGCGGCTCCGGCTTCGCCGCGCGAGAGCAGACTCTTGCCGTATGCCAATGCGATCTTTGCGTCAGAGGGATTCTCGGCGTAGGCGCGCTCGAACCACTGGCTGGCGTCCGCACCCGACGATTCGCAGAGTTCCGCCAACTGCAGAAACGACTGCGACGCCATCACATGCTCGCCCAGTTCGGCGGACAACTCCGCCACCCGCAGATGATTGGCCTGCGATGGCTCCAAGCTCACGATCCGTCGCAAAACCAGCAACCCTTCTTCTTTCTTTCCCTGGCGCTGCAGGTCTTCCATGGCATTTTCGTAGGTCCCGATCGCCAGCTTTTTGTTCGAGTGTTCCAGAAGTTGGCCAAAGCGCACTTTCTGTTCCCATGTGGGATTGGCGTAGCGCGCCAGCTTTTTGTAGGTCAAGCTGGCACGGGTTGCTTCCATCGCCGCCACCTGGCGCTCAAATAACTCGCCCAGCAAATTCACTGCCTGCGCCCCTTTATTTAAGGAGAGACACAAGTCAGCTGCCATTTGGCGGACATTGTCATTTTGCGGATCGCTTTCCAGGATTTGCAGGTATTCCGCTAGAGCATCCGCCGTCTTGCCCTTTTGCAATAGCTTCTCCGCCTTTTCGACTCGGCGGGCGACGTCGGCACGATTAGGAATTTCAGGCATGGGCGGTCCGGGGATATGGAGTCCCAGTCCGATTCTAGGATTCACCCCTCCCCCCAGCACCGCGCATCACTTGCTCCGCGATTACGAAAGTCACGAAAATCGAGTCCCGCTCTCGCCTTCAGCACAAAGAACGGCCGAAGAAGAATAAGCACTGGAGGCTTTCCCTCCAAATGCCGATCTTGATCGTTGGAGCCGAAGTGTCTCTGAACCGCTGATGAGTAGCCCCGTTGATTTCGACTTGCATCGCGGTGACCGCGTGCGCGTGTTTGCAAAACAGCACCGGACACCGCTCGTGGTCCTGCTGTTCGCCGTCCTGCTCGCCGCGCAGGCGATTGGTTTTCTGCTGCTCGGAACCGGCCGGCAAGGCCTCAGCATTGCTTTGTCGATTCTGGTTCTTGACAGCCTGATCTCTCTCGCTTGCGCCTGGGCTGCTTTCCGCCGCGCCCAGGGCATTACGGCACTGTTCTGGTTTCTGTTCGCCGTCAACCTTGCGGTTTTGCTGGTTCCCACTACTTTCCAGGCCTACGACACCGTTTTCGGCGTGACCACGCTGTCGGACTCCACGCGCAGCCTGCTGTACTGCCTCTACGGCGCACCCATTCTGATGATGCTGTTCCTTCCGGATACTTACGGCCGCGAACGAGTAAAGGCCGAGATCGTTCTTGACCTCGTCCAGATCGCCATTGTGGTGGCGCTGATCTACTCCACCTTCGTCTTTCTCCCGGTCGAGAACATGTCGCCTGCCGAGGCGCTCCGGCACGATGTCATTGTCAGCGACGCGCAAAGTGTGCTGCTCCTGGTCGCGGCGCTCGTGCGTCTGCAGTTCGCGCGCATCCCCAGCACGCGGGCCGCGCTGATTCGTCTCGTCTACTTTCTGCTGGTGTGCGCGGTCGCAACCTTCGTTGGCGATTGGATCGATCTTCGCCAATATGAGGCCGCATCCGCATGGTTCAACTTGGGCTGGGCCATTCCTCCGATTTCCGCCGGCCTGCTCGCTCTCTCCTGGACACCTTTGCCCCAGCCCGCACCAACCCCCGAGCCGGCAAATTTCCTTGGCTTCCTGAGCACCAACCTGGTGCTTGTCGCAATGCTCTCCTGCGTCGCTCTCCTGACGGATCGCTGGAAACAGGCGGATGGAGAAGTTCTCACCAATATCGCGATCGCGGCATCGCTTGTCGCCTTCACTTTCCGCCTGGCGCTCACCCAGTTCCGCCAGCACCAGGAGATCGCCGAGCGCAAGGCGGCCCAGAAACAGCTCATTGCCTCGAACCAGCAAGTCGGAAGTCTGCTCGACGATTCGCGCCGGCAGACTGATGAGATCACCCAGATCAGCGAACTCGCCAGCTTGCTCCAGGCCTGCTCTTCCCGGGAGGAAGTCTTTCGGCTTATCCCGGAGCGCTTCCGGCGTCTGTTTCCCGGCGCTTCGGGATGCATCGCTCTCGTCAGCCCCTCCAGGAACCGAGTGGAGTCCGTCGTCGAATGGGGTCTGAGTTGTCCCGCCGACCAACTCTTTACTCCCGAAGAGTGTTGGGCGCTTCGCCGCGGATGCATTCATTCCCATTCGCAAGGAGCTTCTGCCACGCGATGTTCTCACCTGGTCGGGGAAGGCGCCTCGGTCTGCATCCCACTGATCGCCAACGGCGAAGCCATCGGGACGCTGGCGATCCAGAACGATGAGGCTCCGTCCCTGGAACCCAACGCAGATGCTGCTTCCAACAGATTTGACCGTCGCCGCCATCTCGCGGCGGCAGCCGCCGAACACATCGCTGTCTCAGTCGCCAACCTCAGTCTGCGGGAAGCTCTCCGCCTGCAGGCCGTCCGCGACCCGCTCACCGGTTTGTACAACCGCCGCTACATGCAGGAATTTCTCGACCGCGAACTTCACTCCGCTCGCCGGAAACAGCGTCCCCTCTCCGTCATGATGCTCGACCTCGACCACTTCAAACGCTACAACGATACGTTCGGACACTCCGCCGGCGATAAAGCCCTGGCTATCGTCGGCTAAACTCTTTTGCGCTGCGTTCGCGCCGAGGATGTCGCCTGCCGCTACGGCGGCGAAGAATTTACCCTCATCCTGCCGGAGTGCACCCTTCGCCAGGCAACACAGCGGGCGGACGAGATCCGCCAGCGACTGCGGGAATCGCCCGCTCCTCGCGACTGTGCGGCGGCTGATCCCCTAACCGTTTCGATCGGCGTCGCGGCTTTTGATGAAACGACGGATCGCGTCGATCTTCTCCTCAAGTTCGCCGACGACGCCCTCTTCGAAGCCAAACGCTCTGGACGCAACCGCGTTTTTGCCG
>VFSW01006899.1_pt1 | contig 16594 bp, 19 predicted proteins | sample 5358111 | NCBI WGS metagenome assembly VFSW01 (sample SAMN11554181, study PRJNA540505) | mine drainage metagenome | isolation source: sediment from site ElyBrook_90M | place: USA: Ely Copper Mine, Vershire, VT | collected 2017
ACGCTGGCGATAATGAGCGCGAAGGTCAGGGGAACGAAGAGCGAAGCATGGGGATAGTGGACCGCCTGCAAGGTTTGTCCGAGCACCGCCGCAGTGGCCGCAGCAACGATGCCGCGCGGTGCGATCCAGGCGACGAGGACCCGTTCCCGCCAATGCAACTCCGATCCCCAAGAGGCGAGGGCGACCTTGATGGGTTGTGCGACGACTTGGATGACCACGAGCAGACCGAGTCCGGGCCCCAGCACCGCACGAATCTCCGTGAGATTCAAACGTGCCGCCAGAATGATGAAGAGCAGGGAGATCAGCAGGATGGAGAGGCTTTCCTTGAAATCCAGGATATTGTCCAAGGGTACGTCACGCATGTTGGCGAGCACCATTCCGATGAGGGTGACCGCCAGCAGGCCAGAATCTTTGACCAAGACATCGGACAAGGCAAAAATCATGAGCACGCTTGCCAAGACGAGGAAGGGGTGCAGATAGTCTGGTACTACCCGGCGTCGTAGTACCCATCCCAGAGTGAAGCCACCTGCCACCCCTAGGGTGGTACCCGCTGCCACGATGCGCAGAAAGTTCAAGCTGGCCTCCCCCAGGGATGCGGTGGCGGAATTGTGGGCTACCAGCGCTTCGAATACGATCACACTGAGGAGTACCCCAATGGGATCGATGAGGATGCTTTCCCAGCGTAATACCTTGGCAATCTTGGCGTTCGGGCGGACGCTACGCAGGATGGGCGCAATGACTGTGGGGCCGGAAACTACGGTGACCGCACCAAAGAGAACAGCCATGGGCCAAGGGAAATGCGCAAGCCAGTGGGTGGCGATACTGATGATTGTCCAAGTGCTGAACACGCCCAGGATCAATAGGCGCTGGATGACCGTGCCAAGGCCGCGGAGTTCGCTCAGACGCAACGATAGGGCGCCCTCAAAGAGGATAATGGCCACGCACAGAGAGACGGCGGGGAAGAGCAGTGGTCCAAAAATCGCATCTGGTCGTAGCCAGCCGAGAATGGGTCCAAGCAGAATGCCCAGTATCAACAAAAAAAGAATGGCGGGTAATTTGATCCGCCAAGCGATCCACTGGCTGAGAAGACCGAGGAATAACAGACTGGCAATGAGGAAAACAACGCCAAAGTTGACGTTCATTGATGGTGTGTTGGCGCCGACCGAAACTCTGAAAGACGCCGCACCGCATCAAGGCCTACCTTCGCCTTGAACTCGGGGGTGTGAACTTTCCTCTTCTTCGCTTCGCTCATTTCGCTCATCCTTTATGACAGCGTACAGCATAAACTACTGTCTTGATTTCAGGGTCCACCATAGTTTGCATTTATCTAACTTAACGCCAGAATAGAAAGCACTTGAGGGGAATGGGTGCGATCACGCGGTTACTTGGGGAATCTCTGCCCAGTGGGTGGTGTAATTGGGGGATTTGAAACCGCGCCGCATGCGCCAACTGTTCTCAATCCCCGAGGAGGCCAGTTTTAGTGTGTCCTGCCCCATGCGATGGTTGATGGTGTCCATGACTTTCATGAGTCGGGATGAGCGGGCTTCTGCTGCGGGATCATCAAATAGGGTGGGGTGCAGGGTGGCCTTAGCTTCCAGTGCCATCAGGACCACCCCGGCCTTCTTGTATTTGAATCCTGACCGGTAGAGGTGCTGAAGTCCATGCAGGGCCGCTTGAGTCAAATAGCGCGTGTCATCCGTGGACTTGACCAAGGGGACCACCTGAGAAGGATGGTACTGGGGTGCCTCTGGGTTGAAAGGGTTGGTCTGGATATGAACTCCGACAATCCCTGCCACGGAGTGTTGGGCGCGCAGTTTCTCGGCAGCTCGGCTCATATAGCTGCTTACGGCCTCCCTCAGATTTTCCAGAGTTTCCACGGGTCTGCCAAAGGATCGGCTGGAAATGATCTGTTGCTTGTTGGCACTTTCTTCTTCCAGTTCGATGCAGGGCAGGCCATTCAGTTCGGCCACCGTGCGCTCCAGGGTGATGGAGAACTGCTGGCGAATCCGGCGTGGGTCGGCATGCTTGAGTTCCTGCACCGTTCTGATCTTCAGGGTCTCCAGACGGGGGGTAAGCTTGCGTCCCACGCCCCATACCTCGGAGACTGGGAGGCTTTTCAGAAGATCGTCAAGTTCCCGAGGGGAGAACCGACCAAAATCGCAGACCCCTCCATAGCCCTCCCGTTTCTTGGCCACATGGTTGGCGAGTTTGGCTAGGGTTTTGGTGGTGGCAATGCCGATACTCACGGGAATGCCCGTGCCTTGCTTGATCCGGCGGCGGATTTTTTGACCATAGGCGATGAGATCCCAGTGTTCAAAACCAGCCAGACCTAAAAAACACTCATCGATGGAATAGATTTCCTGCTGGGGAGAGAACTGGCTCAATAACTGCATGACTCGGGCTGACATATTCCCGTATAAGGCATAGTTGCTGGAGTAGGCGAGGATGCCATGGCGTTTGGCCATCTTTTCGATCTGGAACCAGGGTACTCCCATGGGAAGGCCCAAGGCTTTGACTTCATTGCTCCGGGCCACAACGCACCCATCGTTGTTGCTCAAAACGACAATGGGTTTGCCTTCCAGTTTTGGGTTGAACGCCCGTTCACAGGAGGCATAGAAGTTATTGCAGTCCACCAGAGCGATGGAAGACACCATGACTCTCCTCAGTCGAACCTGCGAATGGTGGAGGTGACCACTCCCCAGCATAAAAGCTCCTGGCTGTCGCGGAGAACAATATCCTTGAAGTGGGGATTCTGGGCTTTCAGCACGGGGCGCCCGTCCTCGAATGCCAGACGCTTGACGGTCAACTCTCCATCGATGACGGCAACGATGATTTTGCCGGGCACGGGTTCCAGGCCACGGTCCACCACCAGCATATCGCCATCAAAAATTCCAGCTCCCGTCATGGAATGGCCTTTGACCTTCACGAAAAATGAGGTGGCCTTATGGGGAACCAGGTATTCGTTGAGGTCGAGGGTGGTCTCGATATAATCATCCGCGGGGGAGGGGAACCCGGCCGGGACCTTATGGGCATACAAGGGTAATGCTTGATGCGCAGGTTCCGGGGCGGGATGAAAAACCTCGACGGAGGCAAGAACCTGACTCAGGCGGTGTTGGGCCTGACGGGACGACAGAAATTCCTTGATTACGCCCAGGGTGCTAACCGGGATACGAATGGTTTGGGTGGGTTCCCCGTAGAGACCGGTTCCGTGCTTGCGCCCAGAACCGGAACGGGTGCCACCCCAAGTAGGCGATTTCTCTTTCATATCGCTATTGTGACGATAATCAAGATGGCTGGCAAGAGGAGTGTGATGTTTCAACCTCCTCCAGTTGTGATCACCATGGACAGGTTCTCCCTCGGGTATTTTGTACTGTGGGACCTAAAATGCAAATGACTACAGGCGACCGCTTTTCATCCAAGGCGGTTGTCCGCTGGATGATATAGCGGGTCTTCCAATACGTTCACCTCCCTAGGTGTCAGGATACATGTCGCCTGAAAGTGTGATTTTTTGACAAAGACCAAGGGGCGGGAAACGGACGTGAAATGGAAAAGTACTCTGAAGAACGCCGCCTGCGCCAAGCATCACAACAAACACAGGAGCAGCTTGCTGCTGTACTAGGCATCGGGCAGGACGCCATTTCGCGTCTCGAAAAGCGCAGCGACATGTTGCTGTCAACTCTGCGGCACTATGTGGAAAGTATGGGCGGCAAGCTTGAACTCGTGGCTCAGTTCCCGAATCGGCCGCCGATGGTCATTGAGCACCTTGGGGTGGAAACAACTTCTGGTCGCAAAACTCGCGCAACGGCTTGAGCCCGCGCGCTTGATTGAGCGCTTGCGGACGCCGTTCATATTCGGAATTGCCACGCAGTGTTGGCGTCGACCGAAAACTGACCCACCCTGCCGACTGAATATTGACCCAGGACCGATCGTTGCTTTTTAAAGTCCCCTATAGGGGATCCGTAAATCCCTCGCCTTTAGGCGAGGGGCGCTAACCCGGACACTGGTGAGGTTGAATAAGTTATTGGATCGGTGTTATGCGGGTCACTTGGTACTGATCCTTCGCAGACTGGACCAGATCAAACTTGATCTTCTCGCCTACGATGATCTGATTGAGTTGTTTCTCGTTCTGCACAGCAAATGTCATGGTCATGGCTGGCCACTGAATACTGGGGATAGGTTCATGGGAAATGGTGATCCGGCTATTTGCCGTATCCACCTTCCGGACGATTCCAATCGCATGATGAACTTTTTTGCTCATCGGTTCAGCCATCGAGTCCGACATTGGCATGTTATTCATATTCATCCCATTCATATTCATGCCGTCGGCATGAGAAAGAGGCGTAACGGACAGCAAGGTGAGCAGGGCAAGGGTGGTTGAAGGCATTGTTTTCATGGTGGGTCATTTCCTTTTGGTTGAGTTGGTCGTGCGGTTGAAAAAGTCCATCGTCTGCCTGGACTGCGTGGCGAACGCAGCAACTGGTAAGCGGCCGGGATGATGAACATGGAAAGCAATGGGGCGGTGAGCATGCCCCCCGCCATAGGGGCCGCGATGCGGCTCATGATTTCGGAACCCGTTCCGCTCCCCCACAGGATAGGCATGAGTCCCGCCAGAATGACCGCCACGGTCATGGCCTTGGGACGTACCCGGAGCACGGCACCCGCACGGATGGCCTCCTCGAGAACCGTACGGGTTAGGGGAACATGGGTCGTCAAGTGTGCATCCAGTGCTTGCCGAAGATAGAGCAGCATGATGACGCCAAACTCGGCGGATACCCCGGCCAGCGCGATGAATCCCACCGCGGTGGCGATGGAAAGATTGTAATGCAAGAGATACAACAGCCAGAAGCCGCCTGTTAGAGCAAAGGGCAAGGTGCCCATGATCAGGATGGCCTCATCGATACGCCGAAATGTGAGGTACAGCAGCACGAAGATGATCATCAGAGTAGCCGGCACAACCACCTTTAAACGTGCATTGGCACGCTCCATAAACTCAAACTGACCCGAATAGGCGACGCTCACCCCTGGAACCAGACGAACATCATGGGATACGGCTCGGCGCAGGTCTCTCACCACGGAAGCCAGGTCGCGATCTCGCACATCGATATAAACCCAACTGGTCAGCCGTGCGTTCTCGCTTTTCAGCATGGGAGGGCCTTCGGCATAATGCAGATCGGCTACGGTCCCCAGCGTGATCCATTGTCCACCAGCCGTGACAAAGGGCAACTGGCGTAACGCTTCCAGAGTATTTCGATCAGAACGAGGATAGCGCACGCTGATGGGATATCGGGCGGTCCCTTCCACGGTTTCCCCCACCACTTCGCCGCCAATGAGGTGTGTGACCACGGACTGGACGTCACGGATGTTGAGTCCATAACGCGCAGCCCTCTCCCGATCGATATCGATCGTGATATAACGGCCACCGGAAAGCCGTTCGGCAAATGCCGAGGAAACCCCAGGCACGGACTTGGCCACCTTTTCGACTTCCAGTGCGATCTGGTCGATGGAGGCCAGGTCTGATCCGGAGATCTTTACCCCGATGGGACTTTTGATTCCGGTGGCGAGCATGTCGATGCGATTGCGAATGGGGGGGACCCAGATATTGGAGAGCCCTGGCACCTGAACGACCCGGTCCAACTCGGCCACCAGCGATTCTGGGGTCAATCCCGGACGCCATTGGTCACGGGGTTTGAACTGGATCGTGGTTTCGAACATTTCCATGGGCGCCGGGTCGGTGGCGGTTTCAGCGCGTCCTGCCTTGCCAAACACATGAGCCACTTCCGGCACGGTCTTGATCAGGCGATCCGTCTGCTGGAGCAGTTCGGCGGCCTTGGCTGCCGATAATCCGGGCAAGGCGGAAGGCATGTAAAGCAGGTCACCTTCATCCAGTGGCGGCATGAATTCACCTCCCAGTTGTGAAATCGGCCACAGCGTGGTAGCCAGAAACCCCAACGCGATCAGCAAAGTGGTTCTGGGACGGCGCAGCACCGCATCCAACAAGGGACGATAGGCTGTGATCAGCCAACGATTGAGGGGGTTGCTCTCTTCGTTCGGAATGTGACCGCGGATCAAATAGCCCATCAGGAGGGGGATCAGAGTCACGGCCAACCCGGCTGCGCCTGCCATGGCATAACTTTTGGTAAAAGCCAGAGGTGCAAACATTCGACCTTCCTGGGCCTCCAGAGTGAACACGGGAAGAAAGGAGAGGGTGATGATGATCAGACTGAAAAACAGTGCGGGACCCACTTCTACAGCGGCATCGGTGACCACCTGCCAGTGTTCCGGCCCTTCCAGAGCATGCCCTGGGTGCTGCCGATGCCAGGCTTCGATCTTTTTATGGGCATTTTCGATCATGACCACTGCCGCATCCACCATGGCACCCACGGCAATGGCAATGCCGCCCAGAGACATGATATTGGCGTTGATTCCTTGATAACGCATCAGAATGAAGGCGGTGAGTACACCCAGAGGGAGCGAGATGATAGCCACCAACGCAGATCTGAGGTGCCACAGAAAGAGTCCGCAAACTGCCGCTACCACGATAAATTCTTCAATCAGTTTGTGGTCAAGATTTTCCACGGCACTATCGATGAGTTGACTGCGATCGTAGGTGGTGACGACCTCTACTCCTTGGGGCAAACTTTTTGCGAGGGCAGCGAGTTTGGTTTTGACGGCGGCGATGGTTTCTCGCGCATTCTTGCCGGAACGCAGGATGATCACGCCCCCCACCACTTCACCCTGACCGTCCAGTTCGGCAATACCTCGGCGCATCTCCGGACCCAGCCGAACTCGTGCCACATCGCCCAGATACACCGGGATGCCGGACTTGGGCAGGGCCACCGGAATGTGGCGAAAATCCTCCAGAGTTTTTAAATAGCCGGTGGCGCGCACCATGTATTCTGCCTCGCCCTGTTCCACCACGCCCCCGCCAGCCTCCTGATTGCCGTTGCGGATGGCCTCGATCAACTGGTCGGAAGTGATATGGTAAGCCGCCAGTCGCCCGGGGTCAGGCACGATCTGGTACTCGCGCACCATGCCACCCACCGAAGCCACTTCAGCCACATTCGGAACACTTTTCAATTCATACTTGAGAAACCAGTCCTGCAAACTACGCAATTCGGCAAGATCGTGCCGGCCAGTCCGATCCACCAGCGCATATTCAAAAATCCAGCCCACCCCCGTGGCATCCGGTCCAAGTGCGGTCCGCGCTCCGGTGGGCAGTTTTCCCTGGATCTGATTGAGGTATTCCAGGACCCGGGAGCGTGCCCAATAAAGATCCGTTCCATCCTCAAACAGCACATAGATGAAGGAATCTCCAAAAAACGAATAACCGCGCACCGTTTTGGCCCCAGGTACCGAGAGCATGGTGGTGGCCAGCGGATATGTGACCTGATCTTCGACGATTTGGGGGGCTTGGCCCGGCCACGAGGTACGGATGATGACCTGTACATCGGAGAGGTCTGGCAGCGCATCCACTGCGGTCGTGCGTACCGACCACACGCCCCAGGCGGTCAGGGCCAAAGTGGCTAGCAATACCAGAAAACGGTTGCGCACGGACCAACGGATGAAATGGGCGATCATTCTGGTTTTCCCGACTTTTCCATGCGTGCCAACACCCCTTTGAGGCTGGCCTCGGAGTCGATCAGGAACTGGCCTGAGACCACGATTTGTTCCCCAGGCTGCAGTCCGGCAAAAATCTCCGTTCTGTCGCCATCTTCGTGGCCCACCGTCACTTCCGCCGGACGAAAATGCCCCCCTTCCTCAGCCACGATGACCACACTCCGTTGGCCTGTGGCAATGATGGCTTCAGAAGGGATCAGCAACCGGTCGGGGCCCAAGGCTTTCTGGAGATGGACCTGGGCATACATGCCTGGGCGCAACCTGCCCTCCAGGTTAGACCATTCCGTCCGGACTTGCAGGGTACGCGTACCCTGTTCCAGAGCTGGCAGCAAGGCACGGATCTGACCTATAAACACGCGCCCCGGCCAGGTTGTGAAAGTGGCCGAGACCGGTTGATTCACGGCCAATCCTGCCGCTTGCGCTTCCGGTACTTCGGCATCCAGCCACACACTGTTCAAGCCGTTGATGCGTGCCAAGGTCTGGCCGGGCAGGATGGTCATGCCGGCACGGAGGTCGAGTTCCAGCAGTACCCCGCCCTGCGGTGCTGTTATGGTCACCACAGCTTGTGGTGACCCGGATTTTTCTATTTGAGCCACCAGAGATTCACTCATGCCCAATTGCAGCAATCGCGTGCGCGCCGCGCCCGTCAATCCGGGGTCCCCGGACTGGCGCAGAGACAGGTATTCCATCTGGGCTCCATACCACTCTGGTACACGCAGGTCGGCAAGGGCGGCTCCGGCCAGGATCACATCGTTGGGGGCGCGTGCGTATACCCGCTCCACCAGTCCTCCCGTGCGTGCTTGTACCACCGTCACCAGACGATCATTGAAGGCGAGTATCCCGACGACTTCCAGTCCGCGCGCAAGTCGGCCTTTCTCTACCGTGGCCAGCCTTACCCCCGTGTTCTGCGTCAATCGGGAGTCGATGTGTACGCCACTGTCCATCATGTTTTCCCCGCCATACATGGGAACCAGATCCATATCCATGAAGGGAGATTTACCAGGTTTGTGAAAATGTTGATCCGGCTTCATGGGATCGTACCAATACAGAACGGAGTGTCCAGAGGCCTCTGCAATGGGCGTTTTTGCAGGTCGGGTCATGGCGAATCGGTAACCTGCGCCGGCTCCCAAGGCAATCAAAGCCACAACGCTAGCGCCCATCAAAATCGTTCGTTTTGGATTCATGGTTGCATTTCCTCGGACAGATAACTCAACTCTGTTTCTATGGCAGCGCGCCGTGCCGCCAGATCAATGCGTTTCATGCGGGTATCGATGAGAAACTTGCGCGCATCAAGAACCGAGGTCAGCGGTTCCTGCCCTGAACGATACTCTGCCAGAGTCAAATCGACTTTCTGTTGTCCCAGCGGTAACCAGTCTTGATCAATTCGATCGATCTGGCGCACCAATGCGGTCTGTTCTGCCAACAAGGCTTCCAGTTGGGCCATATGATCACGCACCATGCTTTCCCGTTCGGCACTGACGCGTTCGAGTTCTTGCTCACGAGCAGCGATTTGAGGGTTCTGACGGGTCTTGGCAAAAATGGGTAGGTCGAAGGTAAATTGAACCGAAATCATGTCGCCAAAGAGGGGGGCGCGATGTTCATAATCCAGTTCTACCGCCCAGTCGGATTTTTTGGCTGCTTTAGCCAAGTTCACTTCAGCCCTTCCCGAATCTTCCTGGATCCCGAAAATGGCTATATCGGGATGACGATCCAGATTATGTCGTAAATGTTCCGGATTGGGGGTATATGCAGGGGGAGGGCCGGTCAAGGGTTCTGTGGCAATTGCACCCACCCAGCGGGCCAAATCGGCGCGTGCCTTGCTCAAGTCCCGCTCCAGATCGTCGCGCCGGTCCTCCAGAGCGATGGATTCCTGACGAGACTGCAAACTATCGCTCCCCTTGCCTTGCCCTGCGGCTAACCGCGCCGTAACAGCGGTGCTGAGCATATGATTTTCTGCTTCGATCTGGTCCAGAAGAGCCTGCTGCTGCTGTAAAAAATAGACCTTGAGCCAAGCCAGTCGGGTTTGACGCTTGACAGACAACCGTTCAATCTCCAATTCGGCGTCAGCCCGGGCGACCTTGGTATCCGCCAACTGTCGCACGGCCTCGCGCTTGTCGCCATTGGTGACTTCCTGCATAACTCCAACGCGCTGCATGGTCATGAAGTCACGGGTGGTGCTCCAGGCCTCGGAGCCCTGCACTGGCAAGTTATCCACACCCATCACCAGTTTCGGGTCAGGCAATTCCCCTGCCGAGATGCGTGCTGCCTGGGCAGCAGAAACGGTATTTTGGCGGGCCTTCAGTTCCGAAGCGCGGGATTCCGCGATATCCAGGGCTTCCTGGTAGGTCAGTGCATGGCAGACCGGGGCCCAAGTCGCCAGCAGAATTGCCGGCACGAGTGGCCAGCGAGGGGTAATCCATGATTTGGACATGATGATCTTGTCTCCAACAAGCAACAGAAATTCGTGTCGCGAACCGATGCGACACGACCCGAACCTGCAGGGAAGATCTAGATTCGAAAAACCTGATACTGGATGCGGAGTGGCGGAGAGCCCTCCGTCAAGAAAAGAAGAGGAGGGTGAAGCAAGGGAGCGGACAATGAGCCACGGGAGTCCACTGAAGAGATTTCAAAAAGCGCCACCAGACTCACCGAGGGAAGGTCAGGAACGGATGCTTGATGTGATTGCGAAGATTGTTCACAATGGGCGAGACAGCACTGAGAGGGGGGGTTTTCTGTCCCGGATGAATCACCCATTCCATTGCAGTCGGCCCTCTGGGTGGCAGACATTTTAACTAGATCGCCTGCCGCAGGCGACAGCCGGGAACAGGCATGCGCCGCAACCATGAATTGGCTCCAAGCCAGCAGCATGATGGCGAATAGTGAAACTTGTAGACTAATTTTTTTTCTGCGCATGGTGGTGAATTATATAGCAGAAATTCAATCACAATCCACTCCTTCATAAAAGTCCCCCATGTTGTTTGCCATGAGGTAACTCTACAGGGCTCTATGCTCCTACATAAGGGTGGGTCATTTTTATTGGCCACAGATGGGTCAGTTTACTTGGCCACTGACAGGAGTCTTGCCAACCTAGTGGCATTGTTGCGCATGAACCTGTTTACTCATTGCCACTTGATGGACTGGCTCGATCAACCGTTTACCACATCACCCGATCCTCAGGATAATCCACAAACCGATTTGGCTTTTGTTTGATCTTGGACAGCATAAGGAGGCACGATTTTGAAAACTGATTTTTACCCACCCAGAACCCGCGTCAAATCAAGGGGGCGTCCAATGAATTTGTCCTGTTTCGGACAGCAGTGACGAAAAATCTCTAATGAACAATTTGGGATAAACTAAACTGAAACGGTTTGGTCTGATTGGAGTTGATCACGTACACCATCATCCGACGGCCTCCACTCGCCCCTTACACTGGAGTACCCATGAAAAAACTGGCTTATATCAAACGCAGCAATGGTCGTCACTGGGTCGGTGATGGATTCCCCGTACAGAACATCTTTTCCTATCACGACATCGCGGAAGACATCTCCCCGTTTCTGATGCTGGATTACGCGGGGCCTGTTAACTTTCCTCCGACCCAGAAAAAACTGGGAGTGGGACAACACCCTCATCGGGGGTTTGAAACGGTAACCCTGGTCTATGCCGGGGGAGTGACGCACCGTGATTCCACCGGGGCCGGTGGCACCATTGGTCCCGGCGACGTGCAGTGGATGACTGCTGCGTCGGGAATTCTTCACGAAGAATTTCACAGCGAAGCCTATGCCAGACAGGGCGGTCCGTTCGAAATGATTCAACTCTGGGTCAATTTGCCCCGTCACGACAAAATGTCCCCACCGGGCTATCAGGATATCTCCGCCGCTCAAATCCCTTCCATCAACCTGTCAGACCAAGCAGGGACGGCACGCATCATCGCCGGCAACCACGGCTCAGTCACCGGAGCGGTGCATACTTTCACCCCCATGCAAGTCTGGGATTTGCGCTTGAAAGCGGGGCATACCCTGTCCATCGAACTGCCCGACAACCACACTACCGCGCTGTTTGTTTTACACGGCCAGTTGCAGATAGACGCGCAAGCCATACAGGCCGCAGAAACGGCAGTCATGGAACGTGCCGGAACCCGACTGCAAGCCGCCATCGTCGAGGACAGTATTGTCCTGCTCCTGTCCGGCCAACCGCTCGATGAATCCATTGTCGGTCACGGACCTTTTGTCATGAACACCCAGGCGGAGATCGTCCAGGCCATGGAAGATTTCAACAACGGGAAATTTGGACGAATTCCTCACTGACTTGGAGGCAGCGGGCAACCCAACGCAGTTAATCCTCCCTTCTTTCACTCAAATCCCGGAATTTCATCATGAGAATATTGCATACCATGCTGCGCGTCGGTCACCTTGAACGTTCCATCGCCTTCTACCGAGACGTGCTGGGCATGCAGGAATGGCGTCGTCGCGACTACCCGGAAGGCCGCTTCACGCTGGTATTCATGGGCTATCAACCCGAACAGGAAGGAGCGGTTCTGGAACTAACCCACAACTGGGACACTCAACAGTATGACTTGGGAAACGGCTACGGACATATCGCCGTCGAAGTTCCCAATGCGGCCGCCGCCTGTCAGGCGGTGCGTGAAAAGGGAGGGAAAGTCACTCGTGAAGCGGGGCCCATGAAACATGGAAACACAATCATTGCCTTTGTCGAAGATCCCGATGGTTACAAAATCGAATTCATTGAACGCCACCGCCCAGAAATTCACTGAGCCCTTGCCCATGCGATACAACTCGCCCTATTTACCTTGGTCATGGTTGGCGTATTTACTGGTATTGCTGTCATTGCCTGCCCTTGCTGCCAGTGGCCCCCTGCAAAACGACTTGACGCATCTCAGCGATCAATGGACCTATGGCAGTTATCAACTCCCCCCGGATCAACGCGATGATTTCTTTGCTTCCCTTCAGCCAAAAGCCCATCAGTTGGTCATGGCCTATCCCGGACATGCCGAACCGTTGATCTGGGAAGGAATCATCACGGCCACCCATGCCAAATATCAAAACCCGTTTTCCGCCCTATCCAGCGCACGACAGGCGCGGGATCTCTTGCTTCAGGCTATCTCACTTGATCCCAAGGCCATGGATGGTTCCGCTCTGATCACCTTGGGTGCCTTGTATTTCAGGGTCCCCAAACTGGGCTCCTTCGGTGATACTGACAAGGCCAAACAATACCTGAACCAAGCCTTGACCCTCGATCCGGACAATATCGATGCCAATTACTTTTACGGTAAATTTCTGCTGGAACAAGGCGACCATCAGGCCGCATTGCCCTATCTCAAAAAGGCCGCTGCCCTTCCTCCGCGCCCGCAAAGCCTGACAGCCGACCGCTTCCGTCACGATGAAGTTGTGCAACTGCTCAATGGTGGCGAAACCCCGGAATGATTGGCCCCCCACTCTTTTTCCACCCGGCTTGCTCATGCATATTCTGATTACTGGCGGAACAGGCTTGCTGGGAACCGCTCTGACCGAGTACTGGCTGGAGCAAGGCCATCAAGTGACATTCCTCACTCGTCGCCCGCAACGTGTCCATGCCCTATGGCAAGGTCAGGTTCGTGCCCAGACCACATTGAGCCCCAAGCAACCCGATCCACCCTATGATGCCATCATCAATCTGGCCGGGGCTCCAATTGCAGATCGACCCTGGAGCCAAAGCCGTCAAGCCATCCTGCGCAGCAGTCGAGTCACCTTTACGCAGCAATTAGCGGAATCACTCAGCCACTGGACCCGTCCTCCGTCGGTATTGCTCAGCGCTTCTGCCATTGGCATTTATGGCGCCCTTTCTCCCATAATCACAATGGACGAGGCCACTCCGGCGGGACATGATTTTGCGGCACAGTTATGCCGTGACTGGGAGAATGCCGCCAGCATGGTCCCTGCAGGTCGATGCTGTCATCTGCGCACCGGCCTGGTCTTGAGCCCAGCGGGTGGCATCCTGCCACGCCTGATCCTACCCGCGGGTTGGGGGATACAGATGGGTGCAGGCACGCAGGGATTCAGTTGGATTCATATCAGCGACTGGGTCAGCGCCGTGGACTGGTTACTCCATCATAGCGCTGCACAGGGACCCTATAATCTGACGGCGCCACATCCTGTATCCATCATGGCATTCATGGAACAACTGCAACGATCACAACATATCCGACAAACCCTCAAGCTCCCGGTTACGCTGGTCAAGGCACTGTTTGGTCGGCGTGCCGCCTTGCTGCTCGAAGGACCGCGGGTTCTCCCCCAACGGTTGTTGCAAGCGGGATTTGCGTTTCAGTATCCCGATCTGGAGAGCGCGTTACCCGTCCTGTTGCCGCGGTAGTTCACATTAGTCCGGTTGCCACCCCATTCTTGATGAGGCTCCACCCCATGTCTACGATAAACCATCACTCCCAAACGCCAAATTTACCCCGCATTTTCCTGATCCGGCATGGAGAAACCCAGTGGTCTCTCACCGGGCAGCACACCGGACAGACCGATATTTCATTAACGCCCCACGGCGAAACAGAGGCTCGCCAATTGGCTTGTTTACTGACCAATATTTCGTTTTCTCAGGTGCTCTGCAGTCCGTTAAAACGCGCACGCCAGACCTGTATGGCCGCCGGATTGGGAGAAAACCCGCTCACCGTCCCCGAACTGGCCGAATGGGACTATGGGGATTACGAGGGGCAACGTTCCGCCGATATTCATCAACAACTCCCCGACTGGAATGTTTACCAGGATGGCTGTCCCCGGGGCGAGAGTCCGGAACAGATTTCGGCACGAGCGGATAAACTCATTGCGCGCCTACGCCAGTCGGAGGGAAATATCGCGCTCTTTACCCATGGACAAATAGGTAGCGCCATAGCTGCTCGCTGGATCGGCCTAGCAATCATTAACGCACAACACCTGTCGCTTAGCACTGCCTCGCTCAGCATCCTTTCCTTTGACCCTCATCACCCAAGTGTACCCATCATTGCACTATGGAATGCAACAGCCCTCAGCATCACCCCTTAATCCGGAGATATAACCGAGGCTATCTGTGAAAGAAAATGAAAGAGGATAGCTGACCGGAAACTGATCAAGCCCAAAAATCCGTCCTGCCCCCATGGGTTGTCATCCTTATCCGCAGACTTGTCCACAGATTTTGTGGGTAAGTACCGGGGCGCGCCAGCTGCAACAATATCCGGCGTGAACCCATATCTAGCCCATCTGTTCGAACAACTGAGTGAGTGGGTTCCTCATGAAGTCGTCTGAAGATGGAAATTCAGGTTGAAAACCGGCTACAATTACCCACCGATTCCACTGACGAAGCATTTGTATTGATAGATGTCGATGGCAATCGACGTATTCCAAAAAAAAATCAATTCTCGGGATGGTCCGGAGGCTCTACCAAATCGCCCTCTGGCTTTGTTGGCTCCCGTAGGTTCGTCCTGCATTTCTGCAACGTCCCTTTGATCCTTTTGACGGCGGTGGGTAGTGGTTTGCGTCCAGCCATGAATTCCTGATCCTATGGGGGGACCCCCTATCTTATTTTGCACGCGCAAAAATTTGGGCACGCGCGCGGTCTGGCACCGGGTGGCCCGAAGGAATTATCCCCCCCACATGCCAGTGAGGGCGACAGTGGGCAAGTTACAAAGGGATAAGTTTGTGATCATGCGATCGAATAAGATACAATGTATCTCAATTTGAATTGTCAGGAGGAAATCATGGCGACTACAACCATGGTCCATGTTCGTGTGGACGAAAACATCAAAGCGCAGGCCACGGAAACTCTTGCTTCGATGGGACTTTCCGTTTCCGATGCGGTACGAGTTTTTCTTGCCCGAGTGGTCGCTGACAAGCAGTTGCCATTTGCGCTCAGGGCACCAAATGCCGAAACACGCGCTGCCATGAACGAAGCCAGCGCGATCGCTCAAACACACCAAGCACGCTTTGATACAGCCGCCGAATTGTTTGATGACCTCGAAAAAAACCGCCGCAAGTAAACGAACTGCTCTACCCAGAGCCGCTGATTACACCAAACCGTTTCTGAAGGATTGGGAACGATTGTCTCATTCTGGGCGCTATGACATGAAGCAGTTCAAGGAGGCCATGATGCTCCTGATCTCCAATGCGGGACCACTTGATCCGGAATGGCTGGATCATCCTCTGGGTGGTGATTGGGAGGGTTACCGCGAGTGCCACATCGGAGGTGACTTCCTGCTGATCTATCAACTCACAACCCACAGTAAACATGGTGTGATTGTATTTGTCAGGGCAGGAACACACGCAGATCTTTTTGAGTGACTGTTCCAACGCCCGTCACAGACTTCTGAACAGACCTATTTCCAAATCCTCCATCCTCCCGCGCGGTCTTGGCATCATGGCAGTGCTTGCATAACGGCTGGACATTCCTCTCGTCCCAAAACGATTCCTGATTGCCCCGGTGCGACTGGATGTGATCCACCACGGTAGCCGGTGTGACCCGACCCTGACGATTGCACTCGGCACAAAGCGGGTGGTAAGACAAAAATACTGCACGAGCCCTTTGCCACCGCGAGCCATAACCGCGCGCCGAGGCGTTGCCTCGATGGCCATCCCATTGTTTACGAACCTGTCGCAGGTGTTGCTCGCAATAGCCCGGTTTCACAACCAATTTACGGCAGTTTGGGTAACGACAAGGAGTCGGAGCGCACTGTGCCATGAGTGTTCAGAAAGAACGAAAAAAATGATGCTGATTGTGCTTGGCTTTGATGTGGAACAGAGCGTAAATGTTGTAATAAAAAAACCCCAACCGAGAACGGTTGAGGTTTCATTATTGGTGGTGCATTACGGAACCGAACCCGCGTTCGATTTCCGTGCGGGATGGCAAAACATCCCGTGAAAGACCACCAAACGGGGTCAATCAACCCAAGGGTTGATCACATCCAAACCTAAATCGGGGTTATAAGCCCTAATCCACGAAATTTTCA
>VFSW01006900.1_pt1 | contig 16594 bp, 14 predicted proteins | sample 5358111 | NCBI WGS metagenome assembly VFSW01 (sample SAMN11554181, study PRJNA540505) | mine drainage metagenome | isolation source: sediment from site ElyBrook_90M | place: USA: Ely Copper Mine, Vershire, VT | collected 2017
CGTGAGCGGCCACGAAAGTCACGCTAGGCGCCTGGTCCCGGTGCGTCAGCGGGATGGCCGCGGCCGCGGCGGCCCCCAGGGCGGCGGTGATGCCCGGCACGACACTGAACGGGATGCGCGCGGCGGCGAGCGCCTCGAGTTCTTCACCGCCGCGCCCGAACACGAACGGATCGCCGCCTTTGAGCCGGACCACGCGCCGGCCGCGCCGCGCTTGTTCGATCAGCAGCGCGTTGATGGCTTCTTGCGGCGTTGCGGCACCGCCGGCGCTCTTGCCCACGCAAATCCGCTCGGCGTCGCGCCGCGCCAGATCCAGCACGCCCGCCGAGACCAGGCGGTCGTACAAAATCACGTCCGCGTCCTGCAGCGCGCGCAGCGCCTTCAGCGTCAACAATTCGGGGTCGCCCGGGCCGGCGCCGACCAGAATCACCTCGCCGCGCACGCAGGCGCCGCCGGCCGTGCGCGACAGCAGGTCGTGCGCAATCGCGGTGGCCCCCTCGGTATCGCCCTCCATCAGGCGCCGGGCCGCCGGTCCGTCGATCAGCGTCTCGATGTATTTGCGCGTGGCGGAAGTCTCGCGCAGGCGCTGGGCCGACGCGCGCATCCGCGCGAGCCATAGCGCCAATTCGCCGAGCCGCCGCGGCAGCAGCGCTTCGAGCCGCTCGCGCACACGCCGGGCGAGCACCGGCGACGCGCCGCCGGTGGAGACGGCCACGATCACCGGATCGCGGTCCACGATCGCGGGGACGATGAAGCGCGAGGCGTCGCGGTCGTCGACGACATTGACCGGGATCTGCCGGGCGTCGCATTGCAGCGCGATCCAGCGATTCACCGCACGGCGCGAAGTTGCCACGATGACGAGGCTGATCCCCAACAGATCGTCCGGCCTAAACTCGCGCGGGAACCATTGCAGCGCGCCGTCGACCGCCCGCGCCGCAATTTGTGGATCCGCGACGGGCGCGACCACCGTGATGTCGGCGCCGGTCCGCTCGAGCAGCGACAGCTTGCGCAGCGCCACTTCGCCGCCCCCGACGATCAAGACGCGCCGCCGCCGCAAGTCGAAGAAAACCGGGAAATAGCGCATGTTTCAGCCCAGCGAGGTCACAGCCCGGCGTGCGCGCGGATGCAGCCCGCATTCGCGCGCATCGTCACGCTCCCACCACCAGCGGCCCGAGCGCGGATCGGCGCCGGCCGTCACCGCGCGGGTGCAGGGCGCGCAGCCGATGCTGGGGAAACCCGCATCGTGCAGGCGATGGTAAGGCAGGCGCTTCACGCGGATGTACTGCCAGACCTCGGCATCGGTCCAGGCGAGCATCGGGCTGATCTTGTACAGGCCGTTTTGCGCATCCCACTCCGACGCTTGGGCGAGGGCCCGAACTTCGGACTGCTCGGCGCGGATACCCGTGACCCAGGCCGCGTAACCGGCGATCCCGCGACGGAAGGGTTCGAGCTTGCGGACCGCGCAGCAGCCGCGGCGCTCGTCGGTGCCCGCGCGAAAGCCGTTGATGCCATGCTGCGCCACCCAGGACTCGACCGCGCGGGCGTCCGGCGAGTAGATTTTCAGGCTGCGCCCGTAGCGTCGCTCGATCCGCTCGACGAGGTCGAGGGTTTCGGGGTAAAGCCGCCCGGTGTCGATGGTGAACACGTCGATTCCGGGTGCCTGCGTCCACACCAGGTCCATCAAGACCATGGATTCGGCGCCCAGGCTGCTCGCGTAGCAGACTTTCCCATGGGCCGCGACGGCCTCGCGCAGTTGCCGGATACTGTCGGACGCCCGGTCGTGCAAAGCTTGTGGAAGTTCGGACACGGAGCCTCTAATTCATGGGTATGGCATTGAAATCGGATCGGAACTATATGTCGGCGCCTGCCGGCCGGATACGAACATTCCCGCATGTCGTCATGCGGGAATGTGATCAGCGGTGCGCCCGATGAAGCTGCAGCAGCTGCGCTACCTCGTCGCGGTGCACGAAAACGGGCTCAACATCACGGCTGCGGCCCGGCAGCTGCACACGTCCCAGCCGGGCGTCAGCCGGCAGATCAAGATGCTGGAAGAGGAGCTCGGATTCCGCCTGTTCGAGCGCGAAGGCCGGGCCTTGACGCGCATCACCGGCGCGGGCGAGGAGATCATCGCGCGCGCGACCAACATCCTGCGGGAAATGCAGAATATCCGCCGCACCTCGCAGGAGCTGCGCAAGGCGGACGGCGGCAGCCTGTCGATCGCGACCACGCACACGCAGGCGCGTTACGTCCTGCCGTCGGTGATCCGCGCGTTCCGGGTGAAATATCCCAAGGTCCGCCTGCACCTGCACCAGGGCACCTCGGAGCAGATCGCCGAACTCGTGGCGCGCGACCGCGTGGACTTCGCGATCGCGACCGGCTCGGACGAGCTGTTCCCGCATCTCGTGCGCCTGCCCGTGTATCGCTGGCACCGCACGGTCGTCGTGCCGCGCGGTCATCCGCTCGCGGGTGCCGGCCGGTTGAGCCTGAAGAAACTGGCGGAACACCCGATCGTCACCTATGTGTTCAGCTTCTCGGGCCGATCCTCGCTGCCGGCCCTGTTCGAGGCGGCGGGACTTTCGCTCGACGTGGCGCTGACTGCGCGCGACGCGGACGTGATCAAGACCTACGTGCGCATCGGCCTCGGCGTCGGCATCGTCGCCAGCGTCGCGATCGATCCGGCGGGGGACGCGGATCTCCTGGTGCTCGACGCGAGGCACTTGTTCGACGGACACACGACCTGGATCGGCTTTCGGCGCGGGGCGCTGTTGCGCGCCTACATGTATGAGTTCATCGAACTGTTGGCGCCCCACCTGCCGCGCAAGCTGGTCCGCGACGCGGAGAAATGCGACACGCAGGAAGAGGCCGAGCGGGTGCTGGCCGATTTGAAAATTCCGGTGCGCGATCCGGCCTAGCCGGCGCATCCGGGCGCGGGAGATCGTCAAAAACGTGATTCGCTCGGCAGCGTGCACCGGCGGTTCGCCGGCAGCATGGGCGCCGCCCCTGTCTCGGGGGCCTCGAGGCCATGCATGCTCAGGGATTTGAACGAGTTCGAGGTGGTGGCCGACACGTATCACGTGTCACCGGAGCCACTGCTGTTGACGGCAGATTTGTGCGGCGCACTCGCCTTGTGCATTCATGATGAACGCCGCAGTGTCGGCGGCCTGTTGCACCTGCGTTTGGGCGGCGGGGACGGCAGGCCGAGCGATGTCAGCGACAATTCCCTGAACCGCGTGCTGGTCGTGCTCGACCGGTTCAAGCGTGCCGTGCTCGGCAACGCACCGCGACCGCACGAAGTCAAGGCGCGCATCGTCGCCCACGCGTTGCCGCCGGTGGATGCCGCCGAGCCGAGCGCGTCGCTGGTGGACCTGATCCGGGCGGACCTTGCGGGCGGCCGCCTGACCTGTGGTGCGCGTACACTGCGGCGGATCGAGTCCGTGCGCCTGTGTTTCGAGCCCTGTGGCGGCCGTATTTGGCTGTCGGGAACCCGCGACCCCGCCACGGCATCCGCCCGCGACCACCGCTTGTAGCTTCGAGCGCGCCGTTCTATAACGGGGGCCAATCGAGTGATGGAGGCCCTGCATGCGCGCCGGATGGCTTTTTGCGACCCTGTTGATCGCCGGCTGCGCGCATCAACGCCTGACCGCCGCGCCCGCGGCGGGCGCCGATCTCAGCGGCCATTGGCGGCTCAATGCGGCGGAAAGCGACGACCCGCAGGGATTGGTCGGCGAAGCGTCGGTCGCGGCGCTGGTGGACGCGTTGCGCTGGCCGGGGAAGGACCTTGTGATCAAGCAGTTGGGTGGCGTCGTTGCGTTCAGTTCGGGGGGCGAAAGCCGGGTCTGTCAACCGTCCGACCGACTGGCGGCCGAGGTGCGCGCGCGCCATGGCCGCGACGCCCAGCCGGTTTGTGGATGGTCGGGGCAGGCGTTGCTGGTCGAGGCCGTTCCCGACGATGGGGGCGAGACGATCGAGGATCAGTATCGCGTCTCGGCGGATCGCCGGCAGCTGGTGCAGCGAATCCGCGAATCGACGGCCAACGGCCGCCGCGTCGACATGGTGCGCGTTTGGGACCGCCTCGAGTGAGCTCCGGACGGACGGGCGCTGGCGATGCCCCCAAGAAAAAAGCCGGGCTATGCCCGGCTTCGAAATCCCCATGCCTTATTTGAGCGGCGCCGTCTTGGGCGCTCTTCACCAACGGGTTAGTCTGCCTTACTTCCCCCAAAATCCTGATTGCGCGCGTGCAACACTCTAGCGGCGCATCGGTCAGGAATCTAGCTTTATTGACGGAAAACGAGAAAATTAATGTTGGTTAGACGCTACAACGTGTTTTTGATCGAGGTCGGCGGTGGCTAAGCGGTCGCATCCGGAGTCACCCCGACCTGCGCAGACCCGCACGCGCCGCGCTTACTTCGAATTGCCCTTTGGACAATTGCACGTGCGCACCGCCTTTCCGGCGACCGGCGGCTTCGACGAACAATGCCCGTTGTTTTGCGCGCACGCGAGCGACCGATCGAGCCGCGCCTTCGGCGGCTTCCTCGAATCGATCGCGGCGCAGCGGTCGGTCTATGCTCCCGATTTGCCGGGTTGCGGCGAATCGGATCCGTCGACGCCCGAATTCGGAACGGGCGCCGCGGCGATGCGCGATCTCGCTCGAGACCTGCGCTTGCGACGGATCGACCTGCTCGGCGTCGGCGACGGATCGGGCGTTGCGCTCGATGTGGCGGCCGCGGCGCCGGACCTCGTCCGCCGCCTGGTGTTGTTCGGCGCTAACGCGCTCGACCGCCTGTCCGCGATCACCCAGCCCTGCCTGATATTGGCGCTCGGCGCGCCGTCCGCCGACGGTCGCCGGCGGGCGCTCGGGCTGCCGGCGAACGTCCTGTATGTCGAGGCGCCGGAATTCGGCGATGATCCGTTTGCGTTCGCGCCCGCCGCGGTCGCGCTGCGCGTGGGCGCGTTTCTCGACAAGCCATGACGAGGACCGATGCGGATCAATAAATTCATCAGCGAGAGCGGCGCCTGTTCCCGCCGCGAGGCGGACAAATGGATCGCCGACGGCCGGGTCACGTGCAACGGCGTCCCGGCGACGCTCGGCACACGGGTCGAGGCGACCGACGACGTGCGCGTGGACGGTGCGCCGATCGCGGCCAAACGGACGCCGGTCTACATCGCGCTCCACAAGCCGGTCGGCATCACCTCGACCTGCGAATCGCACATCCCGGGCAACATCCTCGAACTGGTCGAGTTTCCCGGGCGGATCTTCCCCGTGGGGCGGCTCGACAAGGAATCCGAGGGCCTGATCCTGCTGACCAATGACGGCGACATCGTCAATGAAATCCTTCGTTCAGAGCACAATCACGAGAAGGAGTACGTGGTCACGGTCGACCGGCCCGTCACCGACATGACGCTCGCGCTGCTGCGCAGCGGTGTGCGCATCATGGGCGAGATGACCAAGGAGTGCCGCGCCGAACGCCTCGAGGACTGCCGCTTTCGCATCACGCTCACGCAGGGGCTGAACCGGCAGATACGCCGGATGTGCTCGGCCCTCGGCTATCGGGTGCAGCGCCTGCAGCGCGTGCGGATCAGCAATATCCAGCTCGGGTCCCTGGCCGCCGGCCGCTGGCGACACCTGACGCCGGCGGAACTGGCCGGCCTGCTGCCCGCGCGCTTTCAACCACCGCGCAACGCCTCGGCGGTGACGCCTTCGGTCCAGCGCCGCCCGGTCGCCACGCGCCAATCGGGATCGTCCGCATGGCCGGCGAGCCAGCGGAAGAAATCCGGGCCCTGGCCCGCCCAGTAGGCGTGGCTGTAGAGCGGGCCGCCGGTGCTCGACTCCACGATGAAACGCCGGCGCAGCCACAGACTCGCGATGTCCGGTGCGCACCGGATGCGCGGCGAGTTTTCCGACAGAGCGTACTGATGCGCCCCGATCTGCAGGCGCAGGCGTCCAGACTGCGCATACAGGCAGATGTTGGGCGGGGTGCCGCGAATCAACGCGATTCCATGCACCAGCGCCGGCGCGCTCTCCAGCACGGTCCAGGAGCCGTCGCGCGCGTGCCACTGCAGCACGGAGCGACGGCGCCGGAAGTCGATGACGGCGATGGCCGCGGGATTTTCCGGCGAACTAATGCGCCGTTCTCCCGGGCAGCGCCGCGAATGCGCCTTCGACGATGTTCGCGGTCAGAACCTGCGGCAGCACGACCGCACCGGTCGATCCCGGCACGCCGTTGTAGACGACGTACAGCGGCACGCCGGCGCGGCCGAAATGCGCCAGGGCCCGCGTGATGCGCGGATCCTGGCGGGTCCAATCGCCCTTGAACAAGGCCACATCCTTGTCGCGGAAGACCGCGCGCACCGCGGGCTCCGAGAAGGTGTTGCGCTCGTTCACGAGACAGGTCAGGCACCAACTGGCGGTGAAGTCGATCAGTATCGGTCTGCCGGCGGCCCGCAATTTCGCGATGCGCGCCGGGTCGTAGGGCTGCCATCCCGCATCGTTCACGGCGGCCGACGCCGCGTCCGACAGCGGCGCTCCCTCGAGGTTCGCCGGCAGCCAGACGGCCGCGATCAGCGAGACCGCCGCGGTCGCGGCGGCGGCCACCTTGCCGGCGCGGCCGCGGCTGGTTTTGGACTTCTGATAGGCCCACGCGGCCATCGCGATCAGCACCAGGCCGGCCAGCGCCGCACCGAGGCCGATCGCCGAGGTCTGCTGCGCCAGCACCCACAGCAGCCAGGCGGCGGAGGCGTACATCGGAAACGCGAACACTTGTTTCAGCGTGTCCATCCACGCTCCCGGCTTCGGCAGCAGGCGCTGCAGCCAGGGCGCGTAGGAGAGCACAAGGATCGGCAACGCGAGTCCGAGGCCGAGCGTCGCGAAAATCGCCAACGCGACGACCGCGGATTGCGTGAGCGCGGCGCCGACCGCGGCCGCCATGAACGGCGCGGTGCACGGCGTCGCGACCAGCGTCGTGAGCACGCCGGTGAAGAACGATGCGCGCCGGCTGTCGCCGTGCGTCAAGCCTTCGCCGACGCCGGCGAAGCCGCCGCCGATGTCGAATGCGCCGGAAAGATTCAGGCCGACCAGCAGCAGCATGTAGGCCATCAGCGTCACGAACAACGGTGACTGCAGTTGGAACCCCCAGCCGATTTGTTCCCCTCCCGCGCGCAACAGCAGCAACGCGGCCGCCAGGGCGAGCATCGACACGACGACGCCGGCGGCGAACGCGAGTCCCTTCATGCGCACTTCGTGCGGATGGTGGCGCGCTTGTTGTACGAACCCCAAGGCCTTGATCGACAGCACCGGAAGCACGCAGGGCATGAGGTTCAGCACCATCCCGCCGAGCAGCGCGAGCGCGAGGAGCGCGCCGAGCGCCGGCGCGGCCCCATGCGGCGGCGGCGCCGCGGCGGCCGTCGCGGTCCCGGCCGAGATCGTCGCCGTGGTCGTGGCCATTGCCGTTGCCGCCGACGCGCTTGTCACGGTCGCCTGGATCGCGAGCGGAATGGTGAGCGGCGCGGCGCCGTGCCCGGCCGTGGTGACGAACAGGATGCCGCCGATCGCGCCGCCCTTCGGCGGTCCGTCGCCGAGTTTCATCGTCAGGTCGATGCCGCCGCCGCCGCGCGTCATGCTCTGCGGCGCCGCATAGGCGATCACGCCATCGTCATACGGCACGAAACTCAAGGACGTCACATCGCTCAAACTCGCGCCCCAAGCGGGTCCGAGCGTGATCCGCAGATGCCCGTCGCCGATCGCGGCCGTCGCCGGGGCCGGCGGCCGCTGCGGCAGCAGTGAGCGCGCGCGGGCAAACAGCGGCGCCGCGTCAGGATCGATCGCGCCGGACATCGCGCTCGCCGGAAGCGTCAACTCCAGCGCGGCGTTCTCGGGGATGCAGATGTTCGAACAGACCAGCCAATGGGCCTGCGCGCGCAGCGTGATCGGCGCGCCCGGCCGCAAGGCGGCGGGCGCCGTGATCCGCACGAGGTGAACGGCCTGCCCGGCATAGCCGAAATTGACCAGCGGCGTCAACACGAACCGATGCGGCGCGGGCCATTCGATCGGCCCGGCGCGAAAGCCCGCCGGCAGCGTCCAATCGAGCGTCGTGGCCTGGCCCGAATCCCCCGGATTGCGCCAGTAGGTGTGCCAGCCGTCGCCGATGTCGAGCACCAGCGCCACCCAGAACGACTGGCCGGGGCCGACGCGGCTAACCTCGCTTTCGAGGTGCGCGTGCACGTTGGCGGCGGCGACGACGTTGCCGGAGGCCGCAAAAGATGCCGGGACGGCGAGCAGGAACCCGAGAAGCGTGGCGATGAAGTGGCGCATCGTTCAATGGTACCCAAACCCCGGCGCCGTGCGCAGGAGCCCGTTGGAATTGAGACGTGGGGCGTTCCGCGTGGCGACGCCAGAATACCCCTCCGGCCGCGCATCGGCTAATGTAGCCGTCCCGCGACTCCCGAACCGATCATGCAAGAGAATTACTTAGAAAGAATTTTGAAGGCCAAGGTCTACGACGTGGCGATCGAGTCCCCCCTCGAGGAGGCGGCCCGTCTTTCACGGCGGATCCACAACCACGTCCTGTTCAAACGGGAAGACCTGCAGCCCGTGTTTTCGTTCAAAATCCGCGGCGCGTACAACAAGATCGCGCAATTGTCGGCGATCGCGGCGGCGCGCGGCGTCATCTGCGCCTCGGCCGGAAACCACGCGCAGGGGGTCGCTCTCGGAGCCCGCACACGGGGCATCGCCGCCGTCATCGTGATGCCGGTCACGACCCCGGAAATCAAGGTGCGCGCGGTCGCGGACCTCGGCGGGGAGATCGTCCTGCACGGCGAGGACTACGATCAGGCCTACGATCACGCGGTCGAGCTCGCGCGCGAGCGCGGGCTGGTATTCGTGCATCCTTTCGACGATCCGGACGTGATCGCCGGCCAGGGCACGATCGCGATGGAAATCCTGCGGCAGCGCCACGGCGACGGGATCGACGCGATATTCGTCCCGATCGGCGGCGGCGGCCTGATCGCCGGCATAGCCGCCTACACGAAGGCGCTGTATCCGCGGATCAAGATCATCGGCGTGCAGCCCGAGGATTCGGCCGGCATGTACGAGTCCCTGCGCGCCGGGCGGCGGATCGGACTCGAGCGTGTCGGCGCGTTCGCGGACGGCGTGGCGGTGCGGCGGGTGGGCGAGGAGTCGTTCCGGCTCGTCAAGCAGTACGTCGACGAGATCCTGCTGGTGACGACCGACCAGATCTGCGCCGCGATCCAAGACATCTTCGAGGACACCCGCTCCATCGCCGAGCCCTCCGGCGCGCTCGCGGTCGCCGGCATCAAGCGCTACGTCGCACGCGAGAATTGCACCGACCGGACCTTCGTGGCCATCAACTGCGGCGCGAACATGAACTTCGACCGGCTGCGCTACGTGGCCGAGCGGGCCGACATCGGCGCGCAACGCGAGGCGCTGCTCGCGGTGGAGATTCCCGAGGCGCCGGGCTCCTTCCTGCGCTTCTGCGAGGTTCTGGGGCACCGCAGCGTCACCGAATTCAACTACCGCTACGGCGACGATCGCAGCGCGCAGATCTTCGTCGGCCTCGCGCTCAACAACGGCAGGAGCGAACGGGAGTCGATCGTGCAGACGATCGCCGGTGCCGGGTTCACCGTGCGCGACATGACCGACAATGAAATGGCGAAGCTGCACGTTCGCTACATGGTCGGCGGCCACGCCCGCGGACTCGAGCACGAGCGCCTGTATCGATTCGAGTTCCCGGAGCGGCCCGGCGCGTTGCTGAAGTTCCTGCGGGCGATCGGAAGCGAGTGGAACATCAGCCTGTTCCATTATCGCAACCACGGGTCCGACTACGGGCGCGTGCTCGCGGGGATCCAGGTGCCGCCGGAGACGCGCACCGACTTTCTGCTGCATCTCAACGAACTGCAGTACGCCTACAGCGAGGAGACCGAGAACCCCGCCTACAAGATCTTTCTCGGCGGCTGATTGGGCGCGCCGGTCGGATCGCAGCGCCGTCTCATGGGGACGCCATGCCGTTGATGCGCCGCATTTATTCAACCCGCTTCGGCCAGCTGCACCTGCGCAGCCGCGATGGCGCCGGGCGCCCCTTGGTTCTGCTGCACCAGTCACCGCGCGCCGGCGACATGTGGGAGGCGCTGCAGGCGATCCTCGATAGGCCCACATTCGCCCCGGATCGGCTCGGCTACGGCTATTCGGACGCCCCGCCGTGGGCCTTGTCGCTGGAACAATACGCGGAGAGCACGATCGATGCGCTCGCCGCGGCGGGGGTCGCCGGACCCATCGACGTGCTCGGCGTCAACGTCGGCGCGCTGGAGGCGATCGAGATCGCGCACCAGCTCGGCGAGGGTGTGCGCAAGGTGGCCGTCGTCGGCGTGCCGCTGTTCACCGGCGAGGAGCAGCAGCGGCAGCTGGAAAAGTACAGCGAGCAGCCGCTCCGGCCGGCCGTCGAGGGAGGCCACCTGCTCGGCGCCTGGCGCGGTTGTTTCGCGTATCGCGCGCCCCCGTATGATCTGTCCCTGATGCACCGCCGCTTCTCCGGCCTGGGCCTGGCCGCCAATCCGGGCGCGGCCTTGAGGGCCGCCTCCGGGTATCCGCTGGAGCGCAAGCTGAAGGGACTGAAGCAGCCGCTGACGGTGTTCGCGCCGCGCGACGAGATCATCGAGCAGACGATGCGGGTCAGGCCGCTGCTGAAGCCGGACGGTCAGTACGTCGATCTGCCGGATTTGGGCTTCGACGTCTTCGACGTCGCCACGGAGCGGATGGCCGCGCTGATCAACCTGCATCTGGCGGAGGCGCGCGGGCGCCCGGCCGGTTGACCGATCGGTGAGCGCCCGACGGCTTGCGCTCGCGCCTGTATATCCGTACAGTTATTCCCATGCGTTCACCGATCCTCGGACGTGGTGCGGCCGACAACGACGCCGGGCGTTTCGAAACGCGCCATGTCGATCCGGCCGACGACGGCTGGTGGCCTGACGAGCCGGCTGCCGCGCCCGAAACCGAGGTGCGGTCGGAAACCGCACGCCGGATCATTTCCCGCAACGACTCGCCGGATCTGCCGTTCGACCAGTCCATCAACCCGTATCGCGGGTGCGAACACGGCTGCATCTATTGCTTCGCGCGGCCGAGCCACGGGTACCTCAATTTGTCCGCGGGCCTCGATTTCGAGACCAAGCTCTTCTACAAGGAAAATGCCGTCGGCCTTTTGGAGGGTGAACTGTCGCGGCGGGGTTATCGCCCGGTCGCGATCAACCTGGGTGCGAACACCGATCCCTACCAACCGATCGAGCGCCGGTACCGGCTCACGCGCGGCATTCTCGAGGTGCTGCTGCGTTTCCGTCATCCGGTGACGATCGTCACGAAAGGTCATCTGGTGCTGCGGGACCTGGATCTGTTGCGGCAGCTGGCCGCGGACCGGCTCTGTCACGTGATGATCAGCCTGACGACGCTGGATCCGGAATTGAAACGGGGGCTCGAACCACGCGCACCGTCCCCCCAGGCGCGTCTCAAGGCGATCGAAGGACTCGCGAACTCCGGCGTGCCGGTCGGCGTGCTCGTCGCGCCGATGATTCCGGCGCTGAACGACCATGAATTGGAGGGCATCCTGCAGTGCGCCGCCGACGCCGGCGCGCAGACCGCCGCCTACACGCTGCTGCGCCTGCCGCACGAGGTCAAGGACCTGTTCGAGCGCTGGCTGCGCGATCACCGTCCGTTGCGCGCGGCGCACGTGTTGTCGCGCATCAGGGCGATGCGCGGCGGCGGCTTGAACGACTCCCGATTCGGCGAGCGCTTCACCGGTCAGGGGGTCGAGGCGGTGCTGCTCGCGCGCCGGTTCGAACTCGCCTGCCGCCGTCTCGCGCTGGGCGTCGGCGAAACGCGGGCGCTGAACACCGCGGCGTTCCGCGTGCCGGTTTCCGCGGGCGGGCAATTGCGCCTCGACGGGCTGTGAACCCGGCGCCGCCCACTCCCGATCAGGCGCGCTCGTCGCGGCCGCGCGAGGCCCCGGTGCCCGCGCCCGCGCCGAACGCCGTCGCCGCCCGCGTGAACACCGGTGTCAGCGCCTTGTAGATGATGTAGGTTGCCGCCGGCGCGACCAGCACCCACGCGAGACCCGCATGCAGGATCGCCCGCCACAGCACGATCATCGCCCGGCCCGCGCCGTGCGCGATCAGGGCGAGATCGCCGGCCATCGACAAGGGCTGCGGCGGCGCGCGCGTCAGCCACTCGCCCAGGCGCACGAAGGGGATGATCAGCAGGATCTGGGTCGGTGCCATCGCCGCCTGCGCGAGCTGCACGGCCGCCAGGTTCAAACCGAAGGCCAGCGCGATCAACGCGCACAACACGGTCGAGACGCCGAGTATCGGGATGTTGCCGACGACGATGCCGATGGCGACGCTCAGCGCGAGCCGGTCCGGCGCAACCCCGCGCGCCAACAGCGCGAGCAGCGGCGCGACGATCCGGCGATGCAGATAAGCCTTCATCGGGGCGCCTTCAGCCGTTCCTCAGGGTCAGGATGTCGAGCATCGGTGCATCGGGGCGCAATTTGCGCAGCTGCAGCAGCACGTAGGCGGACATCGCCATGTTGCCGAGCGCCATGATGGCCGCGAACCAGGCGACGCGCGCGAGCCAGCGGCGTTCCTTGTAGTGAACCCAGACGTAGAACGTGACGAAGCCGAAATAGGCGTCCAGCAGCGTCGCGATCGTCCAATAGCGGTCCGGACCGCGCGTCAGGCCGGTCCATTGTTGCAGCGGCTGGCGCGTCGCCGCCCAGGTCGTGTAACACAGCATCGACGCCAGTATCGCGCCGAAGAGGTATTTCAAACGCCGTCCGTCCGTCATGTCGCAGTCTCCTCGTCGGCGCCGTCGGCGCCGAACGCGTAACGCTGAAATCGATGCGCGGCGACGAACGCCGCAAGCAAGGCCACGACCAGCAGCGGGTTCGTGATTTCCGCCCGGTGCGGCGGTGTCCACAAGTGGGCAAGCTCCACCGCGACGCTCGCCGCGAGCGTCAGCGCGAACGCCGCCAGCGGCCGTCCGAACGCCAGGGTCAGCGCCCAGAGCAGCGCGCCGTAAGAAAACAACGAGTCCAGCAACGGCCGATAATCGCGCGAAGCGAGCAGGCTGCCGGAAAACGGGATCCAATGAAAGACGCCGATCCGCGCCGCCGGCAGCGGCGGCCACGCATTGGACGAGACCAGCACCGCCAGGCATCCGGCGATCGTGCACCAGGCGCGCGCGCGCGCCGGCCACGCCGAGGTCGCGAGCATCAGCACCGGCACGATGCACCAGGACAAGAGTTCGACGGTGCTGCGCCGGTCGGTGCCAACGTAGGCCTGTTCGACCGCCGTCGACGCGATCAGCGCCGCCAGGGCGAGCAGCGGCCAGGGTCTGCGCCAGATGTGCCGCAGGCACTCGGCGATGATCCACCAGCGTGCCAGCGCAAGGATCCATGGCGCCGGCGGCGGCGGCGCGCGTCGGTGCGCGAAGGCCGCCAGCAATTCGCCGAGCGGCGGTGCGGCGCGACGGGCCGGCAGGTAGGGCGCGAACTCGCCGATGAACCAGATCGCGAGCAGGCAGAAGGGCACGAAGGCGGGTCGCGGATGCAGGAGCGCGGGGAGCCGCCACGCGCCGCCGAGGCGCAAATAGCAGGCGACCGCGAGCGCGCCGGACATCGCGCCGGCGCTGTTCCACGTCCAGTCGTACACGCTCGTCACCCGGTGCGGCGTGGTGAGCTGCAGCAGTTCGAGCGCGAGTGAAAGCGCGGAACCCACAAGCGCCGCCTGCATCGTGCGGCGGGCCGATCCACCCGGGCCGAGCCCCAGGCGGCACGCGGCGCCGAACGGCAGATACAGCAGAAAATTCGCGATCAGATCGGTGCGCGACGGCGCGTGCGCGGCGACGTGCGCGAGCCGCTGCGCGACCAGCGCGAGCGACGGGGCGATGAATTGCAGCGGATACAGCGAACCCCAGACGATCAGCAGCGCGATGCCGAGCGCGAACCAGCGCGCCGCGCTTCGATGATCGGCGGCGCGCGGATCGGCGCCGCCGCGCGGCCCGCTCATCGCGGCCTCACGCGGCGGGTGGGAGCCGCGGCGTGCGGATCGTCCGGCCAATAATGGCGCGGATACCGGCCCTTGAGATCCCGCTTGACCTCGTGATACCCCTTGTTCCAGAAGCTCACGAGGTCGCGCGTCACCTGCACCGGCCGCTGCGCGGGCGACAGCAGCTTCAACAGCAGGGGCACGCGTCCGGCGGCGATGCAGGGAGTCGCCGTCAACCCGAAGACTTCCTGAAGACGCACCGACACCGTCGGTATGCCGCCGTCGAGATAATCGATCGCGACATTCGATCCGCTCGGCACGCGCAGCGAGACCGGAGCCTCGCGTGCGAGGATTTCCTGCTGCTTGCGCGTCAGCCGGCCGCCGAGCGCATGCGCGAGATCCACGCGGGCCAGGTGCTCGCGACGCGTGCAACCGTCGATCCACGGCGGCGCCCAGTCGTCCAGCCCGGCCAGCAAGGCCTCATCGCCGAGGTCGGGCCACGGCTCCGGCGCGGGCACGCCCGCGGAGCGCATCAGCGCGACGCGTCCCTGAAACTGGCGCAGCTCCGGTGTCCACGGCAGCGCGCCGATGCCGAGCCGGCGCAATCCGTCGAGCATCGCCGCGCGCAGGCCTTCGGGGTCGGCCGACTCGAGCTCCGCGCTGTCCAGCACCAGGGCGCCGAACCGCCGTTCGCGCCGCGCGCGCACCGCGTTCTGCCGCTCGTCCCAGACGATCTCGGTGCGCTGCTCGATCTGCGCGTCGAACAGCCGTTCCAGATCGGTCGGTTCGACCGGCGCCGCGAGAAATATCCGCGCCTCGCGCTCGGCGCCGGCCAGTTCCGCGGCGACGAGAAGCCGCGATTTGGCGAGCGCCTGCGGCTCGGCAAAGTGCGCGCCCCGGCCGTTCGCCAGCAGGTAGCGGCCGCCCGCACCGCGTGAAAGCGCGACGCGGTCGGGGTACGCGAGCGCGAGCAGCATGCCCACCGATCTGTCGGGGTCCGCGGTGTCGGCGGCGCAACGCAGTTGCCTGCGCCACTCGGCCGCCTTGCGCGCCGCCTGCCGCAGCGCGCCGGCGTCGGCGTCGAGTCCGGGCGGAAGCGATGCGCCGCCGTCCGCGAGCGCGGCGACGCGCAGCCGCAGGTCGGCATCGCGTCGTCCGGGCGCGGCCCGGACGATGTCGCGATCGCTCAACAATGCCGCGAGGTCGCAGGCGAGGCCGGCGGCGCCGAGTTCCGGCGCCTTGATCAGCATGTGCGCAAGACGGGGATGGGCGCCCGCGCCGCCCAGCGCCCGGCCGTGCGCGGTGATCCGACCCTGTGCGTCGATCGCCTCGAGCCGCCGCAGCAGGTCGCGGGCCTGTGCGAGGCTGGCGGCGGGCGGCGCATCGAGCCAGCGCAGGCTCATGGCGTCGGTCGCGCCCCAGAGCGCGAGTTCGAGCGCGAGCGGCGCGAGATCGGCGCGCAGGATTTCCGGATCCGTATGGGCCGGGAGCGCGAGCTGCGCGCCGTCGGCCCACCGCCGGTAACAGACGCCCGTCGACAGGCGGCCGGCGCGACCGCGGCGCTGATCGGCGGCGGACTGGGAGACTTTAACGGTCGCGAGGCGGCTCATGCCGGTCGCGGGGTCGAACTCCGCGTATCGGGACAAGCCGGCGTCGATGACGATGCGCACGCCGTCGATGGTCAGGCTGGTTTCGGCGATCGACGTGGCGAGCACGATCTTGCGCCGCCCGGCGGGCGCGGCCGCGAGCGCGGCGTCCTGCGCCGGCGCCGGGAGTTCGCCGTAGAGCGGCAGCACCTGGACGTTGCGCGGCAGCGTGCCGCCTTCGAGCGCGCGCTGCAGCCGTCTGATTTCCGGCGCGCCCGGCAGAAAACACAGCACGTCGCCTTCATGTTCGCCGAGCGCGGCGTCGAGCACGCGGGCGGCATGCTGCTCGAGCGGCAGTTCGGGCCGTCGCGGCGCGTACCGGGTCTGCACGTCGAAGCTGCGTCCCTCGGCGCGGATGATCGGCGGGTCGCCCAGCAGGCGCCCGAGCGGCTGCAGCTCGAGCGTGGCGGACATCACCAGAATGCGCAGATCCGGGCGCAGGGTGTCCTGGCTCTCCAGCGCCAACGCGAGTCCGAGGTCCGCGTTGATGCTGCGTTCGTGGAATTCGTCGAAGACGATGCAGGCGTAACCGTCGAGCGCGGCGTCCCGCTGCAGCATCCGCGTCAGGATGCCTTCCGTGACGACATCGATGCGGGTCGTGCGGCCGACGCGGGTTTCGAAGCGTGTCCGGTAGCCGGCGAGTCCACCGACCGGTTCGCGCAGCAGGTGGGCGATGCGGGTCGCGATCGCCCGCGCCGCCAGCCGGCGGGGTTCGAGCATGACGATCTTGCGTCCTTCGAGCCACGGCGCATCGAGCAGCGCGATCGGCACGAGCGTGCTCTTGCCCGCGCCGGGCGGCGCCTGCAGCAGCGCGCGGCGGCCGGCGGCGAGCGCGGCCGCGAGCGGCTCAAGCGCGTCCTGGATCGGCAGGGCCGGCAGCGCGGCGCGATTCGGTACGGTTGTGCTCA
>VFSW01006901.1_pt1 | contig 16593 bp, 26 predicted proteins | sample 5358111 | NCBI WGS metagenome assembly VFSW01 (sample SAMN11554181, study PRJNA540505) | mine drainage metagenome | isolation source: sediment from site ElyBrook_90M | place: USA: Ely Copper Mine, Vershire, VT | collected 2017
TTTTTGTGAGTGACAATGCACCAGAGCCGGGATATGGGATCACCAAGGCCATCGTCAAATGTTTCGACGAGGTGTTACCCACCTGGCCAGCATGTTGACCTTGCGCTGGTCCATGCCAAGCTGGCAGATGTCGGCCTTGAGGAAAAAGATGTCGGCGCACTGCATGCAGGGGTAGAAGATCTGCGCCGCGGATAGGTCATCCGTCTCATTCCGCCCCATGATCTGCGAGCACCTGCAAGGGGTGGAGCTTTGAGCCACAAATGATAATGAGCCACAGCTGTAAATGATCAGCAACGGAACGAGGCTGAGCAAAAGGTGTAAAAGTAGGTATGGACCCCACGCCCGACCTGACTATTCGCTTCAGATTGTTCTTGCGTGCAATGTCCATGACGAGCGTCCAGTACTCGTCGGGCCTCTTGTTGATCTCCTCGGAGGATGACAAGAATTCGACTCTGCAGGTGGGGAAGGCAATTGAAAGAAGCGGCGATCGTATCAGAAAAGTTGCAGCTCCTTACCGAGAAAGGTCCATGCCTACTGCCTTCCATACTTCGACCATGTACTTTCCAACGGTCTGAATCTTTTTCAAGTCACCGCCTTGTGAGAAAGACAAGGCAACGGCATCAGATGCTGCGCTGATTGACTCATGATGATGTGCAGGGGGAGGGCCGACCCCGGAATCGCTTACCCATCTTGTTGTTGAGCTGAGCAAACCAATCTGCGACCCAGAACTTGAAGTGGCACCCTGCCTTGGTCAGCCTGTTGACATTGATGGCCTTCATCACGCCTTGTGCGATGTGCATGCGGCCTAAGAAAGGAGAAGGAGACGATGCATTCATTATCCTTCTACAAGCAGGACATGAAGACGACAATTCTGTTGTTGTTGTTGTTGTTGTTACATCACATGGATCAAAACAAAGAAGGATAAATAAGAGAGGGAAAAAGAGAGCAGAACAAACAACAGCTATGCTATGCATGCTGTGACGCATGCAGATCGCTGGCGCACCCGAGGGTTCGAAGCCGTCGTAGGCGACAGGCACAGGCTTGTTCAGCAGCCTCCTGAGCTCCTCCTCGCTGACGCACTCCTCGGCGACGCTGCGGCACAGCTGGAACCTCTCCTCCAGAGAGAGGCCGCTCGGGTGCGGCTTTTCCTCGGCTGCTGCGGTCGTGGAGTCTGCCTCCTCAACGGCAAGCGACTCGACGCCCTTCTGGATGTCTTCTGCCATGATCGACGATCGCGAGCAGGTGCTACGGAGACGTCTAGCGAAAGGTAAGAGGCTGCGAATCAGCTTGCGATCTGATCAACTCTAAGATCTGCGGCATCAGAGCGCCGTCATTGCATTCTCGTAATCTCGCATGAATTTGTTCCAGCACCTCGGTCTGGAGGGGGCCACCGGCTTCGAAGAGAATGCGGTCTCGTTTTGCATCTACCCGGGTGAGGCCCTGAGTGCTCGTCTGCTGCGTCTGCTCTCAGATCTCACTCCCCTACCCTGCAGACGAGTTGCAGGGAAACCATGCGCCACCCGCCATGCTGCTCGAGGACCTTCGGCTGCGCATGTTGGAGGCGCTGTCACCGATCCTCAAGCGATTCATTTGGAACAGGGAGTCTTTCGATCTTCAAAGCAGCCTGGCCGCAGCGCCGCCATGGCAGAAGAGCAACAAGCATAAGAGGAAGACGCAACGTGAGTGCTCCCTCGAGGTGGGGGCATATCAAGAGAACGTTCATTGTCGCCGCTTCCAGCAGGTCCTGGCAACGAGCCGCCCTCCCTGCCGCCTCCCTGCCTCTGGGGAGCTGTTCGGTTTGGGGACAGCATCGAGGATGAATGGCTGGTGGTGAAGCTTTTGCTCGAGCTGAGCTCCAAGCACCCTTCGACCTCCATTCAGGTGATCCTGATCATACGAAGTCGTGTTTTCCTCCTCCGCTTCAATCCTCTAACCGAATCTCTTCCTTCATGACAGGTTTGGGACAACGACGGGGATTTCATGCTGATCGAGGCCGCCTATTCGCTGCCAAAGTGGCTCAAGCCAGAGACCGCCGCCAACAGGATCTGGATTCGAGCGGGCCACCTGCACATCATTCCGCAGCCCTCAGCCAGCAACGCAAGCCTCCCGGCCTTTCCGACCCTCAGCGACGCCCTGGGCATCCTCCGGCATCCGCCGTGCGTCACGGTGGCTCCTCCCAAGGTCGAGGCCGCCCTCATGGCCCGCCTGAGAGGCCTCCCCGACTCGGCGCTTGCCAGTGTTCAGACCGCCTCGGCCCGCCTGCCTCTTCGGCTGGCGGCGGCTCTGCTGATGGATCCGCAAATCATTTCATCAGTGGTCGAAGCATTCTGCTACAGGTCCGGGGGCGGCGGGAATGAGACGTTCATAGAGATGCGATGTGCTTTGACTCCACTGATAGCCTGCTTCCTCCATGAGTGTAGGGACGCTGATGACATGAGGGCGATTGGCAGGGCGGTGCATTTTGCCGTCAACGAGGAGACGATAACTTGCCCCGTGCAGCTGAGCCAGTGTCAGCACGCGCAGCTGATGCAGCAACGCTTTGCGGCGCCCCGCAGCCAACAGCAGCAGCAGCAAGTGGATAGCTCGGCTGACCAACGTGCAGCCGATCTCGGACGAAAGCTTACTGCCGGCTTCGAGGTCCTGTACTCCAGGGCTGCAAGGCTGGGCCGCCTCCCTCCTTCGCATCAACAGCACTCTACCTCCTCTGAAGGACGAGACGTCTGCGCTGGATCTGAATCCGTGACGCTCAAGTCGGTCCAGCGGCTCCCGGCATGGCTGGCCTACAAGGCCTCGTTAGAGCGAAACGGGTATTTCGAAGGCAACATCGAGGGGGCGGCGAGGCACAAGGAGCTACTTTACGGGGCCCTGGCGGAATTCTGCAGCGGCCCGCTTCTACCCAGGAGTGTGGAGCTGGTGGCGGATCCGGTCATCAGAGCGGCGCAGGCTATCGACGCTGCCAGGTCGGAGGCGGGGGGCGACATCACCGCGGAATGGGTCCGGAGCCGGGCCTCTGCCATCCCATCCTCGCCCCATTCCGCGGAGGATGATCCCGAAGCCGAAATGGAAAGGCAGGCCCGCAGGGTGGATGCTGAGCTGGCGAGGAGGCAGGCCGAGTTGCAGAGCCACGCCGCTGGACGGCGGCATGCGGACGGTGCGGACGACAAAGACGACAGCAAAGCGAGGGAGCAAGTGGTTGAGGCCGCCGAGCTAGTGCACAGGCTGTCGACCTTTGTGGCGAGCCTCTCGGGCCCTGAGGTGTGTTTATGCTGGGTGGGCGACAGCGCTGTGGGATCGGGAGGCTCGCTTTTCATTCATTTACTTCGGCGATGATCAAAGTGCTATCTTCGCTGCCTGCTGCTCAGGGTGCCGAGATTCCCAGCTCCGAGCGGCCAGTCGATCTGGATCCCGTTCGGTTAATGTCGGAGCTGCGGCGGACTTTGGGCATGCCCCCCGCGGCAGGAGGCGCCGTGGGGAACGAAGCTGCAGCTGAAGACTCGGGCTCTGAAGGTTCGTCCTTCTTTTCGGATGCCTCGACAGATGATGAAGGTGATGATGAAGAAGGCGGCAACGATGCGTTCTTGGCAGAGCTAGAGCGTCAAATGGGCGGTATTAGGGGCGATCCTGGCAGCAGAGCAACGATGGCCGCTCAGAGAACGGAACGGCCTCCTGGAGAGGTCCCAGCGTATCACGACGTCGAGACGGAAACAGACAGCGATGACGTCGGCAGCGATGGGTCGGGCAGTGGAGAGGATGATGATGTCGTGGAGCGTCCTGGCATTGGAGCCAGTGCAGCGAAAGAGGGATTCTTCAATGCTTACTCGGCTGCATTAGAGGAGCAGCTGGCCGGGACACGAATGGCCGAGTCTTTTGAGTGTGCTGCTGCCACCAACGAAGGCGAACCCGTAGATGATGATGATCAGCAGGGCGAGCCAACCAAGCTTCGGCCCGTCAACCTGGACATGAACCTTGTCAAGAGCCTGCTCAGGTCTGTGGCTGCTCAAGAGGGGCAGGCCGGCCCAGCAGGGACCCTGGTCGGCTTGCTGGGGATAGAGCTGCCCAAGGGGCTGGCCGAGGAACATCTTGCGAATCAGTAGCAGAGCGTGAATTCTGAGAATTTTCTCTTCTAAGACGTCGTTCAATGCTCGGGCCCTCTCCATTTATTATGAAACATGTGTTGAAGTTATGGCACTGACCTCCCTCCTTCGTTATGTGACTCAAGTCTCCACAGAGTCTCTCCAATGCTGGCGTTCATCCTGGCTGCCAAGAGGCCCCTGCGTTGCACCAGCAAGGCGTGACAATGGACACCTCTTCAGCAGGCCAAAGAAATGAACGCACGTTGTGTTCCATGTTCGGACTGCCAAGAAAGATGATTGGACCCTGGATTCTGCAAATGATTCGTCTCTGCCATCGGTCGAGAAGGCGCCTGTTGAGAATTTCTTCTTCTGAGCCGAAGGCCTGTTGATCGGATAGAGTAGCGAGGGAGGCATGAGTGCTGAAAAACTGCTTGTCTGAGGACTGAGGATGATAAATGGTGCAGATCTACGATGCATGCGGTTAATGACGGACTCGCCATTTGGTCCGCTGTGCATGCCGCGGGTCCTTGGTGCAGCGGACCTCCTGGTACCCCATGTCTCTCGTCACCTGTGGACAAGAAAAAGCGGCTTCATCGCGACGAGAAGGTGAGGCGAGCGCCATGCAAACAACCTGAATCTTGTGAATGGTGCAGCTCGAGCAGAGCTGCTTCACCTTGCCCTTGATACGCATCGTTGTGCGTGAGGAATTTCCTGCATCAGAGCGTGATGTCTTGCATACGATCATCGTGCTCTCGTCGCTCATCCGTCTGCTGTTCGTGCCACAAAAAAACCTCCTCGAGATTGTTTCTGCCTCCCAGTTGCACCCTTGGGGAAGGGGGCACCCCCTTGTATCAGGGCTTTTGCCACACGTGCAACGTTTCACATGGTCTCTCTGCCGACCAGGCAGCCATCCATGCCGCGCATGAGCTCAATATGCGGTTGGACGAGCACGGGAGGCTGGATTTTGACAGCAGCGATCCCCGGCATGCAAATCCTCTCTTCAACACGGACTACCTCTGGACCAAAGGACCTGGTCGCATGATGGGCGTCCTCATCGCAGCCGACAGTGCCTCAGAGCCGAGGAAAACCGTCGCCCTGAAAGCGTTTAGCGGACAGATATCAGAGTGCTGGCACATCCCCGGGTGAGGCATGATTGCGTGATGTTTCTCTATTCCCTTTCCCACTTCATGAACTTCCCTGACTTGGAAAGGTGGGTGGGTCCCGTGGCGTCCCTTACAAGTACACATCCGGTGTACAAACTGTACCGCAAGGCCGCCGAGGCGCTATCGCAAAAGATCGCAGCACTGGACGATGACATGCTGCGCCTCCTCTTCCCAGAAGAATCAGCACCGGCCTCGATCAGCAGAGCGACCAGAACTGCTGCGTTGCGCCGCCGGCTAGATGGCCACCCTAGCGCCGCTGCCTTGAAGATGCTGAGGCAGCAGAGAGACCTGCTTGTGACAAAGCGACGGATCACGTCGCACGAGCTCATGCGTCGCGTGCAGGTAGGTTGGGATTTTGTGAAGTGCTTTTTTCTGCTCTCTCACGCCGTACCAATTCATTATCTTAGGGGAGCTACTTGTCTCGTGATCTATCTGGGCGTCCACTTAATTTGCTCGAGGTGTTCAACAATTTTGTGCGCCACACAGAAGCACAAGGAAAGTTATCCGAAGGGAGATATGTCAATGCTGACTCGCCTCAAGAGGCTTCACAGACTTCGCGGCGCCATGAAACCCCTCGATTCTCAGGCTTCCCCGCTGGCACAGGCGACTGCTGCGCCCCCAAGCTTCTGCACGCCTGCTACCAGAGAGGGTTGCAGCCGCTGTCGATGGTCGAGTGGTGGTACGGCTCAGCGCCCAACACTGCGACAAGGCAGGGACGAAGCGCTGAGTCTGTTAGCAGCGAGAGAAAGCATGGTCACGTGTACAGCTGTTGTTTTAAGTGCGAGAGCATTTTGGGTGCAATGTTGTGTTCTGAGAGGCCCTAAACTAAATTTGATTTCAGATTCGATAAGGATGCCTTGAAATCCTTCCAATCAACACTCTAGTAGCCCTCAACTTTGCCACCGCCTCCATCCAGAAGCCGTGACTTGGCATCTGGATCATTCTCCAGCAGGGACTCAGTCCAGATCCCTCCGTGCATGCAGCGAGATCAGCACTCCAATCAATTTTACGAGCAACCCCCCGAATCAAAAACCGCATTCTAAGCCTCTTCTTTCACTGTAGCGGCCGGGCGATCGTTCGGGCTCCGCTCTGGTGGACTGAAGTGACGATGAGGTCGTTGATCTGCAACATCAATTCAGCAGAGCTTTGTCTGCAACCTCGGCAGGCAACGCACCTGCACGTGCAGCGGCCTTGTGATCGCATACACGACCTGATCTGCCACGTCGGCTGCATTCATGGCGGCGAACCCTTTGTACACGGCAGCCGCTTTGTCGGCATCCCCTTTGAACCGCACCAACGAGAACTCTGTTTCCGCAGCACCTGGAGAGGAAGGAGCGAACGCATGACTTATGTGTATTCCAGCCGACACAGGATTTGAAAAGTCAGTCACTGACCTGGGCTGATCAGCGTCACTCGGATGTCCGTGGCGGCCAGATCGTCCCGAGCAGCATTGGTGAAGGCCTTGACAGCGAACTTGGAAGCGCAGTAGCCCGAGCCCTTGATCACGGAGCAATAAATCAAAGACGGTTTTAGGATTCATGGCTCAAGGCATTGAGAATGTTGCACAACGATTGTGCAAGATGTTGTCTCACTCCTGGGCTCCCCTCATGGTTCCCTTCGTTCCGTCATGGTTCCCGTCGTTCCCCTCATGGTTCCCGTCGTTCCCCTCATGGTTCCCCTCATTCTCACTCCTGGGTAATTTTCGTGGCCGGCGGTAGAAGAGATGGTGACAATGTGCCCCCTGAGACCAAAGAAACAGAGGGAGAGTCAAACTGCGCAAGAAGTAGTCTCATTGGCGACTGACCGGTTACGCGCCAACATTCCCGCAGAGAAGGCCTTGGTGAAAGCTGCGACGGCAAGAACGTTCGTGTCCAGCATGGTTTTTATGTCTTCGAGGTTGTTCTTGTTCACGGGGTCTGTGCCCAGGGCCAGGCCGGCGTTGTTGATCAGAATCTCAACCTCGGCAAACTCTGGCGGCAGCTGCGCAGGGAGGGCGACGACCTTGTCCGTCTCCCGAACGTCCATCACAACGAGGAGGATGGCAGCGTTGGGGTATGCCGCGATGATCGAGCTTCTCAGGGCATCTAGGCGTTCTTGGCGTCTGCGATGAGCAAGGGGATCGGCTCCACGCAAGTCTGGCACGCAAACAAACTGGTGCATGGAAGCAATGACCTGGCGAGCAAGATCAGCTTTGCGCCAAGGTCCGCGCAGCGCCAGGCGATAGCCTCTCCGAACCCAGCAGAGGCTCCTGTGATGAGGACCACCCGGCCAGAGATGTCGTAGGTCGGATAGCGTGCGTGCATGGATAAGGATGAAGCAGACGACGCTATGATGCGAGTTATGTGGGCGCGAGAATAGAGAGAGCGACAAGGATGTGGACACCGCAACATCTACGTCCCATCCTTCAACGGCTGCGGTTCAAAAATCCACCTGTCGACTTGAAATTTGTTGCGCGCGTTCGCTAGCAGCTTCGACGCATGTTATGAGCAGCAATCGAAGAGAGAAAGGGTCTTCCTCGTTGTTCACTCTCCGTCGAGCCGCTGCCGCCATGCGTTTGCTCAGCGTTCGTCCCGGGACCGGGGCTGTCAATTCAATTCAGGCGGCCCAGACGTTTCGAAGCGCAGCAAGAGCGCTCGGGCTTCGACATCGGGGAGATCGCTCATACGGCAAGGTGAGCAGCAGCAGAGGGCGATGCCAGCTCGAGAGCGCACCTGACCTATGACGCATGCAGGCCTCCGGCGTCGTCGACAGCTGGGCTCCGAGGTCAATGTCAGAGAGAAACGCCATTCTGGCGCACGAGACGGTGGGCGGACGATCAAAGGAGCATGACCCTGAAGAAGAACTCCCGCCGTACAAGGTGAGTAGTGTTTGCATCCCGACTCGCTGGAGGCTGCGCTTCATTCACGCGACCCTGACGCAGCTCAAATGGTGGAACTTCCTCAAGGCTGTGGCTGACAAAGACTACGCAGTTGGCGTCCTGCTGATGTTCTATCTCGGTCATTCGACGCTCGTCGTCGCTTCACTCCTGGCCACGCTCCTGGGGAAGAAAAAGGTACGTCGAGACTCCCCGTTATCGAGGAGTCATCAATGCCTCATGTTAGTGGTACCGGCAGGTCTCTGCTGATCAATCGGACGAGGGGATCACTGCCAAGGTCCAGCAGGCGTATGCGGAGGGCAAGCCCGCGATCGTCAGCCTCCTCTTGAGCCTCGGTATGAGCAAGGCAGACGTCGAGGAGATTGTCGCCAGCATCCCGCTTCCGTCGGATCAGGAGCTTCATTCGATCCTTAGCGGCAGCGCCGAGGCTAGCGGCAGCACAGAGGAGACGGTTCCTGCTGCACCGGAAGAGGAGCCGTCGGCCGCGGCCAGTCGCGACGACGTTCCGATGTTCAGCCGCATCACCGACGACCTGATCGTGTCTGCCCACACCGGGGCGCTGGTCGGCTCGTTCTCCGATGTCAGGTGGTTGTTCGGGGGCGGCGACGGCGGAGGAGGAGGCGGACGTGACGGACGCGGTGGCGCCGGAGCCGGCGACGAGGGGTTCAGGCGTGAATGGTCCCTGCGGCTGGCTGAGCTACTGCCCCTCGCCCTGGCGCTGTCTCTGGCGCTGCCGCCCGAGGGCCTGCGACGCCTCGTCTGCCTCTTCTTCCAGAGGCGGGCCCGCGCTGCTGGGCGGCCTACCCACGCCCTCGGCCTGCCGTCTCTGCGCCCCGTCAGGAGGACCCAGGGCGTCGTGCCTGATTCTGCGGGCGAGAGGCAGCAGGAGTCGCCTGAGGCTGGCCAGCTGTCCCTCTTTCCACGTGACGGCGGCGACGAGGAGGTGCTGGAGTGGGACCCCGCCGCTGCCGCCAGAGTGCTCACTGCCTGGCCCGTGACCTGGCTCCCTCACGATGGAGCAGCAGAGGGCACGGACAGGGCCGTGGCCTCTGTGCTCAGCGCCGCGGGGCCGCCTCTTCCTTCATCGTCGCTGGCCGCCGTTGCGTGGCTCTCAAAGCTGGGTCCCACGCCGCAGCATGTGGCCGCCGAAGTGCAAGGCCTCGTTGAGGAGGTCAGGCGGCTGAGGGACAGCGAGGCGAGGCTGGCCGCAAAGGCGATGGCCGCGGCCGCGGTCTCAAAGGTGCTTGTGAGGGCCGAGGAAGAGGAGAGGCGGGCTCGCGAGGCGGCAGAGGCGGAGGCTCTGGCCGCCAGGCTCCGGGAGGCAGAGGACGCCGCTGTCGCTGCCGCAGTGCACAGAGTGGTTTCTGTCGCCGTCGCCAAGGTCGTTGCGTTGGCGACCTTCGATGAGAACCACGCAGCTCAGACAAAGGCCCTTCCCAAGGTTGCAGGAGATGTGGCTGCGTGCCCTCTGCCCTCGAAGCCCCCTCGAACGCCACTCTCCCCGAGGTCCCTCGCTGCATCCCTCGGAGGCGCCTTGTCGGACGAGTCTCGCTGGTCCAGCGCCGGCGGGGCCACTGCGTCCTACGTGTCCGAAAGCGGAGGAGTTGCAGAGAGGGAGGTAAGCAGGCGATCTCGGCCTTTCACCAGCTGATTAGGTCCCAGCATGGTTATGCTTTCGTTTTGACTTCTTTCTCCCCACTGCTCACATTGGCGAACAGTTCCCCGCTGCCGAGTCCTTCGAGCAGTCGGCCACTGCGATGTTCAGCCATCTTCTCGCCAGCTCCGTGGTGCAGCGGGCCATCTCCGCCGCTGAAATCAGGGTGGCCCGGGCCGGGTTCAGCGCCGCGGCGGTCGGCCTCAAGGCCATGGCGGCCAGCGCCAACGACGCCGCAGCAAGGGCGGCCGCCGTCAGGACCGCGGAGCTCCAGGCAGAGCTCGACGCCGCCAACGCGCTGCTGGCGCAGGCGCAGGGGCAGCTCAGGGTGCAGCGCGAGGAGCACGCGCTGTTCTTCGACGCGGCGGCCCGGGAGCAGCGCGCGCTGCGCGACCAGCTGGCCGGGGCGAGCGCGGCGCTGCTCGCCTCGCAGGCAGAGGCGGAGGCGGCGCTCGCGGCAGCACGGTCGGAGGCGGCGGAGCAGCAGCAGCGGCAGCGGGAGGCGGCCGCGGGGCTGTTGAGTGCGCTCGAGGCAGAGCTGGCCGAGCTGGCTTCGCGCTCGTCGCTCATGGCGGAGGGCGTGGCCAGGATGCAGCGCGCCGACCTGAGCCGTCTGCAGGAGCAGAACGAGGTCTATCGCGCCCGCATGGTCAAGGTGAGGAAGAGGAGAAACTGCGTCCCTAAGCGGTGGGTTGATCGATCGACCGAGCGGTCTCTCCTGGCCGCAGGTGTGCGAGGACCGGGATAGGCAGTGGGCGCAGAGGCTGGCCGAGGCAAGCCGCGCCGATGCATCAGAGGCCGCTCATGTCAAGGCTATTGTGAGGGGTGCGCTGGACAAAGCGGTGTTGAATTCTCAGGCAAGCTTTGTTGGCCTGCGGAAGCCTGAAGTAGCTCAGATAGCTGCATTAACAATGCGCTGACTTCCACCGCTCTTCCTGCCTCATGACCCTCGCAGGTGGAGGAGCTTCGCCACACTCTCATGGCGCTGACGACCGGCTTCGAGACCTTTGTGCTTGGCGACGACGTTGGCACTCCCTTGGGGACTTACGCCCCCTCGCTGCCAGGCAGCAACCACTCCCCGATGGTGGAGAGCAGCCCATTTGCGTGCCACAGCAGCAGCCAGGAGGCAGAGGACCCGTTTGCGATGCCCTCCTCATCGCCGGACCTCCAGCAGCAGCAGACCTTTGATGGCAAGGCCAGGTCTCCGCCAGTCCTGTCTGCCGAAGGGCTGACGGACAAGCAGGCCCTCGTCACTGCCCTCATCAACCAGGTGGGAACTGGTGTGACCAAGTGCGACCTGGCGCGACGATGTCTCACTTGTCAATGGTCTTCCTCTTCGTTGACCGTCGCTTCATTTGAGGCTTAAGTGAATCGCTGTTCCTCCGCTTCCCTTCCGAAGGTTTCCGGGATGCAGGTGCAGCTGTCCCTGCTGCAAGAGGACATGCAGGCCAAGGAGGAGATCCAGGCCAACGGCCCCACACCCCTTGAGCTGGCCCATTTGGCCGCGCTATCGTGCGGCGGCGGCGGGGCGGTCGCCTCTCACAGGCTCGCCGTCTGCTCGACGGACGCCGACACCCCGTCGAAGGCGGGGGGCGGCGGCGCGCCTTCGGTTGACAGCCCCAACGCCTTTGCGTGGCCCAACATCTCGTACATCCTCAATCTGGCCAACACGGCCATGCTCGCGGCAAAGGCCGAGGGCGTGGCGCAGGCGTCGGCGGTCATCGCGGCCTACTCCAGCCCCGTCAAGTCGCCCTTCGCTGATGGCTCTCCTGCAGCAGCAGCCAAGGTGCGTGCTGCTGCGGCTTTTTGACGTGATCGTGCTTGTGTGACATTTCATGATGCTCTAATCGCGTCACATCACCTGCCCATCCACACGCAGTACGCGACCCCGAACAAGAGCTGCGTCACCCCGCAGGCGGCCCTGAAGCACAGCCCGCTCCTCGTCGACGCCCTCCACCGGAACAGCCCCCAGCTGCTCGCCAAGGCCTCGCCAGCCTCTGCGGCGGCCAGAGCCTGCTCGCCCCTCTCGCTCGCACGATCGCCTCTCGCTCTCGGCTCGCCGGGCGGCCCCCGCCCCGTGCTCGAGCGCGTCGAGCAGCTGCAGCAGCAGATGCAGACGATGCAGGCGGTGCTCGAGCACGCGCGGGAGCGGCTGGAGCAGGCGGCCGAGGGAGAGGGGGCGGCGGAGCAGCAGCGGGCGACGGCCGAGTCCGAGATTTCCCCGGTGCGCGACTGCGACCTGGTCCGACGACAGGACGAGGCCCGCGAGAGCAGCCTCGTCAACCCGCTCTACATCCCTTGCTCCCTCAGCGGCGATGGCGGCGACGGCGCGCCGCTCGCCCCCAAGCCCTCCGGCGCAGAGGAGCCGCTTCCCCAGCCGCTGCGGCCGCGCCAGGAGACGGACGGGGGCTGCGCGGACGAGGCGGTGCCTCATCTCACAGCCGCAGCAGACGGTCCCTCGCCCGAGGCGCAGCACCAGAGGCGGTCGCCTCAGCCCGTCGCCTCGGCCCCTCACGCGGCCTCGCGAGGTGTCGCCTCTACGCCGCCGCGCGTCGTGCTGCGCTCGCCGGATCACGCCTGGCTCGCTGCTCAGAAGCGGGGCGGCGCAGAGGCAGCCAAGGCTGCTATCTCAACGGCCAGTAGGAGGGGCGCTCCCAAGGCCACAAAGTCGGGAGCGGCCTCTTCTGGGACCGCTTCTCCCTGCGCGGAGGATCTGCCCCTCAGGACGCTTGCGAGCCCCAAGCCGACCAGCGGCTCGAGGTACACCGCGACGCTGGCCCGGCGCTACCCGCCTGCCACCGCCCCAATCAGGAGCGCCGCCGGGAGCAGCGGCGGCGGTGGCATTGTCTCGAGCGGCGGCGGCAGCAGCGGCGGGGCCAAAGCGATCACTGCGACCGTCCCCACCGGCCCTCTGGTCGACAGCGCCATCGCGTCGCTTTCGGCCTCGGTGCTGCGGTCCACCTCTGCGCCGCGGACGTCTGATGGGACCAAGATCCCGTCATTCTCAACGCTCAACGTCTCAGAGGGAGGCTCGGTTGAGAACCCCCCATCGCTCACGCCTTCGACGCTGCCGCCCGCGGGGGAGATTGAGCCGTTCACTGACGTTCCCATCGTCGTCGGTCCTGCCTCCGTGCCCTCGAGAGATGTTCTGTTGGGCATGCGCTGGAGCACGCTCGCCGCCGCAGCAGGCGGGATGCCACCGCCCACCTCCACACCTCCAGCACCTGCTAAAGCCGCCGCCAGTGCTCCGAATGTGGCTGAATCGACTGCCTCTCTGCCCCTACCTCTTCTCGACGACAGCGATCGTGCCGACGAGGACAGAGGTGAGGTGGATCAAGTCCTACTCTCTCTGCCGGCTCTGCCTCCACGCTGGGAATCAGGAGCGCGACCGTTTGTTGTCAGCTCTGATGGCATCGAGCTTGCTCATGATGGGGCGGAGGAGGAGGCCTACCGAGTGGACTCAAGGCAGCTGGGCTGCCGCTTCATGCCGCGCTTCATAGGGCGCAGCAAGTCCTCCCGGAGCATGAGCGGAGGCGGGCACGCCCCCTCAGCAGCGGCACCGGATCCAATTGGAGCGTCGGTGGAGGAGGCCAGGTTCTCAAGCGCCGTTGAGAAGTCGGTGGTGAGCGTTGTCTCTGCGGCGGGCAGCGAGATTTCGGAGCTAAAGGTCAAGCGGAGCCTGAGCCAAAATATAAAGCGCAAGATCTCTAAGCTGCTGGGCTCGTCTGATCTTGACAATTCTGGGCGGATGTGATTCAACCCTGCGTACGACTCCCCATTCAAGGGAGGGGAAGGTTTTCGTTTCATTGTTTGGCGTCGACGTAAGCACCTTGTTTCAAGGTTTCAGTGGATAGCGTACAGTTTAGAGTAGGAATGCAATAGGCTTTAAAACCACAGAGCAAACGATGCTAATGCGAGATCGCACTTCAAGCGTCCTCTTCACCACTCGGCGAGGCAGCCTTCATCGAGATCTGCAAGCAAGACGTAAGAGCGTCAGAATCATTTCTGTAGGCGTTGAAGCACCCTGCAGACTTGCTTCTCACCGCCGCAGGTCTCCTTGCCCTGCTTGCTGAGGTCCATTCGCTTGGCCGCGATGATGCCGTCCAGCGCCCCACCCAGGCTGAGCCGGTTCGCGCTCAGGAAGTCGTACAGGACATCGACAACCTTGGCGATCCACGGCAGCTCCGACAGGCTGACCGCCCAACCCAAGCCGACGGTGTCGAACAGCACCCTCAACGCATCCGTCCCGTACAAGACGGAGCCGTCCGGCCTGATGGCGTGGATGGTCTCCATCGCCTCCTCGTACTCGATGCCCATGTGGTTGGCGGCGTTGTACTCTGGGTCGGCGATGTTGACGAACTTGATGAGGTTCCTTCCGTTGTCCTGGCGGTTAAGGACCATCTTGAGGCTCTGGCACATGGAGCAATCGCCATCGTAGAGGTACTTGACCTTCCACGTCACGGGCAGGTTGGTGATGGCACAGCTGATGGCGCCGTCCGAGGACGTCAGCGCCGCCTTCTCCTTGGCCATGTAGATGTTGTAGGCAGTCATGAACAGAGGCTTGAAGATGTCCGAACGCGCAACGATCCTGCAACATGATCATTGTGGCATAATGAGCTCATGGATCGTTGTGGCGCAGGGAGCTTCTGATGAAAGAAGGAAGTCATCCTCCCTCTCCCTGTCAAGTTTGATTAATCACCCCTTGCTCTCCTCACCCAACAGGATAGCCATCCTTGTCGACCACGGGCAACCTCCTGATCTTGATTTTGAGCATGATGTCAGCGCATTCTTGTACAGACATGTTTTGGTCCACCGTGATGGCTGGACTGGTCATGTGCTGCGAGACCTTGTCCTGCAGCGTGCCTGGCCTGATCTTGCGCCTAACCTTGATGATATCCTGTGAGTGGCGGCGGCGTGGAAACGATAAATTTTGTGAAACAATGCCGGTAGGTATGATTTGGTGGGAAGCAGTTCTCGCTTATGAGCAATCGCACCTTGCGGCTGATGACTCCGACGACCTTTCCGTCATCGCCGATGACTGGCAGGCCCGAGACCTTGTTCAATTTCGGAATCGTTTCTTCCAATGTTTCAGTTGGCTTCACGGTCAGAACTCCCTCGCTCGTCGTCCGCATGATGCCAATCACGTTGCCATGGGGGCACTGTAGCGAGCGGCGTCAGGATGACATTGCATGGCACTGACCGACGGCCATTCTCTCACCTTGTCTTTATTTAAATCGTAGAGCTTGATGTCGTCCATGTCTAGGCTAAGCTCGTTTATGGAATTGAGGATGTTTGCCTCGACCACCTTGCACTCTTCGTCATCGTCTCTGCAATCCGACGGACGTTGCAGCCCCAGCTCCCCGCTTGGACTCGGTTTGGAGGTCGTCGTCGCCGAATCGGAGGACGGTGAGGCCATTTGCCTTTGTCTCGTCGATCTGGACGAAGGCAGCGACGCGACGGGCCGCTGCGAGACGTGAGCGTTAGACGGTCGCCTCCCGTTCAAAGTCTTCATCTGAGCGTGCATCGAGGTGGTGGTAGAGTGCGCGTGCTAGGAATGAAATCAGAGAGAGAGAGAGAGAGAGAGAATCAAATTCAGTGGACGACGCGCCTGCGGTACTGCCGTGGGTGGGCATGCACGGTCGGTCGAAGGCGAATCATAATGGAGAGCGAGCACGTGATGACCATCGGGGCCCTACAGTCGCAGGTGCTGGATCTGGAAAGAAAGCTCGCCGCGCTGCATGGCGGCGACTTGAATCACCTCAGACGAGCGCATGCGACCCTCACTCAGCACGTCCGAGCCCTGGTGTTGGAGTCCAAGGTGGGGACGCAACAGTGGCAAAAGGCGAAACACGTGCATGTGCCCAGTTTCTGCACGCCGCAGCACATTGACTCCCTGATATCTGGCCTGGAAGACAGCGTGCTGTCGACATCTTACGTGGCCTCTGAAATATCGTCTACGGCGGCCATCGCAGCGGGAGCATGGACTACAGACAGGCTGATCAGGATGTGCAGGTTCAAGGTGGGTGGCTTTCACTGCGATGCTTGGACCACTGATAACGTCTCTGCTCATGAAACAGAGTGCCCCGGGCCTGTTGGCCTTGGCCGCTCTTTCGTTGCTCGGATGGCGCTTGGCGAGGTCCTTCGCATGGCGATTGCGAGGCATCGTCGACAGAAACAGGACGACGAAGCAGCAGCTGAAGGCGGATTGGCAGATTGCATGGGATCGCATCCTGATCCTGGAGGGACTGTCAAAAAGCTTCGACGAAGGACAGGGGTGCCGTTGACGAGAGGAAGAGGGCTGGGAGAGGGAGCTCGGCCTATCGGCTCATAGGGGTAGGAGTTGGGAGAGTTCGGTGGGTGGTAGCTGTGACTCATGGCCTCCTGCATGCATGCACAGGAATCAGCATGAAAACGCAGCGAGAGGATGCATCAGAGATACAGCAATCACGACAGCATCATGCAAGCCTCTCTGATGTTCACCTTGGAGACCTCCTGGCTCCTGGCTACTGAGGGATCACGACGGGAGAGCAGGAGAGCGCAAAATCAGATACGTGAACCGCGTTCGTACATTTGCGATGTACGCGATGAGCGATGAGCGATGAGCGATGAGCGATGAGCGATGAGCGATGAGCGATGAGCACGAGGAGAGATCGATCCGAACCTGCTGCAAACGATGATCAGGAGGAGGGGAGTACGCAACAAACACCCAGCTGAAACGCAACAAACACCCAGCTGGGACGCAACAAACACCCAGCATGAGACAGAAGAAGAAGCAGCGCAGGAAATCCACTTCGAATCGAGATCTCCCACCTCAATCCGAGGCCGGAA
>VFSW01006902.1_pt1 | contig 16592 bp, 14 predicted proteins | sample 5358111 | NCBI WGS metagenome assembly VFSW01 (sample SAMN11554181, study PRJNA540505) | mine drainage metagenome | isolation source: sediment from site ElyBrook_90M | place: USA: Ely Copper Mine, Vershire, VT | collected 2017
GGCGGAGGATGTCCTTTGACCATTCTTGTTCCTCGGTGTTGAAGTCAAACCAATCAATGCTGTTATTCAGGTCAGTGTAGTAACCGTCTAGTGATATGATGCTGTCAATAATCAGTTGTCGCATATTCTAGAATGTCTAACTCCTCTTACTCTTTGTACTTCTTTCCTTTACCGGTAACGAGTCCATTCCTTACTACAAAGGATGTTAACAATTGTGTACCTTATTAAATTCGTAGGGGAGTGAAAGTATACCGTCTTGGATGAAGAAAAACGAAACAGCAACGAGAAGAAACAGGCAAAGAAGATATCACTCCGTTTAAAATAGGGTTTGAAAGTAGCCCAGTTCGTGCGAGCTTGGGGATACCTGGACGAAAATACGCTCTACTCATAATTCGTAACATCGGATTACTTGGTAAACATCGATTCAATGAAATGCTCAAGGTCACTCCAGGACTAACAAAGAGGGCTATCTATGCGGTTGAAAGAACTTGAGAGGGGAGGTTTCATCGAAGTTGGTGAAAAAGGATTGAATTATTCGAAATGGTTTCTTACACAAAAAGGGAGGGATACACCCTGTGCTCATGGCCTCTTGTGATAATGCCTAACGACAAAGATATGCGCGCAGTAGTAATAGATCGCTTCGGCGGTCTGACGTACTTTCAGTAAGAAATGTTCCTGTGCCGGAACCCGAACCAAATCAGATCCTAGTACAAGTCGAATCTGCGGGAGTTGGAACATGGGATGTCGCCGAACGCGAAGGAAGGCTCGCAAAGATGTTCGGAATTCAAGCCAAGTTCCCATGGGTACTTGGTTCAGAGGGTGAAGGCAAAATTACTGCGGTTGGAGATCGTCCTCGAGTTTCGAAATGGCGACATGGTCTACGGCGACATTTGGTCGTCTGTTATTCCTTCACGGGGATTCCGATCCTACTCTACACAAATTCCCGGAACATGGACTTTCTTGAAGATATGGGGAGATATTATCGTACTAGAAGGATAGTTTGAAATGAATGTTTGGAAGCCAGATTTCTCCACTGCTTTCCTAAATTGCGACGTAGACTCCCAGATGGTATAGTTAATGAATGTGCCACTGTTGCCGATCCCCTTGTGGAGTTGGGCTGAAATGAAGCCAGGCTGGCGCTTAAAGTGCGTAGCATCTTTTTCCCAAGCCTTTAGGAACTGCTCAAACTCTTCAGGGTTCACATCAAACTTGTTCAAGAATACAACAGGGCCAACATCCTCTTCAAGTTGTGATGCGAATTTTGTTCTCTCATCCAATTCTACTAACTTCGGCATGTGAGTATTTTCCATCCTCTCAAAATCAGAATATATTCCACCTAAAAAATGCGTTAGGCCCTCTCATAAGTAATTTGAAGCGCTTTCTATGTTAGGTAGGGTTTGAACCCGAGCGTTTTTATGCCCGGCCTGGGCGCTTTTTGCCCTCACGTTTTTTCTACAATAGTCGAATGCTTGTCTTTTCAAACAAAGAATGAAGTGATTCCCTGCACTCTTCCTGCATCATCTTGCAGCAGTGTCCAACTCTCTCCGAGATCTGTCGAGCCAAACACCTCTCCAGTAGTTGTCCCGAAGAACAACCCAGCGGGATTCGAGCTATCCGAAGACATCGCGTCTCTCAATACGCAAGTGTGATTCTTCTTCGGAAGACCCTTTGCCATCTTATCCCAGCTCTTGCCGCCATCTTTAGATCGGTACACAGCCAATTCTCCTATAATGCAAGAGTTATGCTTCTTGCACAGCCCTTCTGCAGGGAGAATGAAAAGAGAGCTAGCACCGTTACCATCCTCAATCAAAGTCATTGGAAAGCCGTGTCTCAATTTGTCTGATGGGCTAATATCTTGCCAAGTTTCGCCGTAGTCATTACTTTTGTAGACGCCGCAATGGTTTTGCTGATAGAGTGTTCCTTCATTCTTTTTGGATACGACAAGTTTGTGAGTGCATTTGTGCACATTTGTCAAATGTTCCCTGTAGTTCTTCTCAGGATCTCCTGTGCCAATGCCCGGCACATCTTCTCTAGCTTCCGGTTTTGGGCAGCTATCAATCACTCCCTTATTCAGTAAAGACCAAGTCTTTCCTATATCATCAGTTCGATAAGGGCCTGCGCCCGAGCTCACAATATAGAAACGATCCTTACTGTTTGGGTCCACCCTTATCGTGTGAATACAGAGACCTACAGTCCCAAATCCCCAGTCTACGCCCCACTCATTTCTTTTTGGGGCGGTAAACAATCCGTCGACTTCTTCCCAGCTCGCTCCCAGATCATCCGAACGAAAGACATGGCCGTATTGAGTTCCCACGTAAATTGAATTTGGTTTATTGCGCGAGGGCTCTAGTGTCCAAGTCTTTTTCACGTGCAATCCGTTATTCATTTGTGTCCACGACTTGCCAAGATTCTTTGATGCAAAAACTCCATTCGTGTGAGTTGCGGCAAGCAAAGTTCCTGAGTTGTTATAGTACTTTATGCAATTCACGCTTTCTCCTTTGAGGAAGGGACCTACTTTCTTCCACTTCTTCCCTTCTTTATCGGAGATTAGAAGGTAGCCGCCCTCTCTCGTACCGACGCCTACAACAGATTTCTGATCAGGTGAACGTTTCGAAGTTTTTGGCACTTTCTTGTCTGGACCAAATCCGTCAAGTTTGTACGATTATAATCGTTGTGGCCGCTCTGGAAAGGCAAAGCAAACCACTACGAAGTGTACTGTTTACTTGCAAAATAGTATAAAGAAACTCGAGCAAATGAGGGAATCTTCACAAAGAAACAGAACGAAAGATGATGAGTCGTTCAACTTGTGATCTAAAAATTTGACCCAAAAGATCGGCTCTCTAGAAGTAGACAATCCTGCAATCAAAGATTTGGACAAGATTCCAAGCAAGTATACAAGTGATGGTTCTAGCATATCGCCTGCGCTAGAGGGGACTGGCATACCCGAAGGCAAATCAGTTCGCTTAATCAAGCGTGAATTGGCGAGCTATTCCTTCACAATGTCAGAGCGCCGCACCTAAAGTTGGATGCTGGCGACTTCATGGACGCTCTAAGACCCCTAGGATTTGAACCCGCATGCAGATAGGTCCGGGATTATACTCCGAAGATTCATATTCCCCCCGAGGATTCTCACTCCGTTTCTTGCATTTCCGTATCCTGCTACGTCGATAATGCAGAATTTGAAAGCAAGGGATATATCGCCCACCCGGTGCGTAAAGGTCAAGACGACTCGAAAGAAGAGATTAGAAATCGCTGAGCTAGGTGTCTGACTGCGTATGCCCTACTTGCTTGGCCAGTTAGGCCAAGAGAATATCTGTAAAATAAAATCCATCCCTTTCCACAATTGTCCCTAGCTCGATTTCCGTTCTCTCTTGAAGATCGGACCGCCATCGTCGTCTTATCAAGGACATTACCAATTCTAGAATGCCTTAATACAAACCGAAGACGCAAAGCGCCATCAAGTTGAACAAAGAAACCATCACGATTTCGGCCCAAGATGCGAGACGTCTCGCGGTCACCAGACAGCATCTTTCGGGCAAGCTACCGGCGAAGGCATCACGGGAGCATATCCTATCAGTGGTGCGCGACCTAACATTCGTTCAGTGGGACCCAATAGAGGTGGTCGCGCCGTCGCATGTGTTGTCCCTTTGGAACAGGGTAGGCAACTTTCGGCTGTCGGACCTAGATAGACTGCTGTGGGAGGACAAGAAACTATTCGAGCATTGGGCTAACTTCGCCGCCGCGATTGTGCTCACCGAAGACTATCCAGTTTACTATTCGATGATGAAACGATATCCAGAGTCACTCGGTAAGTCTTGGGGAGCACAGAAAGTGAGGGCTAGAAAGTTCCTGGCCGAGCACAGAGAGCTATCCAAGTCAATCATGAATCAGCTCAAGAAGGGACCACTGCAATTAACCCAATTCAAAGAGTATGGTCGAACCAAGAGAAGTGCGGACGGATGGAACTCTGGAAGCGATGTCTCCACGACGCTCTTCCACTTGGAAATGGGTGGAGAGGTCATGGTCGTGGGACATCAAGGTAACCGGAACATATGGGGTCTATCCGGGGAGTTCCTCCCGAGCTGGGTAGAGAGGAAGGAGCTGGCAGAAGAAGAGGTCGAGCGTTTAGCCGCGCAGAGGGCCATACGGGCCCTCGGGACAGCTTCCCCTCCCGAAATCAACTACTACTTCCCACGCGGCCGTTATCAGAACCTGCGGAAGGCGTTGGAAAGCCTACAGGAGGATTATGTCATACATCGGGTCCGCGTCACAGAGTATCAGGGAAGGGAGAAGCGATACATCCATGATCTGGACATCAAACTCCTTGAATCGATGAATGACGACGCCTGGGAGCCGAGGGTATCGTTGCTTCCTCCCTTCGACAATTTGATCTCCGGCAGAAGCAGAACGAACACAGTCTTTGGCTTCGACTACAGCCACGAAATGTTCTTGCCGCAGAACAAACGGAAATTCGGATACTATGTGCTCCCCATCCTGTGGGGTGACAGATTCATAGGTAGAGTTGACCCGCTCATGGACAGACGCAACGAGAAGCTCCTGATCAATTCGGTGCGTGCGGAACCCGGTGCGCCAGGCGACAAGGAGATCTCTACGAAGATTGCGGAGACGATAGACCGGCTGGGGGAGTTCCTCGGTGCTAAGGAAGTAGTATACACAGCTCGCGTACCGGCAGCTTGGAGGAATTCTCTTCGCTAGAATCACAATGTGCGGTCGCCTGAACTTTCACTTTAGATCAACCCAGCAACACTAACAAAATAGTTAACTTCCAGTTATAAAAGCGGGAAAAAGTGATCATGAAAAATTCTGTTATTGATTGGCTCCTTGAGGAAAATCAGCCCTCGATAAGATATCTCACTCTGACTGAATTGCTTGGTAGATCAGAGAAAGACTCCGAGTTAAAGTCCGCGAGGAAGAACGTTACAAATATCGGCTGGGCAAAGGACATACTCGAAAAACAAGATCCAGGCGGGTATTGGATCAAGGAAAGGAACCTCTACAATCCAAAGTATGTTTCGACCAACTGGATGCTCTTGATTTTATCTGATCTTGGTCTCACGAAAAAAGAACCCAGGATCGATAAAGCCTGTCAAATATGGATCAAGCGTTTTGCAACGAAGGATGGAGGATTTAATCCAGGAGGTGGAAAGCACGGCCACTTGTGTATCACCGGCAACACAGCTCGGGCTTTGGTAAAGTTTGGATATGTAGATCATCCAAAAGTCAGAAGGGCCTTTCAGTGGTTTGTCAAGAACCAATCAAAGCTAGGCGGGTGGTCTTGCTGGAACTTTGGCGGCCATAGTGGAAGAAATCTCGATTCTTGGGAGCCTCTCAGTGCTTTTGCGGTGTATCCTCGCCAAAAATGGAATCGCAGTATGAAGCTCGCCGTTGAAAAGGGCGCAGAGTTCTTCCTAGAGCGCGAGCTACACAAGCAGGGAGATCACTACGAGCCGTGGTATCGCTTTCACTATCCTGTTCATTATTACTATGATCTTCTTGTGGGTCTTGATTTCATGACTGCGCTAGGTTATTCTAGCGACAAGAGACTCGAACACGCTATTTCAGTACTCAAGAAAAAGAGAAGATTGGATGGAAGATGGAGTCTTGATGCTATCCAGCCAGATGTTGAAGGTTCTCTGGCTGAATGGTACAAAAATCACCCAAAGGACTTTCCAATTCCATTTGCTATTGAAAAGCCTGGCGAGCCAAGTAAGATGATTACATTGAATGCCTTGAAAGTTCTGAAGCGTATTGGCGAAGAAACTGTTTGAAAATCTAATGAAAGTTCTTTAATCTACAAGGACATTTGATGAAAGGATGCTGAAAACATGAAGAGTGAAGTCATCGATTGGTTACTGCAGGAAGACCAGCCTTCAGTTCGTTACTACACATTGGTAGATCTATTAGAGCGAAAGCAAGACGATCCAGATGTGAGAGCTGCTCTTTCAAACATTCCAAAGAAAGGTTGGGCTGGAAAGATTTTTGCCTTGCAAAAGCCAAAAGGTAATTGGGAAAGAAGAGACAATCTGTACCAACCAAAATACACGGCAACAAATTGGAGAGCTCTTGTGCTCTCAGATCTCGGCCTGACTTCAAAGGACAAGAGAATTGAGAAGACTGCAAATCTCTTTTTCAAGGACTGGCTACCCCTTCCTTCAGCGGAAAACGTGTTCAACGACGAAGTGTGCATTGTCGGAAACACGGCCCGAATGCTTGCCCGCTTCGGATATTCTGACGACTATAGAGTGAAAAAACTGTTCGACAGGCTTGTCGAGGACCAAAAAGAAGACGGAGGATGGCATTGCTTCAACTCAAGTAAAGGATGCTTGGACGGGTGGGAGGGCCTTGCTGCATTTGCTGTTCTTCCAAAATCAAAACAGACCAGAAAAATCAGAAGCTCAATTGAAAGAGGGGCGGAATTTTACCTGGAGAGAAAGCTGTTTGACGATGGAGAAAAGAGATACTCGCCTTGGTTTCGATTCCACTATCCAAACCACTACTACTATGACATCTTGGTCGGGCTAGATATGATTACGAAGCTCGGCTACGCTTCGGACAAGCGTCTCTTGCCGGCTCTGAAGATTTTGAAGGAAAAGCGCCAAGCAAACGGAACTTGGCTGCTCGACAAAATTCATCCAGACCTCGCTCAAGGTTCGGGTTACCGGATGCGCAAGACTGCAAAGCGATTTGCCCTAGAAAAGCAAGGCAAGCCAAGCAAATGGATTACTCTTACTGCCATGCGAATCTTGAAAAGAGTGGAAGACACAAGCAAACAAAATTAGTTTGGGGACGCAGTTTGCGCCCGCTTTCGAGAAATCGTGTGCTAAGATTGACAACAGAGCACGATGAATTGAGTGCAGTAAAGTGGGTGCTATCGGTACAACTCATATGTCAGAAAAAAAATACACTGCGACAGTTGAAAAGTTGCCTCTCGAGGAGATCGATCGTGGCGAAGAGATACGCGGGGGAGTGCACGTATGCCGTTGCGAGATCCGAGGTAGATTTGCCCAGTCCGGGCACGATGCATTTTGGGGCCTCGCAAGCGACGGTCAAATGCATCCGCAAGATTAAGAGGTACTAATTCCGACGTTCAGGGCGAGTTGAAAAAGGGCATGGCCTCATCCAAGAACTGCCCGATGTGCGGGACCAGCAACGACCAAAACGCCCAGTCGTGCAAGTACTGCGGTTTTCTCTTTGAAGATTTCGGCAACCAGGGAATCAGCACTAGCAGCGAAAGCAGCCATACCCTTTCTCCGAGGGAGCAGGAAGAACAACCACCGCCGAGTATCAACACCATTCCTGCTCCTTCTACCACAGATACCTTTGGAATGTCATCATCAACCACTTCAGCTGGCACTCCTCTCTTCACGGTCTCGAAGTCATTACTTGGATCTATCGCTCCATCCATAGCCTACCTTGTTTTCATCCTCTTTTTCGCCACGACAACAAGCTTCAGCTCCCTTTCCATAGCCATCGTCGTAATTTTCGTTCTGATAGCCATCCTGCCAGTTCTATTCAGTCCCAGGAAGTACGAGTTCTACGACAGTTTGCTTCGGATGCACAAAATCATAGGTGGTGATTCTGAGATCCCCTACACAGGCCTGGAGGTTTACGATTATCGAGCGGGCCGGAAACCCCGGATAGTTCTTTCTGCTGCAGGACAAAGACGTCCGATAGTAATTTCTGGAAACCCGATGAACAAGGAACTCGGAGAGGATCTAAACCAGTTTCTCAGCAAGAAGGTAAAGAAGTACATTCCACAATCCAGAAACCAACAACAATCGACGCCTTCTTCAGATACTGACACGGCGACGAATACCAACGACGACGATGCCAGCGCCGAGTACAAGACCTGAGTGTTTGCAGTAAAGAGTGCGGACGGAAAAATGGAGAAGCATGTCCGCTCCGGAGCCAGTTCCAGGAGCTTTTCTACCCGTTTAATATTCTCAGGATTGCTCGCTCTTTCGTGCGTGTACTAAATCGTCAAGGTGATTCACGTACCTGTCCCACTTGGAACACTCCTCACACGTGCAACCAGGTTTGCAGAATTCCTTCCCAACGATTGCCCCGCACGAGAGACACTTTTGCGGATCTCTTGATACCTTTGGTTTTGCCTTATTTGGCATTTCGAAACCTACTTGTGAGAGGCACTTGAATGCTGCCGCCTAAGTGACTTGTTCATCAGCTGATCTTCCAGAACTTGTATCTCTCAAAGATCATTTCTGTCCATAGGCTTTACTCTGGACTCGAGGGTATATCTTCTCTTCCGGACCGAAGTGTACGTGGTCGCAGTCTTCTGACCGAGGCCCTCGGGAATGAAAACGATTTTTTCCCCTTCGTCCGATGCTCTCCCGTCTAACTGACAACTTTTCTGAACAGATAGAGAGTCGCTCCCATCGTCACAACGGTAATCAGCGCGATAACTGCCAGGGCGGAAATTTCTGCTCCCCACGAGAAATAACCCGGGAGTGACAGGTCCCTGACTCCGTTCACGGCGAATGTGATCGGGTTCCAGAACGACACGTCCTGCATCCAGGTAGGCATGAATGAGGCTGGCACGAGAGCGGTGCTCATAAAGAGGAGAGGGAATGTCAGGAACGCGCCTATTCCGAAAACAGTCTCAGCGTTTTTTGTTCTCATCCCGAGAGCAAGCGAAATCCCTGACCACGCGAGCCCGAAGAACGCGATTATGAAGAGAATCAAGAGTATCCCAGGGATTCCTGTCGCGACTTGAAAGCCAAGGAGATAAGCGAGGGCTAGAATGATGATCGACTGGACGGTTACTCTGAACGCGTCCGTGGAGAGTCTTCCGAGTAGGATGGCAGGCCGGCTGACCTGGGTCACGAGCATCTTCTGAAGGAAACCGGAGTTGAGATCCTCCACTATCGAGGTTCCTGACTGCAGAGCGCTGCTGAAGGCGTTCTGTAATAGGATGCCGGCGGCAGCAAACGAAAGATAGCTCACTCCCGGCGGGAAGCCCTGAATCTCATTGAACTTCGAAAAAAGCTGGGTGAAGAGCACCAGAAATATGATTGGCTGGAACAGGGAGAAGAAGATCAGAATCGGGTTTCTGACGAGTTTCTTCAAAGCCCTGACGAAAAGGTAGCGAGTGTCAAAGAGAATCGACATGCTTCACTACCTCCTGCGCCTGCCCAGCATGAGCGAAGGTGCCTGCTTGCTCACTTCCTCCACCCTGATCCTCTTTCCGGTGTGTTTTAGAAACACGTCGTCAAGACTCGGCATGGAGAGATTTATCGAGACAAGCTTGATTTTGGTTTTGTCGAATGCCCTTACAAGGTCGGGGACAAAAAGCCCCCCATTCTTCGCGTACACTGTCAGTCCGTCGCCCGAATCCACCACATTGACAACGTTCTCAAGAGTGGAGAGAATCTCTCTACCTCTCGCCTTGGTTGAGTCATCGCTCTTTCCTTCCGCGTCTCGCATAGTAATTGTAATTGCGTCGGCTCCGATTTCCTGCTTCAACTCCGAAGGCGAACCCTCGGCCACTATCTTGCCGCCGTCCACGATGCACAGGTGCTGGCATAATCTGTCGGCCTCCTCGAGATATTGCGTCGTCAGAAAAATCGTAATACCCTCTTTCTTGTTCAATTCTTCTAGGTAATCCCAGACTGTTGCTCTGGACTGGGGGTCAAGTCCTGTCGTGGGCTCGTCAAGGAAGAGAATCTTTGGCTTGTGCACCAGCGTCGAGGCGAGGTCGAGCCTTTTTTTCATTCCACCCGAATAACGGCTGGCACGCTTGTCGGCCGCCTCCTTTAGTCCAACAACATCAAGAAGATAATTGACTCTTTCAGTGAGCTCTTTGCCGTGCATTTGCTGAAGGTTTCCCTGAAGAATCATATTTTCTCTACCAGTTAGTTCTGGGTCGACGGCAGTTTCTTGGGACTGGACTCCTATCAATTTTCTGATTTCGGCTGCACTCTTGTCCAGGTCCAGACCGGCAATAGAGACCGACCCCGAAGTCTTTCTCACGAGCGTTGTAAGGACCTTGATTGTCGTGCTCTTGCCTGCGCCGTTCGGCCCAAGGAACCCGAAGAATTCACCCTCTTTCACGCTGAATGAAATGTCGTCAACCGCTCTTGTACCATCGGGATACACTTCTACGAGGTCCTTGACTGCTACGATCTCCTGTTGCATAAAGTCACTGTTCAGGCACGAGAAAATAGCTTTCCGTATAAGTATATCTAATGCATACTATTGTAAAGAGCGCCTTACAGCATTCTTCTTTTGAAACCCCTTTATAGTCTCACACGGCGCAAGACTCTGGTTAACGCATGTCGTCAGTCGCCAGAACGAAGCAGTCGAGACGATGTATGCGACCCCAGGCTGTGCCTCGAGGCTTTCTTCGGATGTATATGCTTTCCATGATATCACACCGGCGAGAAACTGGGTACTCCATCATGCAGAGCATCAGCGAAAATACTCAGGGTATCTGGCGTCCAGGGCCTGGGACTATCTATCCGTTATTGAGAAGGCTGGTGAAGGAAGGTCTCGCGAAGCCGGTGGATTCTGGCGATAGCGTTCTATACGCCCTGACAGAGAAGGGAAATCTCGAGCTCGAGGAAATGCGATGTTCTCTAATCGCGCGCGGAACCGACGAAGTGATGATGAGTCTATTCTGCGACCTCTTGCCCGTCTCGTTTCTTACCACTCTTTTCCACAAGCATTATCGAGCCGAGTTCAATATATTCGCAGAGAAGATCTCTCAGGCTAAGCAGCACGAGAGAGAAGCTGCGCTCAAGGAAATGGAAGGAACACTCAAAGGTCAGTTATCCTGGGTTAGGTCCGAGCTCGGCCGAAAGATGAAAAAGACATCCCTTTGATCGTTTGCGGCGACAGCACTCATACTTGGCAATCCCTTTCGCGAGATTGTCCTTTCAAAGTCCTTTTGAAGAACTCACCTGTTTGAAATTCACGTGTCATCGACCGAATCTTCTGAAACCTTATTACGAATATTTCTAGTAGCTGTTGTTGAAAGCTCTTGGCGCTTAACGTTGATTTCCTTGTCTTTCTAGTCACCTTGACTGTTCTTGTTGGACTTGTTGGAGACCTCATCACGAAACGGTATTCGATCCCTGCATCTGTTTTTCTGATAACTTTCGGGTACCTTCTCGGACGAATATCTCTGCCAGCAGAAATAGCCGTCTTTCCTGGGACAAGCAGTCCTCTGCTTCCGCTGCCTGTTCTGCCGTTCTTGACTATTGCTCCTTTGTTTGCAAATTTCGCTCTTATCATGATCCTGTTTTACGGCGGACTCGAACTCAAGATCTCAAATCCTTTGAGAGAGATACCTCGTGTGCTGATACAGGTGAACATTTATGTCCTTATGGGAATACTTACCATTTCCTCACTGACGGTCCTGCTACTTCACTGGAGCATTCCAATTGCGCTCCTGATGGGTTCAATTATTGGGGGAGAAACAACCGCTGCCCTCATTGTTCCACTCACAAAGATTATCAAGATCAGCGAACAGACAAGAGCGTTTCTCGTACTTGAATCCACGATCAATAGCATATACCTGATCGTCTTCTTCTTTGCATTCCTGAGCGTTATTCAGGGACAAAACCTTGCCTGGCTCTCACTTCTTATCGGGATAGGCACACCGATCCTTTCGGGAATCGTAGTCGGAATAGCATTTGGATATGCTTGGCGGAAAATATCCCCCGCCTTTTCAAATTTCGAATTCTCATATGTTTTGATACTCGTGTTTGTCTTGGGTGCTTTTCTTGTCTCTGGATACTTTGGCGGCGGTGTAGTGTCGTCCCTTGTCTTTGGCTATGTGATCTTTCGAAAGAGTCGGCCCAAAAAAACACGCAACGGTGATCAGGTGAAGGCGGATTCAGTCACACCTCTTCAAAATCAAGAGACAGAAGATGAGGGACCGTCGAGGGACGTCAACTATCTGAAGAGGATACATTATGAACTCACCTTCATTCTCAAGACTTTCTTTTTCGTTCTCATGGGATTGCTTCTGACGACAATCCCAACTGATACAATTTACATTACCTTCTTCTACGGAGGCATATTTACTCTAGCGCTTCTTGGGATAAGATTCGTCGCCTCGGTGATATCAACCGTCAGGTCACCACTGGAAGCTGACAGAAACATTATCCTGTTTACAGTCGCTCAGGGTCTGACCCCAGCAGTACTCGCAGTAACAGCGCTAACTGACAATGTCCAAAATTCGCCATTAATCCTTGCACTGACTCTCGCGGTCATCCTTTACACCAACATCATAACAATTGGGTCATCTGTCGCTGCAAGAATGCAAGTGAATCGGAATAAACAGAGCACTCCACAATTGTGAAGATAATGGATGGGCAAAGATCCCGAAGCCTAATGCCTTAAAATGAAGTATATTCTAGAGCCAGTTCATGAAGACCCTGCAAGTGGGAGAAGCTAAAGCCAATGTCGTGAATCTCGGACATCTCAGCTTCAAGCTCAAAGATGTGGAAAGTGTGCCAGAAAGCGAGTGGAAACCTCGTTATTCCGATCTGTTTGAGAATTCCAAGCTCTACCCAAGTCAATGCGTTCATATTTTGCTTCCGAACGCCTCGATTCTCGTGGATGCGGGTGATTACGCCCGTTTTGCCTCGCAGGATTCTGAGTACATTCCAAAGGATTACAAGCCGCCGCCAGGGCTAATCGAACAGCTCACTCGCGCCGGAGTCAGCGTCGAGAGTATAACACATGTTATCATCACACACGCGCACTATGATCACTACTCGGGAGTAACGACGAAGAAGGACGACGAGCCATTAGTTACAGCTTTTCCCAACGCACGTTATTTTCTGGGAAAGGCAGACTGGGCGGATAAGGAAACGCAAAAGGCTCTCAAAGATCCCGCGTCTGAGGAAAGCAAGACTCTAGGCGTGCTGAATGAATCTGGACTCTTGGAACTCGTCGAAGGGGATCTAGAGCTTCTTCCCGGCGTCCGTATACTTGCAGCCCCCGGTGAAAGTGCAGGCCATCAAATCTTGAAGGTGAGCTCTTTTGGACACACGCTTTACTGCGTCGGGGACTTGTTTCATGACCCTGTTGAAATAGAGCACCCCTCGTGGATGGCCACTTGGGCAGACGCCCAAACCAACCTGAAGAGCAGGGAATCTCTAATCAAAGCTTCTCTCCAAGAGAACGCCATACTTGTGGCCGCACACATGCCCGTTGGAAAGTTAGAAAATGCTGGAACGGGCGCAAAGTTTGTCCCCCTTCTGGAATTGCTTTGAGTATTTATAGGGCCGTGAAAGCTTTCTATCGACGAGCCGTCAAGCTTCCACGCTGCGTATATCGTATTGCCATATCGTACGCTCTTTGACACGATTCAAGCGACAGCCATTTTTACATTCCATCAAATCACAAGGAGAAGGGCCGCTTCAGAATGTCTTCAGGTGAGGGTCGTCATGACCCGCGAGGCAGAGTAGAGGACCTCAGACTTCTCACTGGCAGGGGAAGCTATGTTGACGACCGGCGCTTCGAAAACCAAGCCTTTCTTGGAATAGTCCGCAGCCCCTACGCCCATGCAAGAATCAAGAGCATCGATTTTTCAAAGGTTAGTTCCTCTCCTGAATTTATCTCTTCGCTTACGGGAGAGGACCTCCTGAAAAAGGGAGTAAGACCGCTCACTCAGCTGCCGATGCAAAAGCCTGCGAATCGCTACCATTTGGCGGTAAAGAAAGTGAGGTATGCGGGCGAAGCGGTCGCAGCAATCTTGGTCAAGAGCAAGAATTCTCTCGAAGATCTGATTGATGACGTCGAAGTTGAGTACGAAGAGCTTCCGGTCGTGTCGACAATCAGTGAGTCAAAGCTGACCAAAACACTTCTCTACGAAGACTGGCAGAGCAACATTGCATTCACTCAAGGAGTAAAGAGAGGTGACGCAGAGCATGCTATCGCCTCTGCTCCATATGTTGTAAGGACTAGGATCGGGATAGCAAGGCAGGCTGGTACGCCCATCGAGCCACGTGCGGTCTTGGTTTCTCACAATGGGAAGAATGACCTTTATGACGTATATGCAACCGTGCAGTCCGCACAGCGGCTCCAAGGATACCTCGCTTCAGAGCTCCAGCTACCAAAAGAAAGATTCCACGTCAGAGTCATGGACGTCGGAGGAGGTTTCGGTACCAAAGGAGCGCAATCGTATCCAGAGTATGCGCTGGCATGCATTTTCTCAAAAGACGCGGGTGTTCCAGTCAAGTGGACATCTACGAGGACAGAGGACTTGTTGGAGACTGCGTCAGGCCGTGACGAGTACTGCAACATCGCCCTTGCATGCGATCAAGACGGAAAAATCCTTGCTCTCAAGGCAGATCTGGAATCCGACGCAGGAGTTTCCGGATCTCTGAGCATCATGGCTGGTCTCAGTCTTAGGTTGATTCCGGGGTCGTACCGGATTCCGAACCTCGATCTAAAGGCTACTGCATATGTGACGAACAAGGGACCGCTTGGGCCAGTCAGGGGAGCGGGAAGGCCCGAAGCATGTTTTTTCATAGAGCGGGCGGTGGATCTTATGGCGAAGAAAACCACAATTGACCCTATAGAATTCCGGCGGCGAAACGCGATCCTGCCAGGCGAGTTCCCATACGACAACGGAGCCGGTTTCATATATGACGGGGGAAACTTTCCATTGCTGCTTGACACTCTTGTCAAAGCATCTGGTTACTCAGATTTGCTGGAATCAAGGAGCAATACTTACAGAAAGTTCAAGCTGGGAGAAGAATCAGTTCTCGGAATCGGAGTGTGCTTGGAGGTTGAAGATACCGGGGCTCAGCTCAGTGAGACTGCAAGAATCGTGTTTGAAAAAAATGGGATGGTAAAAGTATTCACCGGCTCCTCGCCCCATGGGCAGGGGCTTGAAACCACGCTCGCACAATTGTGTTCTGAAGAGCTCGGCATCCCTCTTGACAGAGTAACTGTGGTCTGGGGCGACACAGATTTGATTCCTGTCGGGGTTGGAACCTTTGGAAGCAGGTCAGCTGTGACGGGGGGAAGTTCAGTAGTCGAGGCCGCGCGCAAGTTGAAACTTGAACTCATAACAAATGCCTCAAAGATACTTGCACAAGACCCAAAGCTTCTCGAGATCAGGAATGGGAGTATAGTGAAAAGTTCGGAGCCGGATCACGTGTTATTGACGCTCAGCTCAATCTTGGAGAAGCTTAACCTTGATGAGATCTCAGCCGTTTCAAACTACAAGCTAGACTCGCTAACATTTGCAAGTGGCGCGCATCTATGTGTCCTGATGCTGGACACTGAGACCGGGAAGGTAAGAATAACAAAATACGTTGCTGTTGATGACTGTGGCAGAGTCATCAACGAAGCGATAGTGGACGGTCAAATTCATGGTGGCGTGGTTCACGGGATAGGCGGCTCAATCTTCGAGCAGCTCGTCTATGATGAAGAAGGCCGTCTCCTGAGCTCGAACTTTCTTGATTACACCATCCCTTCGTCAGTCGACAGCCCGGACATTGAGGTCGTTCATGTTGAGACGCCATCAACAATAGCGCTCAACGGAGCGAAAGGCGTGGGTGAAAGCGGCACGATTGCCGCTTACCCTGCCGTGATCAATGCGCTGAACGACGCACTATCCCAGGTTGTGCCGGATATGGAACTGAACTTAGCACCCGCCACTCCCGAGGTTGTTCTCTCTGTCCTAAATCGTCCCCAAAAAGGGTAGTTACTTCCGTTCTATGTGTGGAGACGCTTTGAAAAGTAAACAATGACTTTAGAGTGTTCTATCGGAATCCGGCTCGCGGTGATGAGTTACTCATCTTCTTTGTAGATTGGAATTACAAGAGGCGTATAAATCAGACCGAATACTCCAATGAAGAGGAAAACCATTGGTATTAGTTTGTAGATCGTGCAATTGGAGAAACATTGAACGATATTAGGGATAGTATTGTAAGCCAATCCATATGAGAGTGCAACTATGATAATGACCACATTAAGCAAAAACCAGCGATTGATTTTTCTCTTCTTTTGCTTTGCTGGTGGGCTCAATTCCTAATCGCTCTGATGAACGAAAGAAAGAAGTGGAGCTAGGCTTTACGCTTTCTTCAAGGCTTGCTCAAGTAGAGCTTGCCACTTGCTCTGAATTGGAATCCCAGCTCTTTGCGCTGGTGTTTGTCCTTCCAAGGCTTGGTGAGGTTTTACGAAATTGTAATGGATTCTTTGACCCTCCGCAATTTGGCTTTCGGAGCTCTTCCAGCCTCTTTGCACTTTGACCCTTTCTCGGAGAGTACCGTTCATTCTTTCAATTCTATTATTCGTGGCGTGAGGCTTTCTAATTCCAGAGTTTTTGATGTGGTTTATCTCCCAATCCTTCGCGGCAGGATTAGAAATGGCTGTACTTTCAAAAGTTCCGTACAGCTCGATTGCTCATATGCGGTTTGAGTAGCCAAGCCGAAGGGGCGAGGATCCTTTCCTCGAACTCCCAGCACAAACAAGTGCGGAACTCAAAGGCAAGATTATTTAGACCGACTTGCTTGAAGCCTCTGTTAGAGATGCGAGGCGGAAAGTCAGTGCTCGGGGCCTTTGTCCAGACGAGGCCGAAATTCGGACGC
>VFSW01006903.1_pt1 | contig 16591 bp, 12 predicted proteins | sample 5358111 | NCBI WGS metagenome assembly VFSW01 (sample SAMN11554181, study PRJNA540505) | mine drainage metagenome | isolation source: sediment from site ElyBrook_90M | place: USA: Ely Copper Mine, Vershire, VT | collected 2017
CTAAGCCTCACATACCAATAAAGAGATTGTGCGTGGATGCAGCCGATGGTCTGGCTTTTGCCTGCCCCTCTCGTAGCACAAGCCACTCGGTCGACTCGCCGTTCCCGCTTCCTGCGACGGCTGAGTTTGGGGGGGGAGTTGGTAGGGAGTGGTTCCGGTCGGGTGGTCGCGATGGTGACCCTTGACCGCAAGGAAAGACTGTCAACCGGGGCGCAGTCCGGCGGAATATCGCCTGCTCAAGACCGGATCATCAGTTAGCTACGATTGGATCTCACCATCGGCGCTCGTACGCCCAGAAGACTGATTCGGGTCAATTCGGCAGGCCGGTGCGCCCCTGCGGAAGATTTTGTTTGTCTTCGACGTAGAACGCTATCTTCCACTTTCCATCCGTATTCAGATAACCGACCTCGACCTTAAGGGCCCGCGGTAAGGACTTGCCATTGCACATCGCATCCTGGGTAGCAAGGTAGGTCAGGACCCCCGAGTTCGGGTTGATCAAGCGAAATACAAAATTGTCTAACCTGAAGTTCTTCACCTTGCAAACACCGCTCTTGATCTGAACGATAAACTGCTTGCCGTCGATTGCGCCGGTGTACGTCATGATGGCAGCGTGATCCGGCACGATCCTCTGAACCGTCTTTGCGTTTCCACTTTGTCGCGCTTGCCACAATTGCATCTGCTTGGAGGAAAGATCCTTCAATGAAGGAGGTTGGATTGCCAAGCGAGAAGTCGGAAAGCCTTCCATGTTGGTTCTCGGGTCAATAGGAGGATTGAGGCCGTCCCATTGGCAATATCCTTCAACCGGAAATAAAAATATCAATGTGAACCAGAGAATAAATCTCATGCGTGTCCATTCTTGCTTCCATTCTGCCCCGCCCACCACAACTGAGCCAAACGGCATTGGATATTTCGGTCTTTGTGGTTCGGTTGGCACCCGTTTGGCAGGTAGGATTGCGGTGGATGGAACCCAAGGGATGGGCTCCAGCGAGAGCCTCGAGACTGGAACGCTGAGTTCACTGCAAAATCTTCCGCAAAAAAGCGGCTGGAGAACGCGGCCCTTCAGCCGCGTCTCGTTGACGACGAATACGAGGATGGGTGCGTGTTCCAGGCTCGCTTGATGCGGCACAGGGGCCTGCGCCTCCTGTGGGCGGTCCTCACCCCTTTTCCCTCTTATTCCTGTAGCGTCGGATAAGGTTGTTGGTTGAGCTGTCATGGGTGAGTCTGGGTGCGTCCTTGCTCTCCAGTTCCGGGATGATGCGCTGGGCGAGCACCTTACCAAGTTCCACTCCCCACTGGTCGAATGAATTGACCTGCCATATCGTGCCCTGCGTGAACACGCTGTGCTCGTAAAGAGCGACCAGTTTGCCCAGAACCTGTGGAGTGAGTTCGTCGGCGAGGATGGTGTTCGACGGGCGGTTGCCCTCGAAGACGCGGTGGGGCGCGAGCCAATCCGGCGTGCCCTCACTCTTGACCTGCTCCAGTGTCTTTCCAAATGCAAGCGCTTCCGCCTGAGCGAATACGTTCGCCAGCAGCATGTCATGGTGGCGTCCAAGACGGTTCAGTGGACGGCAAAACGCGATGAAGTCGCAGGGAACTAAATTGGTGCCTTGGTGGATGAGCTGGTAGAACGAGTGTTGGCCGTTAGTCCCCGGTTCACCCCAGTAAATCGGGCCGGTCGCGTAGTTGACCTCGCTGCCGGAGAGCGTGACATGTTTACCATTGCTCTCCATCGTCAATTGCTGGAGATAAGCCGGAAATCTCTTGAGGTACTGCTCGTAGGGCAACACGGCTACGGTCTGGGCGCCAAAAAAGTTGTTGTACCACACCGTGAGAAGACCGAGAAGCACCGGCAGATTCCGATCGAATGGTGTAGTCCGGAAGTGCTCGTCCATCTGGTGAAAACCATCCAGCATGGCTCGAAAGTTCTCCGGTCCGATGGCCAGCATGGTCGATAGGCCGATCGCCGAGTCCATGGAATAGCGTCCGCCGACCCAGTCCCAGAATCCGAACATATTCGCGGTGTCGATACCGAACCGTGCAACCTCCGCCGCGTTCGTCGATACGGCCACGAAGTGTCTGGCTACAGACGATTCGTCTCCTCCCATGCCGCTCAGCAACCAGGCTCGAGCCGACTGGGCATTGGTCATTGTCTCCAGCGTTGTGAACGTCTTGGAAGAGATGAGAAAGAGCGTTTCCGAGGGGTCGAGATCCTGGACGGCCTCTGCGAAGTCAGTCCCATCGACGTTGGAGACGAATCGAAACGTCATGGCCCGATCGCTATAGTGTTTGAGCGCCTCGTAGGCCATCACGGGCCCCAGGTCAGATCCTCCAATGCCTATGTTGACCACGTTTCGAATGCGCTTCCCGGTGTGGCCTTTCCACTCGCCGCTGCGAACCCGGTTGGTGAATACTTCCATCCTGTCGAGTACGGCGTGAACCTGCGGCACAACATCCTCGCCATTCACAACAATGGATTTGCTCCTGGGTTCGCGCAAAGCCACGTGAAGGACGGCCCGGTTCTCCGTAATGTTGATCTTGTCTCCGCTGAACATGGAGTCGATCCGTTGTCGCAGCCCAGACTCCTCGGCCAATGCGAGCAGCAGCTTGATCGTCTCGTCGGTAATGCGGTTCTTCGAGTAGTCCAGGAAGAGCCCGACGGCCTCGCTGGTCATTCTTTCGCCACGCTGAGGATCTTCGGCAAACAGGGTTCGAAGATGAGTGTTTTGGAGTTGCTTGAAGTGGATCTGGAGAGCCCGCCATGCTTTGCGCTCGGTCAGCGGCAGAATGTTTTGCCCTTTGGAATTTCTCTCAACCGGTGTTTCCATCTTGGATTCCTTTCAGCAAGCGCTCCGTCGAGGAGCGGTTTTCATGGTGCGATCTCGCGCGACAACGAGCCAGCTTTGGTCGACCGTCTTGTTCCCTCAATTTCCTCTCAGCCGATTGCGCATGCGCATTCCCGCTGAGACCTTCATGGAATCCTTTGTAGACAATTGGATGCGGTTTTCAAATGGTCTCGTCCCATTTTGAGTGTAGCCGCCTTGGATGCGATGACTCCATCAGGTCGTTCCAGGAACAAACAAACGACTTGACACCTTCGTCCTGAAGCTGAGCGCCAGCGAACTGACGTCGATTCCGGCCGTTGCGAACCTCACTGGCATTTCCTCGGAGTCGCCGCCATCTTCCGGCAAAATTCCATCCGATTGGATTTACCCGTAATCACCCCCTGCCTCACCGTGGCAAAATTTGCCTATGCTCTCCGGTTTGCCGCGGTCCATCCTCTCGCTTTTTGTTGCGTGCTTCATGAGTTGCCTTGCTGCTGCGCAGCTTCCCGAGCCGAGCACTCAGCCGGCTCCGCCCAACCCGCTCGTGGACTCGACGATGAGCCCGGCAAAGACGCTCCTCTTCGATCTCGAGGCGCGCTTCGCAAAGGCCGTCGCGGAAAAGGGCGGCGCGGCATTCCAGGACTGGTTTGCACCGGATGGTGTTCTGCTCGGCAATGCGGCCTCCCCGGTTGTTGGCTTGGTCGCCATTGGCCGGGCCGCGCAGTGGTCCCCCAATCAGTACCAGCTCTCATGGACCCCGACAGACGCGCTCATGGACCCCTCCGGAGACATGGGCTACACCTGGGGCCACTACGAGGGCCGCGGAAAAGACATCCACGGCAACCCGATCGCGACAAGTGGGCGCTACATCTGCATCTGGCGCCGGCAGCCCGGCGGCGAATGGAAGATTGTGCTCGACGCGAGCTCAAGCGAGCCGCCTTCCGCAGGCGAATGCTGCCGAATCTCGCCCACGGACAACTGAGCCCGGATCAACATAAACACACTCCCGCACTTCTGCAGCAAGGGGGTGAAACGATAGTCTATGGGTGTACCAGTTCCACCCCAGGCGCCGCTCACCGGCGCGCATGTTGAGCGTCTACGCAGAAACCGGATCGTTTTCTGCTGGTCCCGTTTCCTTGCGCGCCATCGGCCGTAGCAAGAAGCGCAGGGGACAATCCCGCGCGGGATTGAATTGAGGAGAGTTTCGCATTGAAGAGAACGTTGTTGCTCGTGATGCTGGCCGCTGGTGCGGCTCTTTTGCCCTGCATGGCTGCCTCCCAGATTGCTCCGGAAAAGCCGCATCTGCGTCAGGTTGGTCCCAGCTATAACTACACCGTCTTTGCCGGATGGGGATACACAAGCATCAACCAGATCAACCAATCCCGCAGCGGCCTCCAAGGATTCACTGCATCGCTGACCCGCGATTGGGGAAAGTACTTTGGCCTCACCGTCGACGGAAGCCATTACGCGTGGCAGACCACTGCCTCAAACGCGGCAGTGGGCAAGCCTTCTGTTGACTACTACCTCGGCGGCCCTGAGTTGCACGCGGGACTCTATGGTCCCACCAATGTGTTCGTCCACGCGCTGCTCGGCATCGCGCACACCGGGGGAGTCAACATTTCGCCCTCCGCATCCCCTGCCGGCGGCATCGGCATGGGGATTGACTATCACGTCAAACCCCGCGTCTCCCTGCGCCTCTATGGAGACGACATCTTCTCGGATTTCACGGTCGTTCCCTATCAGCAGGGATTCTCGCCTCATATTCGCTGGAATGCCCGCGCCGGCCTCGGCGTTGCTTATCACTTCTAAAATCAGGACAGACCGGATCGGGTCCAGATTCGTGAATTGCCCGATCGCTCTCAGAAAATCTGCTGGAGCCGAGTTACTTTCCGGGTGCGTTCCGGCGGGCTTTCCAGCGTGCTCCTGTTGCTGTATCCGCTAAGCTGAATGCAGCCGGAGCCCGCAATTGAGCAAGTTCGTTTCATTCCTCCGCGTCCATCATGCGGACGCAGCAATCCTGCTCTTTCTCGCCGCGGGGTGCATTGGCATCGCCTCGCAGATCCTGCTTCCCGTCATGCCTGGCGCGGAGATGATCAAGCTCGCCGAGAATCTCGTCGCGCATGGCGCCTTCGCCAACCCATTCGGAACCCTCGCCACCGGACCCACCGCGGTCAATCCTCCGCTCTACCCGTGGTTGCTCTCGATTCTGTTCCGGGTATTTCGGCTCCCCGCGTATGTCTACGTCGCTTCCATCTTTCTGGCAATCCTCGCCAATGCATTTACGGCTTCTCTGCTTCCGCGGCTTTCGCAGGTCATCTTCGGCGACTGCATCCCGGGAATCTTTGCGGGCCTTTTCTGGCTGGCCGCAATGCAATCCATTCCTGGCTGGGATACCAATCTCAGCGTGCTGGGCATTCTCGTCTTCTGCCTCCTCACCCACCCCGCCGGGCTGGCAGGACGGCATCCCCTCCGTGCGGCAATCCTCGGAGGTGTTCTTGCCGGAATCCTGTTCCTGCTCAACCCTTCCGTGATCCTCATTACCGCCCCGTGGATTGCATTTCTCTGGTGGAGCGCCGGCAACTTCAAGCTGCGCTCTCTCCGCGAACCCATGATCCTGCTGGGCATTGGGGGACTGTTCTGGTTTGGATGGTCGCTTCGAAACTACGTTGAACTGGGCGCTTTCGTAGTGAGGACAAACCTCGGCATGACCCTCTATGCCTCGAACAACGACTGCGCTGGCTCGACGCTGATCCGCGACGAATTCAACAATTGCTATCAGACCCATCATCCGAACGCCAGCGTGGACGAAGCCAGAATCCTGAATGCGACCGGCGAGGTGCGCTACGACCGTATCCGCACCGCCGACACAAAGGCATGGATCCTATCCCACCCCATGCGCTTTGCTTCGCTCACGATCGAGCGCTTTGTTGAATTCTGGTTTCCGGCCGCCGATTGGATTCCGCCCACCAAGAAATTTCAGAATGCATTTTCAATTCCCGGCTATACGCAAAAATGGGCGCGCCAGCAGATGCGCATTGCCTATGCAATCTGGGCGATCACGGCGATGTCGATTCCCGGCTTCATCCTGCTCGCGATGCGCAAGCAGGTCGTCGCACTCTATTTTCTGCTTGTCCTAAGCATCTATCCGCTCATGTACTACGTGGTCGTCGCAGATGTTCGCTATCGCTATCCCGTGCTCTGGATATCGCTGCTCGCTGCCGGCTACATCGTGCGTGTGCTTCTCGATCTTCCGCTCAGGAAACAGCCAGGGGCCTGAACCGCCTCCATTCGCCGGGATGCCTCAGCCTTCTTCGGCCTCGCGCAGTTTGGCAATCACGGTAAAGTCCTCGAGCGTCGTTGTGTCGCCCTTGATCTCCCCATGCGTGGCCAGATCGCGCAGCAATCGGCGCATGATCTTGCCGCTGCGCGTCTTGGGCAGCGAATCGGTAAATCGAATGTCATCCGGCCTTGCCAGCGAACCGATCTCCTTCGCAACCCACTTTCTCAACTCATCCTTCAGCGCCTCGCTCGGCTCATTGCCGCTCTCCAGCGTCACAAAGGCTGAAATCGCCTGCCCCTTCAAATCATCCGGCCTACCGACCACCGCCGCTTCGGCAACCTTGGGATGCGCCACCAGCGCCGACTCGACCTCCATGGTGCCCAGCCGATGCCCGCTCACGTTGATCACGTCGTCCACGCGGCCCATCAGCCAGAAGTAGCCATCCGCATCCTGCCGCGCGCCATCCCCGGTGAAGTAGCAACCCGGCACATCGCTCCAGTACGTCTGCCGGTAGCGTTCCGGATCTCCATAGACGGTCCGCGCCATCGAAGGCCACGGCTTGCGAATCACCAGCAGTCCCCCGCTGCCCGCCGGCACCGGCTCTCCCGACCGAGTCACCACCTCGGGTTGAATGCCGAAGAATGGCCGCGTGGCCGAACCGGGCTTCGCCGCTACCGCCCCCGGCACCGGCGCAATCATGATGGCGCCCGTCTCGGTTTGCCACCATGTATCCACAATCGGGCAGCGATTGTGGCCAATCTTCTCGCGATACCACATCCAGGCTTCCGGATTGATCGGCTCGCCGACCGTCCCGAGAAGCCGCAGAGAATCCAGCTTGTACTTGTCTACAAACTCATCGCCCCACTTGATAAACGCCCGGATCGCTGTGGGCGCCGTGTAGAACACGCTCACCTGATGATCGTCCACAATCTTCCAGAAGCGGGAAAAATCAGGCCAGTTCGGCGCGCCCTCATACATCAGCACGGTTGCGCCATTCTGCAGGGGGCCATAGACCACATACGAGTGCCCCGTGACCCACCCAATATCCGCCGTGCACCAGAAAACATCTTCGTCCCGCAGATCAAAGATGTACTTTGTTGTCAGGTAGGTCTGCACCGCATAGCCGCCCGTGGTGTGAACCAGTCCCTTCGGCTTTCCCGTCGTGCCCGAGGTGTAGAGGATGTAAAGAGGATCTTCGGAGTCCAGCGGCTCTGCCGGGCAGTCTGGGCTGGCATTGGCCACCAGTTCGTGCCACCAGTGATCGCGGCCCGGCTCCATGTGCACTTCGCAGCCGGTCCTCCGCAGCACCACAACATGCTTCACCGTGGTGCATGCATGCAGAGCCTCATCCACCGTTCGCTTCAGCAATACCTGATTGCCCCGACGATAGCTGGAATCCTGCGTAAGAATAGCCACGCATCCCGAATCGTTCACCCGGTCGGCGATGGCCGTCGCCGCAAAGCCTCCAAAGATTACGGAATGAACCGCTCCGATACGCGCGCATGCCAGCAGGGCAACCGCGAGTTCGGGCGTCATGCCCATATAGATTGCAACGCGATCTCCCTTTTGGATGCCCAGGTTCTTCAGCGCACTGGCGAGCTTCTGTACCTCTGCAAGCAACTCGGCGTAGGTCAGGCGCCGCACCTCGCCCGGTTCCCCTTCCCATATCAGCGCCGTCTTGTCCCGCCGCGATCCCATCGCGTGACGGTCGAGGCAGTTATAGCTCAGGTTGATGCGCCCGCCCACAAACCATTGCGCCGAGGGAAGATTCCATTCCAGAACCTTGTCCCACGGCTTGAACCAGTGCAGCTCGCGCGCCGCCTCTGCCCAGAATCCCTCCGGATCGTCAATGGATCGCTTGTAGAGCCGCTCATACTCATCGAGACTCCCGATGTAGGCGCGCTGGCTGAACTCCTCAGTCGGAGGAAAAACTCGGTTTTCGCGCAGGACTGAATCCAGGTCCCTTGCATTCGAGTCCGCAGCCGGTGCGCTTGGAGAGGAGGGCGAGGATGACATGAGCGGGTCCTTTTTGAATTTGGGTGCGGGCAGAAACGCAGTCCCGATCTGCGTCGTGGAACGCTGGTCTGTTCTCTGCGTCTCGGACACACTCTATCGGGAGAGATGTTCTGCAGGCAAGTTACGACCGCAGCCTGCGATTCCCTCGCGGGCCGCGATGAGCCCTGGTTGCCTTTCGAGAGCTGTGCCTACAGGCTGTGCGGGCTCAGATCCCGGTCCCGCACGCCCAGCAGGTAGAGCAGCCCATCCAGGCCAAGGCACGAGATGGACTGATCCGCACTCTGGCGCACGAGCGGCTTAGCGCGATAGGCGATCCCCATCCCTGCCAGATTCAGCATCGGAATATCATTCGCGCCATCTCCGACGGCGACCACCTGCTCCAGAGAAATGCCTTCGCGCTCTGCAATCTCAGCCAGCAACTCGGCCTTTTTCGCTCCGTTGATGATGGGCGGAAGAACGCGGCCGCTCACTCGCCCTTCCACAATCTCCAGTTCATTCGAGTGCGCCTCGTCAATCCCAAGCCGCTCCTGCAGGGATCGCGCAAAGAAGCTGAAGCCTCCCGAAAGGATCGCGGTCTTGTAGCCGAGCAGCTTCAGGGTGCGGATCAGCCGTTCCGCGCCTTCCGCCAGAGGAATCGAATCGAGCAGGCTGTACACCTTCTCCTCCGGCAGCCCCTGGAGCAGGCCAACCCGGCGCGTAAAGCTCTGGTCAAAGTGAAGCTCGCCCCGCATTGCCGCTTCCGTAATCCGCGACACTTCCCCGCCAACTCCTGCGAGCTTCGCGAGTTCATCAATCACCTCGCCTTGGATCAGCGTGGAATCCATGTCGAAGACAAACAGCCTGCGATTGCGCCTGAAGATGCTTTCGCGCTGAAACGCGATGTCGATCGCAAGATCCTGCGCCACCTGCAAGAACTCTGCACGCATGCCATCCTCGCGGTTCAAATCCCCACTGATTGCCAGCTCCACACAGGCCTTGGCCGGCAACTCACCGGCTGATAGCTGCCCGGAGAGGCGGTCGATGCGCTCGATATTCATCCCGTGTTGGGCAATGACCGCACTCACGCGAGCAAGTTGCTCCGCCGTGATCTCCCTACCCAGCAGTGTGAGGATGAAATGATGGTGGCCCAACCCGTGCAGCCAATGCTGCAGCGCCTCCTCCGCCACCGGCCGGAACCGCACGTGGAGTTCCAGTTCCTCCGCTCCCTGCTGAAGAACCGCCTTCAAGGGTTGAAAATCTGCCCCGTGAGGCAGCTCGACGAGGATGCCGAGAGCAAGATTCTCCTGCACGACAGCCTGGCCAATATCCAGGATGGCGAGGGGATAGCCGGCCAGAATCGATGTGAGCTTTGCGGTGAGACCCGGCTTGTCCGGCCCGGAGAAATGGAGAAGAATGACTTTGCGTCGCGGTGCAGATTTCATGCCTGCATCTCACTATACTGGAGTCGCAATTCCGTCTTACCGCACTCCGCGACTTTGCAACGCAGCCTTGAAAATCAGCTGCTATTTCTTCTGCCGAATCCGATCCGCATGCCCTGCCACCGTTTGCGTAAGGCGCAAATCTGCGCCGGGACTCAGGCCGCTCCGCCGGACCATTGCGTCTCCGGTTGCCGCTTTCTTTCTTTCACCTTCACCGCGGGAACACCGGCATACACACCCCACGGCTCCAGATCGCGAGTCGCGACAGACGCGAGTCCCAGAACCGCGCCCTGGCCCACCTGCACGCCGGGACTGACGCAGGCTCGTGCGCAGATTCAGGCGTTGCCCCAATGTGCATCGAGTAGGCCAGCAAGGGAAACTCCGGATCGTCGTAATCATGGGTCGCCCCGCAAATATACCCACCCTGCGACACGATGGCGTGGCTCCCGAAGCGTATCGGCGCGGGGTTGTCAATCACTGCGCCGTCACCCGCCGTTACCTGATCGGCAGACTCCAGATTCCAAGGGGCCCAGATCCAAGCGCCCGGATAAAAATGATAGTTCGGACCCATCTACGCCCCGAAGATTCGCAGCAGCAAGGCACCCCATCCATGCCAGGGACGCGGCGAGGGCATGCACAGCAGCATCCAACAAACGTCCCAGAGCTGCCGCCGCATAGGCACCCCCAGCGAGAAGGCCGGCCGCAGATAGGGGCCCGCCGCCGCTCCGGGCGCAGCCTCTTCACCCACCCGATAAAGGCCTGCTTCGCCATCCGGATCGCTCACTTGGGCGCACCGCTCTCCGGCAAAGAGCGCCCGCACCCACCTCCATCGTGCTGCACAGCGATGATCCTTTCCCCTCGCGCTGCCTTGCGCCACGGTGAATCGACTCCAAAAAGAGCAAGGCCGCTCCATTCCAAAGCGGCCCGGCACTTCTTCCTGTTTTTGGAAATGATTTACTTCGCAGCCACCAGCGGACGCGTGCTCAGCGACCCATCCTTGTAGCCCTTCGCGATATCGGCGATCGATACCGGCTGGTAATCGCCGGCGTGCCCGGCCTGGCCAAACTGCGTCATGCGCAGCGCAACGACCTTCTGCATCGCTTCGCGCGCAGGCTTCATATAGTCGCGGGGATCGAACTTCTCCGGGCTCTCCCACAGCACCTTGCGAATCGCGCCGGTGATGGCCAGCCGGTTGTCCGTATCCACATTGATCTTCCGCACACCGTTGCGGATGCCCAGCTGAATCTCTTCCACCGGCACGCCCCACGTCGGCTTCAGCTTGCCGCCGTACTGGTTCACGATGTCCTGCAGATCCTGCGGCACCGACGAACTGCCGTGCATCACAAGATGGGTGTTGGGCAGGCGCTTGTGAATGGCGATCAGCACGTCCATCTTCAGCACCGAGCCATCCGGCTTCTTCGTAAACTTGTACGCACCGTGGCTGGTTCCAATCGCGATCGCCAGCGCATCCACGCCCGTGCGCTCGGCAAACTCCACCGCCTGGTCCGGGTCCGTGATGTGGTCCAGTCCGCTGCCGCCGGCACCGTGCCCGTCTTCCACGCCGCCCAGCACGCCGATCTCGCCCTCGACCGTGACGCCGCGCTCGTGCGCATAATCCACAACCTTGCGCGTCACTTCCACGTTCTCTTCAAAGCTGGCAGGCGTCTTGCCATCGGCCTTCAGCGATCCATCCATCATCACCGAGGTGAATCCCAGCTCAATCGCGCTCTTGCAGGTCTCAAAGCTGTTGCCGTGATCCTGATGCATCGCAATCGGAATCTCCGGGTAAAGTTCGCTCGCCGCCAGGATCAGATGAAAAAGATAACGGTCCTGCGCAAACTGCCGCGCGCCGCGGCTGGCCTGGATAATCACCGGCGACTTCGTCTCCTTCGCCGCTTCCATAATGGCCTGAATCTGTTCCATATCGTTGACGTTGAACGCGCCGACGCCGTATCCGCCCTTGGCGGCCTCGTCCAGCAGTTGCCGCATGGAGACTAATGGCATGGGAATTCTCCTTCTGGTTTGGTCCGGCCGCCTCTTCTCGCGACATCCTCTAGCGGCGGAAAATCAGCCACTCGGGCAGCAGGAACTGCAATCATCTTTATGGTAGCAGAGACCGACAATCCCCCATTGTGCTCCTCGGCACGTCCTTGCTGCCCGGATGCAACTCCTTCGCATCCTGTGGAATAATCCCCCCGTGCCCCTCGCAGCCCTTGTGACTCCTCCCAGTTGGTACCTGCTGGTCTGCGCTGCCGCAACCATTGTCCTCCTCCTTGTGCTCATCGCGCGCCTGCGTCTGCATCCCGCTCTCGGCCTCGCAGTTGCGGCGCTCGGTTTGGGCATCGCCGCGCGCATGCCCCTCGCGCAGGTGCCGGTCTCTTTCGCCGGCGGCGTCGGCGGCCTCATGGGCCACATCGCCATTATCCTCGGCCTCGGCGCCATTCTGGGCCGCCTGCTCGCCAGCTCCGGCGGGGCCGCGGCGCTGGGCAGCACGCTCGTCGACGGCTGCGGCCAGCGCGGTCTTCCCTGGGCCCTGCTCGGCCTGGGACTGCTCGTAGGCCTGCCGGTCTTCTTCGAAGTCGGCCTCGTGCTCATGATGCCCATCGTCGCCGCGGCCGCGCGCCGCAGCGGCAAGCCACCCATTCTCGTCGGCATTCCGCTCCTCGCCGGCCTCTCCATTGTCCACGGAACACTGCCGCCCCATCCCGCCGCCATGCTGGCCGTCGTCCAGTACCACGCGGATATGGGCCGGACCATCCTGCTCGGCCTGCTGGTCGCTCTTCCCGCGGGCATCATGGCCGGACCGGTTCTCGGCTGGTTCCTTGCCCGCTTCTGGTCCGGCAGGAACCACGCCGCCGGGGCGCCGGTGCTGGAGGATGCTCCCGCCATCTTTCTGCCCGCGCTAGAGGCCCTTCCGGAAAGCGGCTGCGCCGCCGATCCGGTTCCCTCGCCCGCCGGTCCCGTGCGTGCCGCCGCCGCGGTCCTGTTCCCCATAGCCCTCATCTTCCTCGGCAGTTGGGCTGACGCGCTTACGCCGCCCGGCTCGCTCTCCAACCAAATGTTGCACTTCATCGGCAGCCCCGACGTGGCCTTGCTCCTGGCCGTTCTTGCCGCGCTGGCCACGCTCGGTCCCCACGTACAAACCCATCGTCATCACGGCCCCGAGTTGCTGCGCCGCCTCACCGCGGAATCCTTCGAGCCCATCGCGAATGTGCTCCTCATCCTCGCCGCCGCCGGTGGCCTCAGCGGCATCCTGCGCGACTCCGGTGCTGCCCAGGCCACCGTCTCGCTCGCTCTGGGCGCGCACATGCCCCCTCTGGTTCTCGCCTGGCTCCTGGCCGCCGTCGTCCGCGTCTCCATGGGTTCGGCCACTGTCGCCATGGCGGTCGCCTCCGGCATCCTCGCGCCCATGGCCCCTCACATCGGCGTCGCCCCTGAACTGCTCGTCCTCGCCACCGGCACCGGCTCCCTCGTCTTTTCGCAGGTCAACGACCCCGGCTTCTGGATGATCCAATCCTTTTTCAATCTCGAAATGAAAGAGACCTTCGCCACCTGGACCATCCTCGAAACCGTCCTCTCCGTCGTCGGGTTCCTCGGCACCCTTGTGCTCTCAGCCTTCGTGCGATAACCGTCCCGCAATGCGCGCTGCCGTAATTTTTTCACTTGCGCTACCGACGCACCTCTGCGAACTTTTTCCCATGCCTGCTCTCAATTTGCGCACCCTGTTGTCCTTTGCCGCGCTCCTCGTGCTCCCGCTCGCCGCGCAGGCCCAATCCGGCGCCGCGGACCCCGCAAAGCCGCTCTACCCCGACTACCCCAGCGAAACGCCGGCGCACCTCGTGCCCAGCACCGGCAGCTTCGATTACGCCCGCCGCGACGTGATGATTCCCATGCGCGATGGCGTTCATTTGCACGCCGTGATTCTCGTGCCCAAGGGCGCATCCCACGCGCCCATCCTGCTCACCCGCACTCCCTACAGCGCCGACCAGCTCACCAGCCACGCCGCCAGCTCCCACCTCGGACCCATCCTTTACGGCTATGACAACGCGACCGACGTCATCGTCGAGGGCGGCTACATCCGCGTCGTCGAAGACATCCGCGGCAAGTACGGTTCCGAGGGGGACTACGTGATGAACCGCCCCATCCACGGGCCGCAAAATCCCACCCCCGTCGACGAATCCACGGACACCTACGACACCATCGACTGGCTCATCAAGAACATTCCGGAGACCAACGGCAAGGTCGGGATCCTCGGCATCTCCTACGACGGCTTCCTGCCCCTGATGGCGCTCGTCCACCCGCACCCCGCGCTCAAAGTCTCCGTCCCCATGAACCCCATGGTCGATGGCTGGATGGGCGACGACTGGTTCCACAACGGAGCCTTCCGCCAGCAGAACATGCCCTATATCTACGAGCAGGCCGGTACCCGCGACAACGACCCGCGCGACAAGTGGTGGACGTCCAACTTCGACGATTACGACCTCTATATGCGTGCCGGCTCAGCCGGAGAACTCGGCCGCCAGCACGGCTTGGAGCAGGTCGGCTTCTGGAACAAGCTCCTTGCCCACCCCGCCTATGACGCCTTCTGGAGCGATCAAGCCGTCGACAAGGTTCTCGCCTCCTACTACGCGCACAACCCCATGTCAGTCCCCATCCTGCTCGTCCACAGTTTTTGGGATCAGGAAGACATCTACGGCGCGCTCGCCGTCTACAAGGCCATCAAGCCGCTCGACAAGACCAATGACAAGGTCTTCGTCGTTCTTGGTCCATGGCATCACGGGCAGGAGATTGAAGATGCCGCCTCGCTCGGCGCGATCCGTTTCGGGTCGGATACCGGCACCTGGTTCCGTCAGAATGTCCTGCGCCCATTCCTCGACCACTACCTGAAGGACGACGCGCCCTCCGACTCTCAGGTCGCTCCCGTCACAGCCTTTGAAACCGGCGTGAACCGCTGGCAGCATCTGCCCGCATGGCCCGTCAGCCCGTCCATGAAGCCGCTCTATCTCCACTCCGGCTTCACCCTCAGCTTCACCGCGCCCACTGCCGCGGGAGCAGCGACGGATTCAACACAAGTAAACGCATCGCAGCCAGCGGCATTCGACGAGTACGTCTCCGACCCCGTCAGGCCCGTCCCCTTTCGCGCGCGCCCTTCCCAGCCGATCGGCTATGACCTGCCGCTCACCTGGCCGCAGTGGCTCGTCGATGACCAACGCGAGGCCTCCGGCCGCACCGATGTGCTCACCTACACCTCCGACGTGCTCACCGAGCCGGTCCACATCACCGGCCAACCGGTGGCGCACCTCGTCGCCTCCACCAGTGGCACCGACTCCGACTGGGTCGTCAAACTCATCGACGTCTATCCGGACGAGGTCGCCGGCCAGCCGGAGCTGGGCGGCTATCAGCTCGCCATCGCCATGGACATCTTCCGCGGCCGCTATCGGAACAGCTTCTCCAAACCCGAGCCGATCCCGCCCGGCAAGCCCCTGCTCTACAGGTTCGCGCTGCCCGCCGCCAACCACGTCTTTCTGCCCGGCCATCGCATCATGGTGCAGGTGCAGTCCAGTTGGTTCCCGCTCTACGACCGCAACCCGCAGACCTTCGTACCCAACATCCTCTGGGCAAGGCCGGAAGACTACAAAAAGGCGACCCAGCGCATCTACCACGCCCCCGGAGAAGCCAGCTCAATTGAACTGCCGGTGGACTCCACAAACTGATATCCTGTCCCGGCTTTCAATTTGGGGGCCTCACCCCATGAATCGACGCAAACTGATGGCGTCCGCCATGCAGGCCGTGGCAGCGGCGCTCTTTCCGATGCCTGCTCCGGCTCAAGCCTCCGGCCTGCAAACGGAAGGGAAACCGGCACAACGGCCCGCCATGACGCAGCCCGATGCCCTGGTGCCCCCTTCCTTGATGGGTCAGGAGGCAGAGGCTGCATACTTCGGCGAACGAGAGCTGGAGACCGCCCTTGGCACCAAGGATCTCCAGAAGCCCCAGATCGAAGTGGTGGCCTTCAACTTTCCCAGTTGGCACCCCTCGCCCTTCATGGAACAGCACTTCGGGCAGGGATGGTCCGAGTTCGACACCCTGCGCAACGCCCGAGCTCTCTTCCCCGGCCACACCATGCCGCACTTCCCCCTCTGGGGCTATTACGACGAGTCGGATCCGGTGTGGGCCGCGCGCGAGGTCGAACTGGCCTCATCCTTCGGAGTCGATGCGTGGATGATCGACTGGTATTGGCACGAAGGCACCCAGTTCTACCACGAGCAGTTGGAGCAGGGCCTGCTCCGCGCCGAGAACCGCGCCAGCCTCAAATTCGCCATCATGTGGGCCAACCATGACTGGAAAAACGTCTACCCCGCCCGCTCTCCGGACGAGGCAGCCATCCTTCTCCCCCAGATTCACACACTCAGCGACTTCGAAAAGGTCGCCAATTACTGTGCCGAGCACTACTTCAGCCAGCCCAACTACCTCACCATCGATGGCGCACATGTCTTCGCACTCTTCGACGCCGGCAAGGTCGTCGAACAACTGGGCGAAGACGGCCTGCGGCGCAGTCTCGACCTGGTGCGCGAGCGGGCGCATCGGCTGGGATTTCCCCGCCTGCATCTTCAGGTCTGCAATGGATTCCAGAGATACGAAAGGAGACTGCGCAGCCTGGGATTCGACAGTGCCGCCGCCTACGGCACCATCGCATGGACCTACGGCGACCGCCACGGCGTCCGGCTCCCCTATGGCCTCGCCGCCAGAGAGGCGGTCACCTCGTGGCAGCAGAGACGCGAAAATCTGGACGTGCCCTACTATCCCACCGTCTCGGTTGGCTGGGATGACAGCCCGCGCTTCGGCGAATATGCCGGCGTTGCGATTAACCGCTCGCCGGACCAGTTCGAGCGCCTGATGAGGGCGGCCCGCCACTTCACCGCCTCCAGTCAAGGCAGCAGGCTGGTCTACATCGGCGCGTGGAACGAATGGACCGAGGACGGCGTGCTTCTGCCCGACACCATCTGGGGCTATAGCTACCTCGAGGCGTTGCGCCGGGCCGTGCGCAGCTGAGCCTC
>VFSW01006904.1_pt1 | contig 16591 bp, 19 predicted proteins | sample 5358111 | NCBI WGS metagenome assembly VFSW01 (sample SAMN11554181, study PRJNA540505) | mine drainage metagenome | isolation source: sediment from site ElyBrook_90M | place: USA: Ely Copper Mine, Vershire, VT | collected 2017
GGACTTTCATGACCACGCTTGTCTCCGCGGTCGAGGTTCCTTTTTCAGTGAGCTACCTCGGTTCCCTCGGCATATCAACGGCTTTTGCAAATCTTTCCGTCACCTACTCCGTCATCTTTGGGGTCTTCACGTTCCTCGTTGGGTTTGCAGTTTCTGAGAGGCTCGGCAGGAGAAGGACGATGATGATTGGGGCGATCTGGGCTCTCATTGCATCCATAGCATTCTTCCCTCTTTTGAATACGCGCAATCTTGCATTGATCGTGCTCGCTGACATGATTCTCTTCGGTCCGACCGTGTTCACGATTGGCGCACAGAATACGCTGTTCGCAGAATCTTTTCCCACGAGGTTCAGGTACTCGGGTTCGGGCCTCTCCTACCAATTTGGAACTTTCATATCTGGAGTGGTGGTCGTCGGAATAATTCCTTCAATAATTCTTGGCTCCGGAGGCGTGTTAAATTCGTGGCCGTACGTCGCACTCGTCGCAGCTCTCGTCGTCATAGCGTCACTTGTAGCCATTTCGTTATCACGCGAGACCAAAGGTATTGACTTGACAAATGAATAGACGGGCACCGCCGCAAAGAGATTTCTTTGCGGTCCAGACATATATTTAATTCACGCTCCGTGAACTTTATGGCTCAATCCTCCTTGCTCGGTTTCTTGGAGAGCTACAAAGCCAAGAATCCAAATGACGTGTATGTCGTCGAGGATGAAATTGACCTAAACTACGAGCCGACCGCCTACTACAAGGCTCTGGAAGACAAAAGCCCGCTGATCTGGTTCAAGAAGATCAAGGGTTACAGCGACTTCGAGCTCGTAACAAATGTACTGGGCAGCATGGAAAGGATGGCCTTTGCAATAGGGAGCTCAGAAGAGGATCTCTATCGCAGATGGAACGAAATAGTAAGCAACCCAAGCCGGGTCGCCATATCGCAAGGACCTGCACCTGTGAAAGAGGTGGTTTCTACTGGAGGAGACGCAGATCTATTCACACTTCCTGTTCCTAAGCATTTCATGCCCGATGGCAGGAAAACAGGGCTTGGTCGGTACATCACCGGTGGACTAGCGATCGCTCGCGACCCGCTCAATTACAGCACGGTGAACATGAGCTACACCAGAATTCAGATAGTGGACAAAGCGAGATACTCCTTTGACATGGGGAGCAGGGGTCATTTGTGGAGATACTTTCAGATCGCAAAAGAACAGGGGAAAACACTTCCCATCACCGTCATCATTGGCGCGCACCCGCTCTACTACATGCTCGCCGCCTCCTTCATCGAAAATGAGTATGCGAGAGTTTCAAATGTTCTAGGTGAATCTTCCACTCATGTGGCGGGAGAGCTCAATGATATTCCCATCCCTTCTGATGCAGAGATTGCAATTGAAGCCGAGGCGCTTCCGGAGGAGCACTTTGACGAGGGGCCGTTCAGCGAATTTACGGGGTACGTTGCGACCAAGACTCAAGGGAATGTCGCGAGGGTCAAGTCGATTCTCAGGAAAAGGAATCCAGTCTTCTACGACATAACTCCATCAAATTCAAGGGAGCATGTCGCGCTGTTCAGCATTCCGCGCAACGCCGCGATCATGCGCGCTGTGAAAGAGTTCATGCCTCCCTCGGAAAGTTATCATGTAGAGTGGCCCTTAAGTTCGTCTCACTTTATGGCGTTTTGTTCCATAGCAAGGCCCGAACCCGGGCTTGCAAAACAGATGGGATTGGCGCTCCTTGGACTTGATCCGCTGTTTACGAAGATAGTCATAGTTAATGAAGGAAAGATGCCTGAACTTGGCATCGAGAGACTCCTGATGAACCTGGCTCTGGTGGGCGCGAAGAAAGGCGTGAATGTCGACATTATACCCGGCGTGTTCTGCATAAAGCTAGATCCCTCATCGAATCCAGATGGCACAAACGGCAAGGCCGTGATCATAACCAGATCTTCAGATGCGAGGTACGAAAAGGTCGTCACGAAGGATAAGGTCAGCCTGGTTGCGAAGTCTGCGCGCGTCGTATTTTCTCACGAGCCTGTGGATAAGTGTCAAATCAACGTGGTTGTTGGCGAGGACATCGACTTGAAGGATCCTGATCAGATAGTATGGGCAATCGCCACGCGCGTTCGCCCTGACAGGGACATTCGGATCAGCAAAGGAAGATTTGTCATACGGGCAAGAAAGAAATCAGATCTTGAAATTCCACAGATTCCCAGCGAAGTTTCGGAAAGCATCGGAGCACGGTTAGGCGTTCTTGTCCAAGGTTCCGGCGCGTAACTCCTAACGATAATCCCAGCCCTGGGCGCGTGTCTTTCTTTCCAGCCCTTTCTGCTCAGGGACGAAATTGTGATTTTATTCTGATTCCATCGGCTTTTGAAACCAGATCCGATCCAAACGCATTTGCTTATGAATCAGATCTCTTCTTGGCATCCATTCTCCGTTTGGAGCACTCGAACGTGGACATGATCGACAGGTGCTCTACATTACTCCCCGATGGTAATAGCAAAGATACACGACAAGTTGTCGCACTTCTCGGATCTTTTGGGTGATCTTGATTCTCCGAACGCATAGCATTGTGTTCCATTCGGCCCTGTTCCTGAAGGAATCTAAGCTTTCGCTTCGGGGTAGGTCCTGACATCCGATGCCGATTACGGCAATCACCTTAGCTTGATGTTGCAGAAAACGCAGTTCTCTACACAAGCAATCCTGCGGATTAGTATATTCCGAAACCAGCTGCCGCTATCCTCTAATAAGAATGGAGAGGATCGTCTCCGCACCCTTATATGATTCGAATGAAGCTGCTCATTCTTCACCCTCCAGAATAAATTCGTGAGGGCTGCACATCGCCATTCCAAAACTACCCACATGGCAGTTGTTAAATAGAATCAAAAACCTACATAATAATTCCTCAATACCTAAAAGTCCTTTTCGCGCCAGAATATTGGAGAGCTGCAGTCATTGAACAAAGCAAGAATAATTCTCTTTGCATCCATTGCCTACTTTTGGTCCCTGATCGACGACGCACCAATCAACTTTGATTCTGTCTACACTTGGCCTCAGGTCACAAACGGACTCCAACACTCCATTATGGAGGTCGTACTCCACGCCTTGACTATCTTCTTCCTTTATCTGACCATGCGAGAGGCATTCAAGGGCATCAAAGCAACTGAAAGCAGAGTCCTTTACGCTTACACTCTCGCGTTCTTTGCATTTATTCTCGCGTATGCACAAAACATCCCGCTTGACCCAGTCCAAGATATCGTATTGAAGGCATGGTATCCGCTCGACGTCGTTGAGCACTTGCTCTCCTTCGCCGTATTGTATTTCGCGGTCAAGGTCGCGTCTCATCGAGAAGTGGTACAAATTCTTGCCACAAATGAGCCCTAAGATAGGTCATTCTTTGATGATACTCGATAGGAAAGAGACGTTCTGCTCTCGATACTCGTTTTAACATTATAGAACGGCAAAGGATTTGTTGGGGTTCTGCTGCTATGCCAACCGAGCGCCTACATTCCAGGCATAGTCTCTTCTTTGCGAGGAGATGATCCACAACGATTCTCTCCTCCCGTTGGGCGAATCTGAATAATCTAGTGTCGAGAATTGTGGAATTCATGGTTGATCTCTGAGTTCTCTTCGGCCCATATTCTTTTCCAGAAATTAGGCAGATTCGTTTTAGGATGGTATCGCGAATTTGCTCGACTCTTTCCTTCGGCTCTTGACAAATATCTCCCAATTCAGTCTGGCTATATCAAGCGCAAAGCAAGATCGTATAACTCTAACTTGAAGTAAAATACTGTGGGTCGGATTTGCATCTTCTGGGTTCAAATCTGTGATCTTCGACTTGCCTAACCGTCCTGGCGAGAATAATTTCTAGGGTCGAAAAGTACGATTCATTGTGCGACTGGCTTGGAAATTTGAAACTCTGCTATTCAGACTAGCTATTTTCCGTTTTTAGTGGCAAAGTGGCATTCCATGGTTATGAGACAAATTGCTTCACGCTTTGCCGGTTCGAATCAGACCGACCGCGCATTCCTCCCCCCTTACTCTACCAGAGTTCGAATACCTTGAATCGGTCATTGTTCCAACCTCCGCACAGCAATTTGCCTAGCAAAAAGTACTTTGACCTCCTTTCAGATCCTAATGTAAAACGCTCGTACAACAATATCGCCAAGGGAAGCAAGATACTCTGCGACGTCAACTTGAGAATACTGGGAAGGTATTGCTACTTCATACGGAGCAGCGGGACACATGAATGGCAGTCTGGAGATTCCAATTGCAACCGCCCCACCTTGGAAAGTTTCAACAGCCTCTTTGAATTTCAAAGATGATGCAAGATCGTATACTTTATCAGCGTGCTCTGGAAAACCGGGCACTGTTTCAGGAGAATACTGAACTCCGAGCGCAATGACTAGATAATCAAACGGGACTCTGCCGGTGCTCCTCGTCATAACGGACTTGCGGGGAATGTCTATTGAAAGTACCTCGTCGTTCAGCATGTCGATCTTCCTTTTCCTAGAAGATCCAGGTCATTTTGGACCTGCTCCTTTTTCCTTGTACCAACCATGTGCCAGGGATAAGAAGGTGGAAAATCGAAGGTCTTATTTCGTTCGATGAGCTGTAGAGTTACATCTTCTTTGAGGTTATCTTTGACGATCGAGGATGCGACTAGTCCGCCTATTCCTCCACCCAGAACAACAACTTTGGCATCTTTCTTTTCGTTCATAACGCGTTGCTTCCCCTTCTCCTAGTTCGCTTAGGTTTCCTCCTATAGCATTTACTAGCGCTGCGAAGATTAATACGTTCGACAAATTCCAAGATTTCCCATGAAAGTCGCAACGTTTGTGAAAGCACTCGTTCCCGAGAATCGCAGAGAGTACTCCTTTCCCGCCGGGACTAGAGAGATCGTTCTTGCTAAAGGTCACCAAAGTACCCGGAATGTACACAATCGAAACGATCTGGACGAGCAGAGAGCTCTTAGAAGCTATGAGAAGTAGTGGCACCAAGCCGAGGCTTTGGAACTCTTCGAAAAAGTGGCAGCTACCCCACATCTTGAAATCCACGAGATAGCAGAGATTCTGCCCTGAAATAGAGAAATTTGGGCGCTTTCTCCACTCTAGGCTGCATGTGACTTGAAAAACTCCCTTTTTTAGAGCGAAATTTTGCTCAATCTCTGTAGTCCTCGATATCCACCTAGAGCCTCGTCTTCTTCAACAATAAATACCATTGTATGTGGAGGACCGTAGCTCATGATATACAATATGTTAACGCCGTTGATCGCAAGTTCAGTTGTTATGGTTGCTGCGACTCCAACAGTTCTTAGGGCGGTGTCAGACAAGACAACAATGATTTCCGAAAGGTTACCCAAAACGCGGGCAACTTCGTCCTTCGGCACTGCTGCAGTAAGTTTGTCAAGGTTCTTGGAATCGATCACGACCGATATCGACTCGGCTCCGGAAGACACCCTGAAAGTTTCTCCTCTCCCGTAGTCGATTTGACCAGAAAACTTGGCTAAGATCAAGGGGATTTCTGGAGCGCTTCTTATTGTTACAGCCACAATGTTATTCTTTAGCGTGAGTTTTGTGATAAGCCTTCCAGCATCTTGGTATCTGGCAGAGCTCGCTTTGATCGGGTACCTCCTGATAGCGCTTGCAAGCGACTCGAATGAATACCGTTCGTGAGTTGCAACTTGAATATACCTCGCTAGCGCTCGAGCGTTGATCAATCCCCGAGCTAGCCCAATTTTAATCGCGCCGTCTCTTTCGATTATGTCCCTTAGCGCTTCGCTTGCTGAACGCTCCGAATTTGACGTATCTACGTCACGTATGACGCTACGCGCTCCATTTGTGTCATAAGTCTTTTCCCATTTTTCTTGATACTTTCTCCCTTATGCCTCGATACATAGACGTTCACAACAAATTGAAGGGAGTCAAGCTTGCCGACGTGGCGGAAGCTCATGCAAAGGACTTCAAAGTCCAGAACAAATTCGGTGTAAAGTTCCTGAAGTTCTGGGTCGATGAAGACAGGGGAACAATATTCTGTCTCTCAGAGGCCCCGGATAGGGATGCACCACGGAAAGCACATGCGGAATCGCACGGACTTCTGCCTGATGAAACGTATGAAGTCCTCGAAGGAAGTTGAACGAGATTCACTGTCTGTTAGCGAGGCTCAAATTGGCACACCCCAATAGTGCAGGAGGTGAAAGACAAATTCATGAAGACAACTAACGTAATCATCGCTTCGTCATTTATCCTGCTTTTCCTGCTAACCCTTTTCTCAGTCACTGCTCCAGTAGCTAGAGCTGCCGGACCTTGCGGTGAAACCGTTTACGCCAACGGACAGCAGTTCTGCATCAACCTCACGGATATCATAACTAACCCTAGCCCTGGTCTGCTAGCTACAGCCGAACCTCTTTATATTGCAGGCTATTTCGCTTCAGCAACACCTACAAACATGATTGGGAGTTTCGTCATCCCGACATCAGAACTCGGAGGCTGTGACTTGAGCACAACAAGTTGCGGTCCAGAGTCTGTAGGATCTTCTGGGTACATGCCGCTTTGCAATCCATGCTTCCACGGAGGATTCCTCAACAACTTCCCATATCATGATCACGTGATCTCTGGTGCTCCGGGCTTCGGAAATCGAGGCACAGCCGGTGTTATGAAGGGGCCTTGGGTCATAATACTCGTGGCATACAACCCATCCTACAGTAGCCAACAAAGCTTTACTCCATTCAAGAGCATTGCAGGCATTTCATCAGGTGAATCTGCAGGTGACTTTTTGCCGATCAACCCAACAGCATCTAATCCGTATGAGATCAACACAGGAATCGTAGCAATCTTCGGCGTTCAACCGCTGGACTGAGTACGGCCATCGTTTTCTTCCTAGTGCTAATCCAAGAAACCTAGGGGGAATCTAACTTTTTTTGGGTCGTGAACCATTTTTCTGCAGCAATAAAAAATAATTTGATTCGACTATCGTGAATTTGTTAGCTATTCCTTCATACCTTCAAAGCGCCCAACCTAAAGTTAGACGCTCGGCCTGGGCGCCTAACTTAAGGTTCAAATCTCTGACGATCTTGTACGTTTCTTCAGTTGCACCAAGATTTCTCTTATACTTGATAAAGTTGCGCAAATTCCAAAAGGTTTATTGGAGTACCAGGTTAGTCTAACTTTTGAGTTTCAGGTTTGAGCCATGCGAAATCAGATGGTAAGGGATTCACTAACATTGACGAGTCCAAAGATAGGCAGTACTTTGTTGATTACCTTGACCTAGTTCGCTCTCGAAGTGGTGTAAAAGAAGGAAAAAATCTTTCTTTTTCGCTTCTCGGTCTAAAGCCGGGTGACCAGGTGTTGGACGTTGGCTGTGGCACTGGTGAAGATGTCATAGCACTTGCTGAGATTATCGGGGAGAAGGGTCGAGCAATTGGGATTGACAACAGCGAAGTCATGATAGATGAAGCAAGAAGACGAGCTTCGAAATCAAATACTTCGAATGTTGAGTTTCACAAAGAAAGCATCTATCAAATTCATTTCCCCAGCGAGAAGTTTAACGGCGTTATCGTAGACAGAGTCTTTATGCATCTCGAAGAACCTGACAAAGCGCTTCAGGAAATAATCAGGGTAACCAAAAAGGGAGATGGAAGGATAGTTGTTCACGATCCTGATTGGGATTCATTTGTCATAGATTCACAGTATAAGGATGTCACACGCAAGATAGTCAAGGCACGCTCAGATTTGCTCAAGAATGGCGCCGCGGGTAGGAAGATGTATGGGATGTTCAAGGAAGCGGGTCTTGTAAACGTCACCGTTAGCGGAGGAGTCGCTATCTTTACAGATTACAACCCATCCTTTCAACACCTCGAACTGGAGGAGGTTTCAAGAATCGCGGTGGAGAATGGTCTCATTTCAGACGAAGAGCGGACGAGGTGGATTAACGACCTTCAAAGTAAGGGGGAACAGGGTCGTTTCTTTGCCTCATTCATGACATTTAGGACAACGGGTACGAGGCCGTGAGCGTGCTAAGAATCTCCAAAAGTATGTTAGTCTTGAATCGCCGTAACTAACTTTCAAATTACTTTCCACAAAACCTTGGCGAAGTTAAGCACAGTCACTCTAAGGCCACCGTCTGCTTCTCAATAGTTCCTTGACGGGTTTTCCGAAAGGCTTTGCATCGTTAGTGTTCTGAGAGGCGAGAATATGCCATCGCCCTTGAGATTTTCTTTGAAGCACCTGAGTAAGGATACCCGTCCTCGGTTTCCTTGGTGTGCCATCGGGGCCGAAATCTCCCTTGATTCTCCACTTCACATGGGTCAGTGCCAAGTCATGACTCAGAAATCTAACAGAGGTCCTTGTCACGGTGAACGTGCTACGTTTGAACGATGTAGCATGGTATAGAGCGTGATGTTCCCTGAACTCCTTTCTGCCTCTCAGCCAAGTTCCGCCAACGATGACAAAGTCGGCATCTCGGAGCAGCAGGTTTGCCAAAGCTTTCATATTGTGAGTATTCCAAGCGTCGCACCAGGCCCTCTCCAAATTCCTTATCGCAGAAATGTCTTCAGTCTTTGTCATCCCAATTCCCTAGGGATCAAAGCTAAGATCTTTCTGTTAAATGGCTTCCAATAAAAGGAACCTCGTTTTTGTCCGGTGCGATAAGTGCTGCAAAGCGGAATGTGAAGAGTTCTAGAGCTACTGAACCTAATTTAGTCAGTTATTATTCCACATTGTGAGCGCCAAACCTAAAGTTAGACGCTCGGCCTGGGCGCTCTTCTTTCCGCCCCCCTAGTCCCAAACGTTCTGCAATCGAAGCGCCTCATTCGAAATATTTGCCTTGTATTATTTTTTGCAGACTACCATTTGCCGAAAAGCATCATTTCTGTTCTCGGTCTTCTGCGAGTTTGCAATTTCAGACGGGTAGACGAAGAAGGGGTGCTGTCTAAAGGATAGCCGAGGGCAATGGCACCGATCGGGAAGTATTCCTCGGGAATTTCAAATGCCCACTTAAAGCGAGGAATATAGGCGTTCGTCGGACCGATTGAGAAGTAAAAGGCTCCCAACCCCAAGTCGACAGCGGTTAGCAGGATGAGCATCTATGCGAACACCGCATCAATGTACCAGTACGGAGCGGGAAAGTCTTCCTCTGTCTTCCTTCCAACATCCGCCCTGTCGGGTTCCAAGTATCTTTTCACATACGCCCTGGAGTGCGCCAGCGGAACGATGATTAGAGGGGCGCTCTCTGCTCCCTTCGCTGTGGGGTTCGTTACGTTTTCCCAGAACTTCCTAGTATTCTCAGGCCTGTCGAAGACCAGGAATTCGAACCCCTGAGTAAAACCTGAAGAAGGCCCTCTTTGTGCATTTTCAAGAATCCTCTCCACTGCCTCTCTTGGTAGTGGCGTGGTTTCAAAGCTTTTTATCATCTTCCGCTTCTGAACAATTTTTTGAAATTCCAAAAACAAACACGCATTAGCTTGTCTAGGAAGATTACCATTAGGACGATTTGAGGATTGCCATTAAGTGTGGTAGACCTGATTTTCTTTTTAATGTCTGAGAAACTAAAGTGGAATCTCTAGGTTCAATTGTTGAATTCATCAAGCATACCGATATAATGCAAGAATGAAATTGAATTGCCTAGTCCGACTGAATTAATAGCTCTTCGGAACGATTAGGTGGTGGAAGTCACTGCGACCGCAAAGCATTTTCGCCTCTCCCTTACGCGGATAACTTCAGAAGTGGATTGCAAGAATTCACGGTGACCGCGGGTAAGGATCCATCCGAATGGTAGAAACACAGAAGTAATCCAAGGCCCGCAATGCCGGAAGTTCCCGATGACAACGGAGCAGAACAAGGAAGTCATTCGACGCTTCTACGACGCCATGAACTCCGGGGACGCCAAGGCAGCGGCGTCCTTTTGGAATGCCAATCCGATCAATCACGGAAGACAGGTCGAAACCAAGGCTATGGAGAGGCTCTTCGAGATTGCAGTCCAAGTTCACGAGCATGTGACGATTCATGAGATGGTTGCAGAAGGCGATTGGGTTGCATGTCGCCTTACGGTATTGGGGAGACACAAGATTCAACCGCCTGTTCCACTCGACGGCGGAATCTATTTACTTTCTGAGCCAGATGGGCGTTCTTTCTCCTTCCAGCACATCCATATGTTTAGGATAGTTGAAGGGAAGATCAAAGAGCACTGGGCCAATCGTGATGACCTTGGCGCTGCCAGGCAGCTCGGGCTGGAACTGAAGCCCAAAAACAAAGGAACGGATTAGTTTCACCCCAACCCGTTCTTCGCCGTTATGCTTGATCTTTTGTCACGACTGACAAAAGTCAAAAGTAAATAAAACAGATCCTGAAGCATGACATTCTATGGAGCTAGTTCGATCTTCTCCCTCGTCGGCAAACGAAACGGTGAAGGCGAATGCTCTCCTTGCAATTGGAAACACGCCGCTTGTTAAGCTTAACAAAGTGAATAGAGGTCTTGACGCAAATATCTACATGAAATTAGAATTCTATAATCCTACTGGAAGCTATAAAGACAGAATGGCTCTTGCAATGATTGAGGGAGCCGAAAGAGATGGTGTCCTAAAGGAAGGGGATACAGTCGTAGAATACACAGGAGGTAGCACAGGCTCCTCACTAGCCTTTGTGTGCGCAGTCAAGGGATATAGGCTCAAAATTGTAACATCTGATGCTTTCTCCGAAGAAAAATTAAACACTATGAAGGCTTTTGGCGCAGAGCTTACAATCGTTCCAAGTGAGAGTAGGAAAATCACTCCTGAGCTACTCCCCAAAATGATGAAAATTGCGGAGGATATGGGTAAAGAGCCACGCACATTTAGGACAAACCAATTTTACAACAAGCACATGCTAGAGGGATACAATGGATTGGGAAATGAAATTCTAGATCAGCTTGATGGGAATGTAGATGCCTTTGTTGCATCGTTTGGAACAGCTGGCTGCGCCATGGGAGTCGCGCAGGTTTTGAAATCAGTCAAATCCAAACAAATTGAGGTCATCCTCGTGGAGCCTGAAGAGTCTCCCGTTGTATCAAAGAGTATCAAAGGTACGCATCATATAGAAGGCATAGGCACTGGATTTGTTCCGCCACTGCTTTCCGAAAAGCTTTACGATGAAATCCTCACTGTTTCAACACAAGAAGCTCAGGAAATGGCTAGAAAGCTTGCAAGACAGGAGGGGATATTTTCTGGTTCATCGACTGGAGCAAATGTCGCTGCTTCTCTTCTGATTGCGGAAAGATTAGGCAAAGGAAAGAATATCGTGACCATAGCCGTCGATAGTGGGCTAAAGTATCTTTCAACAGAAGTATATCGATCATTCTATCGAGGCCATTAATCTCATCAGCCTTGTAAACAATCGCAAACCTGGCCTGCTACAGAAGGTCAACTATTTTGACCAAGTGATGGCAAATGTCCTTTATTTCCTAAAAGTTGATTCTTCAAGGTAAAATCAAGAAAACGTACCGTTGCCCAACGGTCTTTTAGTGCCGTCCCAGCTCGGTTCGAATTGGGCCGACGGCGGTCAAAATCCCCCCCATTGAAGGCCATTCCTACTGCGACAACTCCCACAATCTTGCCAGAGATGTATGCGCCTGCTATGGAAAAAAATGTGGAAATAACTGGAATAATCCAAACAATGATCTGAAAGATGAATGTAAGAGGCGAATTTGGCGCCAGCTGACGGATGGCCGAAACCAATGCGCCGAGCAAAGCAGATTCAGGGTCTATTCCTGCATAAATCCAAAGACCGCTCAGAAATCCTAAGCCTATTACGAATTCCTGTACGAATGTATCGCTCCCTCTTGCCATTTTGCGATCAGTCCAATAATCGACGACTCACTTATTATTTGCAGCCAGAAGCATATTTAATGGGAATCTGATTTGTCGGTATTGTGTTCGATTGAGAAGTTTCTGAATATTGACGATTGCTCGAACTACTATGAATGATAATAACCGTAATCATCAACTATTCTCAAGCCGTATGATCTTGCAATAATCTCAAGCTTCTGAGAACATTCTTTCTGTATAGCACGAGATACTATGTCTGCGTAGTCATTTGCGGTGTGCCTAGAGACTGCCCAGCGTTTTCGAGCCTCGTCAGAGATGACACCCGAATAAAAGCTCTCACCTATGCCTCTGATTATCTTCTTTTCTCTTGCATTTGTTCCCATCATCGCACCATCTACGTAATCCTTAACCCACTTCTCGCTTTGGTCTCTAGCCCATTTGATCAATTTGTTCAATCCTTTCATTTCGTTCTTTGGATGCCAAGAGCAGCCACTTTCAATCCGAAACGCCATAGGTTAGCATTCTTTTGGCTCTTGCATCGTGCTTTCATCGTCGATGACTTTGGTGATTCCATCTCTAAAATGTCCGAGCCTCTTGAGTCGTTGTCTCTCAACATACGAATTAGGAATTATTGGAAGAAATACCCCTGTCTTATCCTTGACCCTTAAGTTTCCAATTTGCCACTTAACGTGTAACCCATACACAGGACGGTGTACCCATTCTGTTCTGTCTACAAAGAACTCTTGGTCTACCATTAGCATATCGTACTCGGCATCTTCTATATGCGTCGAGAAAATGACCAGTGGTTCCAAATATACCTCATCTTTGTCGACCATTCTCTTACTCACTAGTAGATTCCCCTGTTTCTCTGCCATCCTGTTGAGAGCAGTTTGAGCAGAGACTCCTTCATGGATAAAGGAGACTGCTTTAGCAAGAAATTCCTTGAACCCTTTGACTTCTTTCAAAGGGATACCTGGATAGATGTAATGACCTCCTTGAGATGTCCATTGAAACTCATATCCAGTCTCTTTAATTCTAGGTCTATAGCTACATTCCTTCACAAGCTCCTTCCAAAAGTCATTCTCTACCAATAGAATCTTAACTTATGCCACTGGCATCGCACAGAAATGCTTGTCGTTTACGCAGGACTTTGATCATTAAAGGCGAAGGATGAGAATCTATTCACCTCGGGGTTACTAGTAAATTACCCAAATTTCAGTGTTCACCAATGAAGAATCAAACAAAAGAGAACCGCCTAAAGACTATTCGCGACAAGATGCTAACGTAAATTACGACTCTGGGGAGCTTGCCAGTCATAGAAACTTAATGCTAGATCTTGTATGGAAGAGAATGCGACCTGGAATCCAATAAAGTTCCAGTGTGAGAGTCAAGGAGGTAATTAGTAATGGAAGCAGTCAGCACCCGATAACCTTCTGGGGCTGGGACAAGACAGTCTTCGAGAGGCAACACCTCTGAAAGATGAAAACTTCGATTAATAGCGAGATTTGTCATAATTATAGGAATCAATCGCGAAAGGAACACCAAATTCATCTATGTTCAAGTTGTGGAAATCCCCTTGCCTGTATTTCTTCTGAATGACACGCATGAAATTCAGATATCCTTGGGGCGTGGTATTTACCTCTGGGTAAGATCTTTGATAATCTTCGATGATTTTAGTATCCCACATCATAAAGAGAGAGGGACTAAACAAGTGCATGACCTTTGTTGCGCCTACATATCTAATTCCTTTCAGATCCGATAGAGCCGAGTAGATTGCCTTAATTTTCTGCACGGTCGGTTCGTCTTCTAAGTCTATGGCCTCTAGCGACTTGCCTTCAAAATAGGCAAAATCACAATTGGCAATTGTTTTCTTGAAGGTCTCTAGATCGAAGTCTATCATTTGATACCTGAAATACGCAAAATTCCACGTTGCCAAAAGGAGAAAAATCCCTTCGAAAGTGAGACCACGCTTGATAAGATTGCGAGACCATTTGTAAATCTCGTTCCTCAGTACATCCCTTCTTTCACTCATGTGACTTGGCCTCTCTTCCTAATATCGAATGAAATTGTGTAAGGAACTTCTCCTGCTAGTTACTTAAAATGAAACCGTGATTGGACGAGCCTTACCTGGTCCTTATTTGAATCTTGAAACCAAGTTGGAGAATCTATTCTTTGAGGATTTCTTTGAGGCCGTTCTTCTCCCAATAGTCCAGCAGATCTTGACCGTCAGTTGTAATTCTCTGGCTAAGCTCGTTTGCTTTTGCGTATGCCGATTCTTTCTGCGCGACGGCTTCTTCTTTTGTTAGTAGGGATGGACTGATAGCTTCCAGCTCACGACGGAACCACCTTAACAAAGCTGTTCCGTAGTGGTGATTATCGATGGCTAAGCCCGCAAGTCTAGCTACCGTCTGTTTCAGAATCTCTGTTGTACAAGCTGGGCACTTCTTGTGAACTGAGGAATTGTAATAGACGCTCGTATGTTTGCTACATTCTATCGAAGGCATTCAAACATCTTGCTATCAAAAGGTAGTTTTGATTATTGAAAGAAGGGAAGTTTGGGATTTTTTCATAGATAGAGCATGCCTGGTTAGATTCAACAACACCTGAATAATATTCTGATTAAAATAAGACACAGAAACCCACTCATACGAAATGGAAGATATTCCGTTTGAGAAACTAAGGAAGTTTCTTCTAAGCAAACCGAAGAGTAGAGCCACAAACTCGGCTATACTTGAATTGGGATTATGGAACAACCTCGATGAGTTTAGAGCGTGGAGGAAACCTTACATTCAATCTGGAAATCTACATTTATCTAGAGGATATGGCGGCGGGTTGGTTTCGCTGACAAAAGAGATTCCAGAGAATAAATCAGAAGTAGAGGCGAAACAACTCGAAGGGTTGTCTCCAGATGCGAGGAAGATTTTGGAACTTATTCCTCAGGATGGTCTCCCGATTGGGAATGTTCGTTTGCGTTCAAAGTTGGGATTGTCACTTGATGATTATTGGAAACACCGACAAGAACTTATTCAAATGAAACTAATTGAAAAGGGAAAAGGTCGTGGAGGCAGTGTTCTTAGAACAACCAGAGGTTCGGAGGCAACCTCCGATCTGGATACTAGTTTAGTTAATGATGAAAAAGAACTCTATGAGCCATTAAGAAAATTAGTAGAGAAGGAATACGCCGAAGGAGCAGAATACTCATACCCACTGATAACAGCATATTTGAAAGGAACTTCGAAAAAAGGAAAATGGTCTAGACCCGACGTTGCGCTTGTTCAAGTCAGCGACTATCCATATTTGCCTACACCTGTTGTCGAAGTCACATCATTTGAAGTAAAGACGAGAGACCAAGCAAGCAATCTTGCAAACGTATACGAGTCTGCGGCACATGGAAGATATGCCCACAATTGTTACTTGGTTTTGGAGGCGAACGGAAAGGATGACGTTGTAGACTCTTATGTAGAAGATGAATGCAGAAGACACGGTGTAGGAATAATGAAGATGTTTAGAGACAAAGATGGTTACGAATTAGACCTATACTTGGAACCACAACGTCAGAATCCTGACTCAAGAGAACTAGACGAATTTCTCAAGAAAATATTCTCTCAAGATGCAAAGGAAGAGAGGAAATTCAAGAAGGAAATCAAGAGAGGATGAACAGAGTCATGTTGCTTTGTTCATCCGAGACGGTGTCTGATTTCTTCGATGACGATGTCTGCATCCAGTCAGTTCATTTCTAAGAACGCATTGTGTAAGGTTTTCCCTTTGCTGTCGTATTTCGGTGCTACTCTCAGCCTATTTCTTCCGTTTTTTGCAACCAGCGCTAAAGACATGATCCTCCTCCAGCGACTCTCAACAATTTGCCATTCAGGTCTATCAGGCTGACTCTCATCCCGCTCCAAACTGGAACCTCTGAAGCAAGCGTTGCCACTAATTGCTTGTCTGACTGACCGCGCGAAATTCTTGCGACGAGAAGCTCCCCTGCACATTCTAGATGCATGTCTCTCTCCGCGACGGCCTGCTTGTAGTAAGGACTCTGAGTGAAATCGAAAGCGACTCTGTTCGTAGTGGAGAAGGAGCCATCATCAAGCCATGATGTCTTTGCAAGATCTTTGAGCTCTACCCCTTTGAGAGACAAACCCACCCTGACCCCTCGGCCAGCGCTTTCGTGATCCTCATCGCTGATCTGTATTCCCTTGACCTCAGCAAGCTTTCCAGGGGCTCCCGGAATGGGGCGAAGCTTGTCATGGATTGAGACAGTTCCCGACAAGATGAAACCCAGCACAACCAGTCCCACACCTTTCACGCTGAATGCCCTATCGATGTAGACTAGAGTGCCTGATTTCGGGCTTGCATCGCCCGGCTTGATTTTTGAGAGATCCATTATTGAAGACTGGCTGTTCCTTTCCTCGAGATGAAACTTGGAGAGACTCAATCCCTTGAAGGAAGAGTGGACCAGATCTGGGGAAAAGCCTGGAGCATCCACAGTGATTATGGAACCTTGAAGGCTTTGCGAATCAACCAGCACTGCGAGCTCTCCGTCGGGCGGAGTAAGCTTTGATCCGGCAGGGAAAACGTAGTAGGCGTAATCTGAGAGCGAGGCAATCCTTGCATATCCCTGGATCTTGTCCGGGAAGGTAGAGTCATCCAGAAACGAGAATCTCTTACCACCTTCTGTCTTGTGATATACAACCAGACCCTCCACTTCGCTTTTTTTTGCAATTGAATTTAGAAAGGCAGATTTTGAGCTCACCGAGGTGCCAAATATTCCAACTATGAATCCATCCAATGTTATTCCCCAGTTTTCA
>VFSW01006905.1_pt1 | contig 16591 bp, 12 predicted proteins | sample 5358111 | NCBI WGS metagenome assembly VFSW01 (sample SAMN11554181, study PRJNA540505) | mine drainage metagenome | isolation source: sediment from site ElyBrook_90M | place: USA: Ely Copper Mine, Vershire, VT | collected 2017
GGATAGCATCACCGCACGGACTTGGGAGATCGCGGGGCCAGGCATTGTGCGCGGGGGGGGTTACGACCTGACCTCACGGTCTCGTGTTCATGCAGGGACATCCGTGCCGACACCGACGCTCAGCCTTTGACACCTCCTGCCGCGAGGCCGCCCACGAGGTGGCGTTGCACCGCGTAGAACATGGCCATCACAGGGAGAGAGACAAGCACGGCACCGGCCGCGAAGCTCCCCCATGCGGCGTCGTACTCGCCGACGTACCGTTGTAACGCCACGGGCAACGTAAATGCCTCTTCGCGAGAAAGAAAAGTCGCCGCGAGGATGAACTCGTTCCACGCGGACATGAAGCCGAAGAGGGTGGTGACGGCGATGGCGGGTCGCGCGACGGGCAGCACGACGCGGATGAAAGCCTGCCAGCGAGTGGCGCCGTCGACCATGGCAGCTTCTTCAAGATCCCGGGGGATGGCCTCAAAGGCCCCTCGTAGTTGAAAGATCGCAAATGGCAACGTGGTCGTTGCGTACACCAGCACCAGGCCCGCACGCGTGTCCAGCAACCGCAGCGCGTCGAGGATCACGTACAACGGCACCGCCGTGGCAACACCAGGAAACATCTGCGTGGCGAGCAACGCCCGTACCGACCCCCGTGCACCCACGAACTCAAAGCGCGCGAGGGCATACGCAGCCGGCGTCGCGATCGCCACCGAGGCCGTCGCTGTCGCTACGGACACCACCAGCGAGTTGCCAAGCTGCCTAAGAAACAGCCACCGTCCAAGGGCGTCATGGTGCAGCGCAACAGCCCTGAAGTTTGCGAGAGAAACCCCGTCGGGCAAAGGGAGAGGATGGACAGACGGGGTGCCCGAGGGAGAGAGCGCGAGGGAGACCACCCAGAGTACGGGGTAGAGCGCAAAGGCCACGGCGACAAGAAGGGCAGCGTGCGTGAGCGCCTCGGTCCAGAGAGATCCACGTTGAGAATTCACCGTGGGGCCTTGCGGAGATTGGCGCGGGTCACCAGGGCGAGGATGCCAAAGATGAGCACAGCGTAGGCTGCGGCGTAGCCGTACTGGGCCTGGCGGGTGAAAGCCCAGCGGTACGCTTCGCTCACCAGGATGTCCGTTTCTCCGTCGGGCTCACCACCCGAGACCAGAAACACCACGTTGAACTGGTTGAAGGTCCACACGGCCCCCATGGCGACCGCGGGGCCAAGGGAAGAGCGTAGGAGCGGGAGAGTGATCCGGGTGAAGCGTTGCCACGCGGTGGCGCCATCGACCGCGGCGGCTTCGTACAGGTCTTTGGGAATAGCCGTAAGCGCCCCGAGGGTCACCACCATCATAAAGGGAAATCCAAGCCACACGTTGGTCGCCACGTTGGCTGTAAACGCCGTACCAAAGCGCGCGAACCAACTCACCGGGTGCCCTCCGGCCCACGCGATCAAGGCGTTGACGGCACCGTACTGCCGATGAAACATCCCCTTCCACGCCAACGCGGTCACGTACGATGGCACCGCCCACGGCACGATCAGCAACACCCTGTACACCGCCCGCAGCCGAAGCAACGGCTGCGAGAGCATCAACGCCAGGGCCACACCGATGCTCACGTGCAGTGCGATGTTGACCACGGTCCAGAGCACGGTCACGGCCAGCACTCTGTAAAACGACCCGCTCGCCAGCAGCGGCCCGCCCCGCGCAGTGAGAATGTCGACGTAGTTGGCCACGCCGACGTAGTACGCGTGACCATCACGCGTGGCATACAGCGACGTCGCTGCGCCAATCACGAGCGGAGCTACAACCAGCGCCACAACGATCACCGCGGCGTGCGCCATCCAGGCGTAGGCGGGGAGTGACCGTCGCACGGCGAGCCCCAACGCGGGATCGCGGGCACGACGTACGGCGGAGAGCGCCAACACGAGGCCCACGGTACCCACGGCGAGTTCGGCCCACAATGGATTGCGGGGTGGAGGCAGTGGACGGGTGACGTCGGCAAAGCGCCGTGCGCCCTCGGCGAGCGCCGCCGCGGGGGACATATCGCCCCGCAGCACTTTGAGGATCGCCTGGTGCGCGGGCTCCCACGCCGCGCGCATGTGCGGGTGCGTGGGCATGGGCAGTCCCTCGGCTGCCGCCTGACGAAATGCTGTGAGCAAAGGGTCGGAGTCGACGGCGGGGTTACGCCACGCGGCGGAGTTCGCGACGACCTGGTGGCCTGTCAGTGCCCGCACGCGAGCACCCTCGGGCCCGGCGAGGTAGCCCGCAAAGGACCACGCGAGGGCGGGATCCCGCGCGTGCGACGACACCATCACGCCTTCGACCGTAACGTACGGACGCATCCGCCCGCCGTCGGCGTCGGCGATCGCGGGCAAAGGCACGACGGTGTACGCCGTGCGTTGGTTGATCTCGGCAGCGAGCCACGGACCCGAGATGGCGGCCACGGCGCGCCCCGAAGCGAAGAGCTCGGAAACCAGCGCGCCCGAGGCTTCATCAGGGACGATGCCCGCGCGGATCCAGTCGCGCACGAGGGACACAGAACGCTCGGCGCCCGGGCCGACAAAGAGGTAGTCGCCACGGTCGTCGACAAGTCCGCTCCCGTACGCACGGGCGATGGCGGCGTGGAAGTAGGCGCTCGAGGCTTCGTACACCAAAGGGTAGGTGCCCGGTGGGAGGGAGGCACGGAGGGCGGTGATGGCTTCGATGGTATCGGGTGGAGCTCTGTGCCAGAGCGCGGTCGAGAGGTACAAGGCAGCACACTTGAGGGACAGCGGGAGCCCCCAGAGGGTACCCGCGACGGTGAACGCACGGACCGACGGCAAGTCGTACACGCGATCTGCCGCGGCCGGAGTGATCTCTGCCGGGGTGAGCAATGCCCGCTCGCGGTACGACGCCAGTCGTTCATGCGCGTCGATGAAGACATCGGGACCATGCCCGTGCGGAATCGCGGACTCCAGTTTGGAGGCGTAGGCGTCAAAAGGCACGGCGAGTTCGTCGATGACTGTCCCGGGGTGTGTCCGCTCGTAGGCTGCAAACACCTGCTGGAGGGCCGTCTGTTCGTTGCCGCGGTAGGCGTGCCACACGGCCAGATGCTGGGCCCCCACGGGGTGTGCCGTAAACAACAGCACTAGAAAGCTCAGCGCGGCGGCTCGGTGACGGGTCACAACGGGGCGTCCAGCGCGCGGCCAGACGCCGGGTCAAAAAGATGCACCGCCGTGGAACTTACCCCGAGAGAAAGTAATTCCCCCGCCCGTGGGAGCACCCCTCCGCCGTCGACCCGCGCGATGAAGGCCTCGGTGCCCACGCGGCCGTGCACGTACGCTTCAAAGCCCATGGCTTCGACGACTTCGACGGCAAAGTCCAACGCGGCGTCCGTGGTTGTGCACTGTGCTACGTCGTGCGGGCGGACACCCACGATCACGGAGCGTCCGGGCTCCACGGCGAAGCGTGCACGGTCGATGACGACCTTCAGGCCATTGGCGACGGCGAGTCCCTGGTCGGTGATCCGCGCGGGGAGAAAGTTCATTGCGGGGGAGCCCATGAAGCCCGCGACGAAGCGAGAGACGGGGCGACGGTAGATCTCCAACGGCGAGCCCTGCTGTTCGATGGTACCGCCCTGGAGAATCACAAGACGGTCGGCGAGGGTCATCGCTTCGACCTGGTCGTGGGTCACGTACAACATCGTCGCGCCGATGGAACCATGGAGGCGCTTGATCTCGACCCGCACCTGCGCGCGGAGCGCCGCGTCGAGGTTGCTCAGGGGTTCGTCAAAGAGAAACACCTGCGGGCGACGGGCGATGGCCCGACCCATGGCCACCCGCTGCCGCTGCCCACCAGACATCTCCCTGGGAAAGCGATCGAGAAGGGACTCGATCGTGAGCATCCGCGAAACCTCCGCGATGCGTGCGGCGACTTCTGCAGGCGGTGTGTTACGGAGGCGTAGTCCAAACGAGAGGTTGTCCCGTACCGTAAGGTGTGGATAGAGGGCGTAGCTCTGAAACACCATGGCGACGTCACGGTCCCGCGGTGGGGCGTGAGACACATCCCGCGGACCAATCGAGACGGTTCCGTGGTCTTGGTGTTCGAGTCCGGCGATGGTGCGTAGCAGGGTGGTCTTGCCACAGCCCGATGGGCCGACAAGAACAGCCAGTTCACCATCGTTTACCGTAAGGTCCACGCCGCGGAGGATGGTGTTCGTCCCGAGGCTCTTGTGAATGCCACGGAGGGTCACGGATGCCACGGCCGGGAGTATCCGCGAAAGCCCTCGACCAGGGGAACTCTTACCGTGATCCCTTTACCGATCGTCGACCCCGGTGGCATCCCTTGCGCGAGAGGGATACCGTCGGGGCATGGCCGACCTGCGAAAACTGTTTAGCGAACACAAGATCGCCCGGGTCAAGGTCGGTGGCTTCGACATCGACGGCGTCCTCCGCGGCAAATACATGTCCCTTGAGAAGTTCTGGTCAGCCCTGGATACAGGCTTCGGGTTTTGCGATGTGATCTTTGGTTGGGACGTCGACGACAGAGCCTACGACAACGCCCGGGTCACCGGCAGCCACACGGGCTACCCCGACGTCCACGCCACAATCGACCCCAGCACCTTTCGGGTGATCCCCTGGGAGCCCGACACTGCTACATTTCTCGTTGATTTCTACGCCAAGGACAAGAGCGCTCGGCACCCCGGGTGTCCCCGTGGGGTCCTCAAGTCAGTCATCGCCCAGGGCGAACGTATGGGCTACTGCGCCCGCTTCGCCGCCGAGTTTGAATTCTTTGTGTTCCAAGAGACCCCCGCGTCCGTACGGGACAAGCAGTACCGCGGAATGACCCCGGTTTCGCCCGGGATGTTCGGCTACTCCTGGCTACGCGAAGGCCAGCACAGTGCGTTTCTCCGGGACATCCTCGAGACCATGGAGCGCTACGACATCGAGATCGAGGGATTGCACACCGAAACGGGTCCTGGCGTGTACGAAGCCGCCATCCGGTACGACGACGCCTTGCGTGCCGCGGACAAGGCCGCGCTCTTTAAGACCACCCTCAAACAAGTCGCCCATCGGCATGGTCTCATGGCCACGTTCATGGCCAAGTGGTCCGCTGGACTGCCAGGTTCGTCGGGACATCTGCACCAATCGCTCTGGGACGTAGGGTACAAGTCCAATGTCTTTGCCGACCCCGACCATCCATCGGGACTGTCCCCGATGATCGGGGCGTACATCGCCGGGCAGTGTGCCCTGATGCCCGAGTTCACGGCGCTCCATGCCCCCACCGTAAATTCGTACAAGCGCTACGTGCCTGGAGTATGGGCGCCGGTGACAGCGACCTGGGGCGTCGAAAACCGTACGTGTGCCGTCCGGGTCGTTGCGCCAGGGACGTCTTCTGCACGGGTGGAGTACAGACAACCGGGCGCAGACATGAACCCGTACCTGGCCATCGCGGCGAGTTACGCCGCAGGGCTGTACGGAATCTCCCACGGAATGTCCGCCCCGCCCGCCACCGAGGGCGATGGATCGAGCCCGATGCCCGGGAGAACCCCCTTGCCGCGGACGTTGGCCGACGCAACCGCCCGACTCGCAGAAAGTACACCCGCCCGGGAACTCCTTGGTGAAAGCTTTATCGACCACTACGTCCGCACGCGAGAGTGGGAGATCCGACAGTACGACCGGGCGGTGACCGACTGGGAACTCGCCCGGTACTTCGAGATCATCTGACCTTGCCCACGCGGTGACGTTGTCAGAAATCCAGCGTGTCCGACGGGGTGGTGTAAAGGGTGAGCCCGCGGACGTTCTGGTCGATGCGAAGCGGCTGTCGGAGGGAGGGCAACGCACGCTGGTCGCAGTCGGTGCGGTCGCACTGGCGGCAGGTGACCCCAACGAGGGTCGCCGAAACCCCGTCTCTCAACGCGATGCCGTCGGAGTACACCATCCCCCCGGCGTCTTCGATCCGGCACCCGAGCCCGATGGCTTGCACCGGCGGCTGGGTCTGATACCCCGTGCTGTCTCTCTGGATGGTCCGTGCGAGGCAGAAATACGTGGTGTTGTCGGTCATCCGCGAGACCTGAATGCGAATCATCCCGGGCGTGGCAAAGGCCGCAAAGACATTCCACCGCGGGCAGGCGCCTGAAAAGCGCGCGAAACGGATGCCCGATGCGCTGAATCGCTTCGAGATGTTCCCCGCCACGTCGATCCGTAACATATGCAAGGCGATGCCTTCGTTGCCCGGTCGTCTGAGGGTGGTGAGCCTGTGGCAGGTCTGCTCGAAGCCCACACGAAACCTCCGCCCAAGGACGTCAACGTCGTACCGCTCCGTGCGCGCCGCGGCGAGAAACCGCTCGTACGGCATCAGCACCGCCCCTGCAAAGTAGTTGGCCAGGGCTACCCGCGTGAGCGCCTTGGCGTCCAACGACGTCAGTCTCGGATTCGCGGTCAGGGCGTCCAGCACCTCCCGCTGGGTCAGCAGCGCGATCTGGTACGCAAGCTGAAACGTCCGGCTCCGCGTCGGGAGCAACTCACTCAGGGTCAGCACCCGCTTCTGGGGGTCGTACCGTCGCAGCACCCTGCGCTCGTCGGGCGAACGGGCATAGCTCACAGTGACGCCTTGGCGCGTGGTCAAGTGATTCGCCAGCCCGCGGTACAAGTCATCCGAGTCGAGATCAGCCTCCACCCAGAGCCTCTCAGCGCCCGCCTCCAAGGCAGCAAAATAGTTGTTGTGCTCCTGGACAAAGTCATTGACCTCCTCGGTCGGTGCCGTAGAGTGCTCTGCAAGCGCGAGGACTTCGCCGTCTGAGAGTCTCGCGGCGAGGGACTCTGCCGACGCGCGGGCGGACTTGTACGCTCGGTACAACCCCACCACCGCTTGCGCGACCGACGGCGACGCAATTACAAATTCCCGCACCTCCGCGGCGTTGAGCGCCATGGGGTCAAACATCGGGTCGGCAAAGGCCTCGATGAGATCCGCGTTGGTCCGCGCGTCGGTGTCCACCGCAAAGGTCTGGAGGTCGGCTCCCAACTCCTGCGCCAGCTTGATGAGCAACGGCGCGGGCAAGGGTCGACGGTTGCTTTCAATCAGGTTGAGGTACGAGCCCGAGATCCCGAGGCGAATCGCTAGCTGGGTCTGCGAGAGGTTCTCCCGGCGACGAAGTGCACGCACCTTGCTTCCAAGCCGGACGCTCTCCCGGCCCCCGTCGATCCCCTGGTTACGTGCCACGCCGTGCTCCCTCGCTCTGACAGTCTTTACGACATCACACGTCTTGACGAAACTACTTTTACAAACTCAACCGCTCGACATCACAACCATCCTTGGCGCAGCCGCCCGAGTGGTCAATATTCTGCTCACGTCGCCCCTGAAGGTGACAGTGGGGAGTGCATGCATGGGGACGTCAACGGGCGAGAGGTCACAGAGTCGCTGGACGAGGGGCCGCGGATGACCCGGCAGACGATGCCGCCAGGAGTGACCGTAACCGGGCCGATGGCGCCTGGATACGAAACCGTGCTGACACCCGAGGCCATGGCGTTCATCGCTGGGATCGTACGAAGGTTTCGCCCTCGGGTGGATGGATTGATGGCGCGGAGAGTGAACGTGCAAGCGGAGTACGACCGCGGGGAGGGCTTTGACTTTGACACGTTGACCGTGGACGTACGGGAGAGTGCCTGGACCGTGGCCCCCCTCCCCGGAGACCTACTGGACCGCAGGGTAGAAATCACCGGCCCCGTCGACCGGAAGATGGTGATCAACGCGCTTAATTCAGGGGCGCGGGTGTTCATGGCCGACTTTGAAGATGCGACATCGCCGACGTGGGACAACCTGGTGACGGGCCAGGCAAACCTCATGGACGCCGTCCGTCGGACGATCGCATACACGGCGCCGGAGACCGGCAAGGCCTACACCCTGACGCGCGAGCCCGCCGTGTTGATGGTGCGCCCACGGGGATGGCACCTGCGAGAACACAACGTCACGGTGGACGGGAGAGACATCCCCGGGGGGCTGTTTGATTTCGGGTTGTACTTTTTTCACAATGCGCGAGAGCTCGTTGCACGGGGGTCGGGACCGTACCTGTACCTCCCGAAAATGGAGCACCACACCGAAGCCCAGGTGTGGAACGAAGTATTTGTCCATGCACAGGAAGCTCTAGGCATCCCGCGGGGGACCATCAAAGCCACAGTGTTGATCGAAACGCTCCCGGCGGCATTTCAGATGGACGAGATTTTGTATGCCTTGCGGGAGCACTCCGCGGGGCTCAACTGCGGGCGCTGGGATTACATCTTCAGCTTTATCAAACGGCGACAAAACGACCCGCGCGCGCTGCTGCCCGATCGCGCCGAAGTGACCATGGACAAAGGCTTTCTCAGGGCATACGCCCGGTTGTTGATCGCGACGTGCCACCGACGGGGAGTGCACGCGATGGGGGGAATGGCTGCGCAGATTCCCATTCGGGACGACCCCGAGGCCAACGCCGTGGCCATGGACCGGGTGCGCGCGGACAAGCTCAGGGAGGTGACCGACGGCCATGACGGCACGTGGGTAGCTCATCCCGGATTGGTTTCGATCGCCCGGGAGATCTTTGACACACACATGCCTGGTCCCCACCAGATCCAGCGTCCGCGGGAGAACGTACGGATCACTCCCGAAGAGCTTTTGCAGGTTCCTGAAGGCACGCGCACGGACGCGGGCTTGCGACACAACGTCCGCGTGGGCATACGGTACCTCGAATCATGGCTCCGCGGGGCGGGCTGTGTGCCTTTGTACAACCTCATGGAAGACGCCGCGACCGCGGAGATCTCCCGCGCGCAGGTGTGGCAATGGCTGCGGTGGAACGCCGAACTGTCGGACGGGAGCCGGGTCACCCCCGAGCGCCTCCGTCGGGTGATTCCCGAGGAGTTGGCTCGCGTACGGGCAGAGGTCGGAGACACGCACTTTGCAAGCGGACGCTACGCCGAAGCCACGGAAATCTTCGAGACAATGGCGACGGCAACCGTGTTCGAGGAGTTCTTGACGGTCCCCGCGTACGCCCTGCTCCGGCATGACAACGCCGCTGCTTCACGGTGACAGATCACCCCCAACGAGGAACATCAACCATGGCACATGACACCTCCGTAGGCACCGCGCGCGCCGTCACAGACCGCTGGGTAGGCATCACCCGACCGTATACCCGCGCCGACGTCGAGAGACTCCAACCAACCCTCAAGATCGAGTACTCCCTCGCCCAGCAGGGCGCCCGGAGGCTCTGGCACTTGATGCACGACGAGCCGTATGTCTCTGCGCTCGGAGCACTCACGGGCAACCAAGCCGTGCAGATGGTCCGCGCGGGACTTCAAGCGGTGTACGTCTCGGGCTGGCAAGTGGCAGCCGATGCCAATACATCGGGACAGATGTACCCCGACCAGTCGTTGTACCCCGTGGACAGCGTGCCCTCGGTGGTACGGCGGATCAACGCCGCGCTGCGCCGCGCGGACGAGATTGAACACGCCGAGGGCAAGACCGAGCGGCATTGGTACGCGCCCTTGATGGCCGACGCTGAAGCGGGCTTTGGCGGCGCGCTCAACGCTTACGAACTCATGAAGTCCATGATCGAAGCGGGTGCAGCGGGTGTGCACTTTGAAGACCAGCTCGCCTCCGAAAAGAAATGCGGGCACATGGGCGGCAAAGTGCTGGTGCCGACGTCGCAGTTTATCCGTACGCTTACCGCAGCGCGGCTGGCGGCGGACGTGTGTGACGTACCCACGTTGCTGGTGGCCCGCACGGACGCGCACTCGGCAAAGCTCATCACGTCGGAGGTCGACGAGCGAGACCATTCCTTTATCGTCCGGGGCGAACGTACGCCCGAAGGCTTTTATACCCTCAGGGGCGGGATCGACTGTGCGATCGCGCGGGCACTCGCCTATGCACCGTACGCCGACGTGGTCTGGTGCGAGACATCGACCCCCGATGTGGACGAAGCCAGACGCTTTGCCGAAGGCGTGCGGGAGAAGTATCCCAACAAGCTCCTCGCGTACAACTGCTCCCCGAGCTTCAACTGGAAGCGGCACCTCGACGACGCGACCATTGCAACCTTTCAGCGCGAACTCGGAGCGATGGGGTACAAGTTTCAGTTTGTGACCCTGGCAGGCTTTCACTCGCTCAACCACTCGATGTACGAACTCGCGAGGGATTACCGTACCCGGGGCATGACCGCGTACTCCGACTTTCAACAGCACGAATTTGCGTCGGAGAAGCACGGGTACACGGCCACACGGCACCAGCGCGAAGTGGGCACGGGGTACTTTGACCACGTGGCCGAGGTGATCTCGGGAGGCAAAGCCTCGACCCTGGCCCTCGGGGAGTCCACCGAAGCCCACCAGTTTTGAGCGCTCTCCGGGGTGCTTAGGGCGCGTGCCCTTAGTGCATCCCGGGGATGCTGACGATGGGAAGTGTCGCGCACCTCGCATCGGCGCCCGCCAGGGGAGCATCCTGGCACGAGAGCACCTGGGGGGCGACAGCCTGGTTGCCCGTACCCCGACGGACTTCGCGGCCTACTACAATGAGGGTCTGGTTGGCCCGGTCTTGCAAAGGGACATTCACGGCCCCGAGTGGGTGGCCCGTACACGGACCGTCATGGCCGTGCATCCGAACAATCAAGTTGGCCGTCCCCGCGGGGACCATCGCGTAGTGCACGTCTGGATTGCCGCCTGCGGCCCCGAAGGTTCCGTAGCCCACGTCGGAGAACAACGCCGTGCCGTCGTTGCCGCAGAGTTCGATGGACGGTGCGCCGACGTAGGCGTCCATGAAGCGTACGTTGGCGTGTCCCGCGTCGGCCAGGGTCCCTGGGTCTTCATCCAGGACAAACGTCACCGCGGGAGCCTCCAGCGCCAGCCCGATCGCCACGATGGTGTACGTATGGTCGGCTTGGAGCACCGGCGTCGTCCAAGAGAGTTGCGGCGGCGTCGTCGCGGGAATACCCGGGAGACGTACTTGCACGGTGTGCTGCACTGCGGCAATGTCTCGGTAGCCCACGGCCGAGCGAAATCCCAGGCTGGAGATCACGGGTGTCGTCTGGTTGTCCAGGTACACCACCACGGCAGCCGCCAGTGGATCGGGCGAGGCGTGAATCGCCCGGACGTGCGCCATCTGCGGAGATGGCTCCCCGGGCGTGCCGACGACCTCCGCACCGCTGGTGGGGATGGACTGCGGCGCGGCGACGGGCGGCGGCGCGTCGTCACACGCCGAGAGGGCAAACGGCATTGCCAAAAGTCCAACGAGAGCAACACAGCGAGGGGGGAGCATGGGCGTTGATCCTCCGAGGGGACGCCGGATGCTCGCACGGAGGCGATTGCGCCGGGGGACGAATTCGCGTCCTTGGGTCTTGATCGGTGCGCAGGTCGCAGAGGTGGTATGCACGCCCTGTCGGTCCCAGGACGATGAAAGGATCGCAGATGTTTCGGGTCAGCGAGGAAGTTCGGTTCTGTTACGGGCATCGGTTGATGGCCTACGTGGGCCGGTGCGCGCGGGTGCACGGGCACAACGCGCGGGTCGAGGTTGTTTTGTCCGCAGAAACTCTCGATCACCAGGGTTTTGTCACGGACTTTGGCGCCGTCGAAGCCGCCGCGCGGGACTACATCGACGAGACCCTCGACCACCGTTTGCTGCTCCGCGACGACGACCCCCTAGTGCCCGTGCTCCAGCGCGCGGGAGAAGTCTTTGTCTCTTTGCCCTGCAACCCCACGGCCGAAAACCTCGCGCGGATGATCTACGATCACCTCTCGGCCAAGGGCTTTCCCGTATCCAGTGTGCGCTTCTGGGAGACCGAGAGTTCGTTGGCGGTGTACGAAGGGTGATTACCGTCGCTCGAAGCGTCCGATCCCCCACGCGCCGAGCCCAAACAACGCCGTCACCACGGCCAGCAGCACCCACGGGCGCCATGTCTCTTCGACCGCGGACACCTTTGCAGTCCGCGTAGCCACGGTCCCCACCCTCGGATCAAGCCTCCCACGCACGGCCTCTACGCCTCGCCCCGCGTCTTCGCCACACCGACGTGTGCACCCCTGCCCACCTCCCTCGCGCCACCCTTCGACCGTGTCACACGCATCGTCGCCGCTCCATCTTTCAGCGCCTTCCATCGCTCGAATGTCCGCGCTGTGATTCCCGCACACGGTGTTGTCCCACAACATCTCCCGCACGCACGTTCTCCCGCCGTACCGCCGCGCTGCCGCCGATGCGCACGTTGCCGCAAAGCGCGCGACATCGCTCGCGTCCACGATCGTCGCCTCGGGGATCCAATTCGTATCGTTGATCCGTACCTTAAAGCTCTGTCCATCCGCCATGCACCCGTAGTTTGGCACCGACCCGGGAATCCCCACGACGTCCGTGATCTCCGGCGCACAGTGCCGGGTGTAGTCATCGTACCGCCGCTGCGCATCGGCTGTTCCCCCACCTGTTTCACGCAGGCGGATGTCGGCGCCATGGGCGCGTAGCCCCGGGAGCCACGCTTCGTGCACTTCGCACCCGCCGCACCCACTGCTCCACAGCAATGTCGTCCCTGCGTGCACCCCGTCTAGCATCGGTGCACATACACAATGGTCGTACGGCACCTCGGCTCCTGGACCGCGCACACCCGCCGCGGGACTCCCCAGGACGATGCCCACCCCGTTGTCCGTCACACGGTTACCCACCATCACCGCGAGGGCGTCGCAACTCGCGATACCAATCTCCGCCCCCGTGACCCTTGTCCGTAACACCGCCGCGCCGGGACTCTGCATCGTGAGCCCCGGGGCGCACCGCCCCTCGAGGGTCTGTCCAAAACCCACCCCGACGTGCCCGCCGTGTACCTCAGCACGTACAATCCGCGCGTCGGCCGAAGCCATCACCGCGATGCCCGTGTCTCTCGCCGCAGCCGTAACGTGGTACAGGGTCGCCCCCGACGGCGAAGCGATGACAAACGCCGTGTGTGCGCCGGCGACCTGGAGGTTACGCACCTGGGCTCCACGGCCCTCGACCCGTACCCCGAGGTCTCCCGCACGGAGGATGTGTCCGCGGCCATTGAGTTCGGCTTGGTCGCCACGGAGGACAATGCAGGGGGAGACACCCGCAGCGTCGAGGTCGGCGGTAAGCTCTGCCCGGGCGTGGTCGGTCGCGAGTCGGTCGGTGCACGACCCGCAAGAGTCACACGCAGGCGCAAACTGCCCCCACGCCGTGGATGCACAGAGCAGTACAGCGACGACAACGACCGCACGGAAACTCACGGAAGGGTTGTACAACCCACCACGCCCGAAGTCTCCGCGGGGATGTTGTCAGTTGGAGGGGACCGTACGGGTGGCGGGTGCAGCCGCAGGGGTTGGCACGACGGGCGCTTCGGCCGGGGCCTGAGCACCAGGGGCCGCCGCGGGGACATCCTCCGCAGGGTTGACCACGGGGCTCTCCAGGGCGTTCAGCAACACTTCGTCCATCTTGGACACGGTGACAAACTCCAGGGTGTCACGGATCTCCTGCGGGACTTCTTCGAGGTCGGGCTTGTTTCGCTCGGGAAGAATGATCCGCTTGATGCCCGCCCGGTGCGCAGCGAGAACTTTTTCTTTGATGCCCCCCACGGGGAGCACCCTCCCGCGAAGGGTGATCTCGCCGGTCATCGCCACGTCGTGCCGGATGCGCACGCCCTTGAGCATGGACACCAACGCCGTGAACATGGTGACCCCCGCGCTGGGCCCGTCCTTGGGCATCGCCCCCGCGGGAATGTGAATGTGAATGTCCGACTTTTCGAGAAAGTCTTCGGACAGACCCAGGGACTTTGCCCGCGCCCGCACATACGACAACGCAGCCTGGGCGGATTCTTTCATCACGTCCCCAAGCTGCCCCGTAAGCTGGAGCTTTCCCGATCCGTGCATCCGCGTCGCTTCGATGAACAGAATCTCACCGCCCACGGGCGTCCAGGCCAACCCCGTGGCCACACCGCTCTCGTCCGTCCGCTCTGCCACGTCCGAGGTAAACTTCGGCGCGCCGAGATACGGATGGATGTCCTCGGCCGTGTCGATCTTGTACGGCCCGGGATTCCCCTCGGCGATCTTGACGGCCACGCCACGGATGACACTTGCGAGCTGCCGCTCAAGGTTACGCACCCCGGCCTCGCGGGTGTAATGGTCAATAATCTCTTCGATCGCCGGGTCCGTGATGTCAATCTGTCCATCTTTGATCCCGTGCTCCTCCAACTGCTTCAGCAGGAGGTGCCGCCGGGCGATGGCTTTCTTTTCGTTGCGGGTGTACCCTGGAATCTCCAAGATCTCCATGCGGTCGCGCAACGGCGGGGGAATGGGATCCGCAATGTTCGCTGTCGCCACGAACATCACATGCGAGAGGTCGTACGGGATCTCGAGATAGTGGTCTGAAAACGTATTGTTCTGCTCTGGATCCAGGACTTCGAGCAAGGCCGCCGCGGGATCTCCCCGAAAGTCATGGCCGATCTTGTCGACCTCGTCCAACATGAACACCGGGTTGATCGTCGCGCCCTTCTTCATCCCCTGGATGACCTGTCCCGGGAGCGCCCCGACGTATGTCCTACGGTGTCCCCTGATGGCTGCCTCATCGTGCACGCCGCCGAGGGACACCCGCACAAACTTACGGCCCAGCGCCCGCGCGATGGACCGCCCGAGGGAGGTCTTGCCCACGCCCGGCGGACCAATGAGACACAAGATCGGTCCCTTTTTGTCCTGCTTCAACTTACGCACGGCGAGGTACTCAAGAATCCGCTTCTTGACCTTTTCCAACCCGTAATGGTCTTCGTCCAGGACTTCTCGCACCTTGGCGATCTCCAGGTTGTCCGGCGTCGACTGCGACCACGGGACATCCAAGATCCAGTCCAGGTACGTGCGCACCACGGTGTACTCCGCGCTGCCCACCTGCATCGACCGCAGCCTCCGAAGCTGTTTCCGAGCCACCTGCTCGGCCTCCGTAGGCAACGTCGCTTTCGTGATCCGCTCTTCGAGTCCGTCCAGGTCCCCCTGGTCGCCTTCGTCCTCGCCGAGTTCTTCCTTGATCGCCTTCAACTGCTGCCGGAGTACGTACTCCCGCTGGTTTTTGCCCATCTCCTCTTTGATCTGCGAGTTGATCCGCTCGCGCATCTTGAGGATCTCCAACTGCCGGGTCAAAAGCTTGAGCACCTGCCGGATGCGGTCTTTCACGTCCACCGTGGACATGAGCTGGGCTTTTTCGTCCACCGGCGCGTCCAGGTTGGCCGCAACGAGGTCTGCCAGGGACCCAGGATCTGAAATACTGTCAATCAACGACTGGGCCTCCCGAGGGAGTTCCGGCATGAGCTGAATGACCTGTTTCGCCACGTCCCTGAGGGACATCGCCAGGGCCTCGGCTTCGACGTCGTCCTGCACGGGTGTTTCTTCCAACCGCTTGATCTTCGCGCGGAGGTACGGCCCGTGCTGGGTGATCCCTTCAAACTGAATCCGCGTGAGCCCCTGGAGAATCAACGAATAGTTACCCGTCGAGTGCTTGAGACTCTTGAGCACCCGCGCCGCGGCACCAACGGGGTACAAGTCACCCGCACCCGGGTCGTCGACGTTGGGATCCCGCTGGGCAAAGATCGCAATCACCGGCTGTGAGAGGTTTTCAAGGTCCTCGACCAACGCGACGGATTTCTCCCTCCCCACGTCAAACGGCGCCACCGCGCCGGGAAAAAGCACTGCGTTACGAATCGGCAGCACCGGGAGATCGTCGCCAAACTTCAGATCGTTCTCGTCCAGGGGCTGCGCCCCGCGTTTGCGCTCCGCCATGTTCACCTCGCTCCGCCCTGCGATCCAACGCCGTCCTGATGAGTTTACCTTCGCCGCGGCGATCGACCGCCGCGTCACCCAGGGCTCCGATGCCTTAAGCACCACGCTCTGGCGTCGCCGGACGAACATAGTCACAGCCCCCGCCGAGCGCAACGGCACAACGGATGCTTGCCCCCCACGTTTGCCACGGGCGACCCCCGGGACTAGCTTACCTTCATGCACCTTGGTGGTCCCGGCCAGTGGTTGTACTTCGCCTGGCACCTCCCCGCCCTGGTGCTTACCCTCTCCGCGGTCATCCTCGCCCTGTTCACGGCACGTTCGCTTGCCCGCGATGCGCTCTCCCTTCGGGCTCAAAAGCTCCGCTGGGAGATCCTCGGCGGCTGCGCCGTCTTCGCCTCGGCGCTCTCCATCGTCGTTTTACCGTACCTCACGGCCGCGGCGACGCTCCGTGTTAGCCCCGACGGCACCTGGCGTCTCTCGGACTACCTCGGTTTCCCCGTCGCCGTGATCGCTCCCGACGAGCCCCGCACGGTGATTGCCGAAGACCTCGGCGGGCGCCACATCGGCATCGGTCGCCTCACCATCCTCCGTCCCGGTCACCCGCCCGTACACTCCGTCCGACTCTCGGGCGAGACCTTTGACCGACTTCGTCGCACCCTTGGGTACTCCGACACCCTGCTACGTCCCATCCCCGGCGGCGTCGAGATTCCCGCGCACAGGTACGCATCCACGGGCCCTCGCCCATGGCCCGCCCTGGCCGTTCGGTAGTCCTCCACGGTAGGCTGCTTCGGTGTTTGGGGGAGTAGCTTGTGCGACTTCTGGCAGACGAATCCCCCGCGCGCCTCGGACTCCCTTGTAAGAAAGCCTCCGACGCGC
>VFSW01006906.1_pt1 | contig 16591 bp, 27 predicted proteins | sample 5358111 | NCBI WGS metagenome assembly VFSW01 (sample SAMN11554181, study PRJNA540505) | mine drainage metagenome | isolation source: sediment from site ElyBrook_90M | place: USA: Ely Copper Mine, Vershire, VT | collected 2017
AAATCCAGGCGTTTAAAGACGGGGGCGAATGGCCGGCCTATTGAAAAACCACGGCAGGTATCAAGCCTGCCGAAGCGAGCCGATCCTGCCGTGCGGCAGTCGGTGTTTATCTCCCGGCGTGCCGACGCGGGAGCACCGATGGACATTGTACACGACCGATTGACAAATAGTCCCATATCGGCTATATTTTCCCGTCAAGGCGGTGCGGCGTGGACGGGACACGCAAGGGTACGCAACACCAGGGCGCGGCCGCCGTTCGCGTGCCCTCCTATGGCCCTGCCTGCATCCGGTTCGACTCCGGACGCCGCCTGATTTTCCTTTCCTTGTGGTGCGGGAGAAACAACCAGTGAAGACCCCATCGAAGCCACGTCCAAAGCCACCGGTGATCGGTAACGAAGATCTGACGGCCTCGTGCGGCCATCCGGTGAAGCTGGAGATGTTCAAGCATGACAAATTCGTCGAGGTTCGCCGCAAGAACCTCAAGGAGCGGCCCTGCCCGGAATGCCGGCAGAAGGCACATCAGGAGACGCTTGCCAAGCAGCAGGCCGGCGTATGTAAGCCGAAGCCGTGGCAGCAGTGGCAAGCAGCCATGATGCTCTCCCGGCTCCCGGATGGAGCGCGGTTCGATGTGGGTTACAACGCGGAACAAACCAAGTGGAGCGGTACATTGACCATTCCCGGGTGTCCGGTGTTCTCCGGCTATCATTCGGCCGTGTTCAAACTGCTGCACTATCTGGATACGCAATATCGCAAGCATGCTGAAGAAAACCTCACGCACAACTCCCCGGCGATGGACCACTAACAGAAAGGGGAGTTGCCATCACCGAGCGCCGGGGAGTTCTGCTTTTCTACGGAGGTCAAAAGCAATGCCTGATAACTAATGGTGCGACGAGTGCAACAAGCCGCTCGGTGAAGGCGATTGCCAAGCTTGCGATGCCTATTCGGCAGGCATGACGATATCGGAAAGTCTGTCTGATCCGTGGGACACATACGAAGAGTACGGCACTGGTGACTAAATGCACGGCATATTCTTCGATCGAATCAACGAGTCTTTCATCGGCAGCATTTTTAGGCCGCATCGGTGATTTCTTCCTATAATATCGGTGCGGGCAGCCGCTAGCGACGGCCACCTCGCACCTGAACACAACCACCCTTTGTAGGAGGATGGGCATGTCTGATATTCAGAATACGCCAATGTCTGAAAATAGCCTGTTCGGTGTTCTTCCCGTTGTGAAGAGATGCCGTAAATGCGGCAAGGTAAAATCGATTGAAGAGTTTAATTTGTATAAAGCAAAAAGAAATGTGAGAAGTCATAGGCATTGTTATTGCAAACCTTGTCGTCTTGAGATTACGCGAGAATGCAGAAGGCGTTGCAAAGATTTGTATGGGAGAAGCGACAGGAAGAAAAGATTGAGGCTGTATGGTATTAGTGAAAAAACTTATTACGAAATGGTTGAGAAGCAAAATGGATTGTGTGCTATTTGTAAAAAACCACAGACTAACAAAAGACTGAAAAATCTTGCTGTTGATCATGACCATGCAAGTGGTTGCGTTAGAGAATTGCTTTGTACTAAGTGCAATTTTATGATTGCCCATGCCGGACAGAACGGAGACGATATAAGTATACTTGAGGCTGGCATAATTTACTTGCGTCGTCATGGAAAGGATTAAGCAATATGCACGGAATTTTCTTTGATCAGATTGACAGGTCATTTGTTGGTCACATAATGGCAGAATGTTACCGCGACAGGGTATACGACCAGTTCTTGCGTCCAGGGATGGTCATCGTTGAGGCTGGCGGAAATGTCGGGGCTGTTTCCCTCTACCTGTCCAGGTACGCTTCTCGGCTGATCGTGCTGGAGCCGGCCGCAAAGCATCTTGAATGTCTCCGGGCCACGGTCGAATACAACAAGCTCGATCACGTCGAGATCGTGCCCAAGGCGTTATGGGCCGAGACAGGCGCCATGTCGCTCTATCACTGCGGCCATAATCACACGATGCACTCACTGACCGCACCGAGCGATGAGAGCGAGATGGTCAACTGCGTGTCGATGACGACGCTGCTTGACGAATGCAGGATAGATATTGTAGACTTTCTTAAACTGGATGTGGAAGGTGCGGAATACGCCATTCTGGCGAGCGAGTCATTTCGGCGGGAGGCACACCGGGTACGCTCCATGCTGGTCGAGTTCCACGGCCACATGAGACAGGATCTGCTCGAGTCGGCCGGTTTCATGTGGAACGGGATCAAGGACCATCCGACACTTTTGGCCGCATGGCGCTAGTGGGCCACAATGCGGTTAGATCCGGTGGACGTTCCATCGGTCATAACTGACACGACATACCGGGAGAATAGCTCGCTGGAGGTCCAATTTTGGCCGAATGTGCAATGCCCCGCGTGGGAGAAAGACGCGGGGCCTTTTCGTTGACATAGTTCAAGTCGCAAGTCTAATTGCAGACAAAAGATGCGGAAAGAAAAATAAATCAGTAAAATCGGTTGACAACGTGTCCTATATCGGTCATAATTAGATCAGTGATGGAACGAAACACTAACTCGGAGACGACGATGGCAAGCCTACTTAAGAGCAATGGCCGGATGAGCAATACGGGATATCATGCCAACGGAAAGCCGAACTGGTGGGCGCGGATCGGTTCTGGCGATTCGGCAAGGTTCCTTCAGATTCCACGCGTCCGTGGTGACAATCATCTTGAGTGCGAGGTCGATGTACCGTCCGGGACAACGGTCTACATCGGAGTTGGCAAGGGATCGCACAAGACCATCCGCGAAACGGTGACGACTGAGGTGATTGCTGAGACGGTGGAATAACGCAGAGCATGCCCTTCGGGGCATAATGCGGCCCGGCAGGTTGCCGGACTGTTGCAAGCCAGTAACACACACTCGGAGAAACGAACATGGCCAGTTTCCTTGACCTGATCGATGGCGCGAACGTGGTGTCCGAACAGCACGACACCGGGAAGGTGAACTACGGCGGAGAGGACGCGATTCGCGGCTTTGGCGGTGGACGGCCGCAAGAGCCGTGGGATGCGTCGGAATACGGTATGAGTCTGGCTGAAGCCCAAGCGAAATGGGACAACGCCCAGACGCCGGAAGCCAGGGAGCGTGTGATCGACGAACTGCGGCAGCGGGCTATCCGTCGTGCATCCCTGGACGTGAGCAACGGAAAGGTGGCGGCGTTCTTCGCCGGCAAGCCGGCCTGGCACGGCCTCGGCGTGCTGGTGGACCGGGCCGCGACCAGTGCGGAGGCGATCGGCTTTGCTGGCCTGGGCTGGAAAGTGGAAAAGGTCCCGCTGCGCTACGACTGGAACGGCATATCCTTCACGACGGACGATACCTTCGCGGTCGTCCGCAGCGATACGGGCGCCAAGCTCGGCACGGTGGGACGGGTATACCAGCCGGTGCAGAACGCGGACGGCTTCAACTTCCCCGCCCCCGCGCGCCCCGAGTACCGGGCCACCCACCCCACCGCCGGGAGCCTGTACAGCGGGAAGCGAGGCTGGATTCAGGCTCACATGCCCGAGCAGCGCTTTGCGGTTCAGGACGGCGACGAGATCGAGCCATACGCACTCTTCTCGAATTGCCACGATGGCAGCGGCGCGGCGTGGTGCCTACCTACCACGGTCCGCGTGGAGTGTGCCAACACTATGCGGATGGCCATGAACGAACGGGCCAAGGGATTGAGCATCCGCCATACAGGCAACATAGCCGACAAGGTGGACGCAGCACGGGCCGCGTTGAGAATGGCAGTCGAATCGTTCGAGAAGTTCCATACGGTGGCCGAACAGATGGTGCGTCAACCTGCACCGGTGAAACCCGAGATTTACTTCGGAAGCGTTCTCGGCGAGCTAATCGACCTGAGCGAGGCCGAGCGGGCCGTACAGGGCGGTGCCAGTAAGCTTGACGCACTGGTCCACATGAGCCAGGTGCAGGTGGACCTCGCGGAAAAGACGCTGGAGCGGAAGCTCGAGCGCAAGGGCGAAGTGCTCAACGATATGCTGGAGCGGTACGAGAGCGAACGCTGTCGGCCGAAGGGGAGCGTCTGGTCGATGTTCAACGCGGTTACGGAGTCGGCCGATCACATGGCCGGCAAGCGGCTGTCCAGCAATCAGGAGACGCGGCAATCGCGGCGGTTCGAGTCGATCCTGATGGGCGAGGCCGACGGGGTGAAACAGGAAGCGTATGGCCAGGCGGTAAGAATGCTGGCCTGATCTCCGAGTGGCGGGCGGTGGGGAACGGATTTCCCTGCCGCCCGTCGGGGAATCAACATGAACATGCCATTTGCCGGCCCGCAAGGCGACGTGCTCCGCAAGGTCGGAGACGATACCTTCGAGGTTCGGACCGAACTGACCGTGTGCCTTGTGTCTATGGAGCGCGATGCACACGGTGAGTTTTACGTCGACCTTCCCGCCAACTGGTCGCACACGCAAGAGGAAGGCTGCGAAGCACGCCATCTTGCGCGTCTCACGATGAAACACTATCTGGCTAGCTTCTTGCCTTCCATTCGCAATGCGCCGTGCGCCGTGTGCGGCAGAACGATGAAAGATCATTCCGCCGAAGACATGGACAGATGCGCCCAAGACGCCTGACTACGGAGGCTCTGCAATGGAACCCTGGAGACACGTCTGGAGAGAGGCCCTGGCGCCGCTCCTGAGCAATGAGGCACTGGCCGCTCTGGAGCGTGCCCTACGGACCGACGACAAGCGACTCATTCAAGGAGGCACCACAAGTCCGCCGCCGCTGCAATGCTTGCAGGACTGGCCGGTAGAGGGAGCATGTCTGATCGGTTACGCCGGCTGGGTCGGCGAAGGACTGGAGACCGTGGGCGAGGTCGATGAGTTCTTCGCTAGCACCTGTTTCGATATGGACGTGCGACTCGGGACGCTGGCCGTTTCACGTTGGCTGCTCCACTTTTTCGACGATACGCCGCGTGAGGAAATGATCCGGCAACTGCTGCCGGAAGTGCAGAGAACACTAGCAGAGAGGAGCGTGCAGTATGAGCACACTACTTGAGATCGGTGCCGACATGCAATCGCTCATGGCACTGCTCGAAGAATCGGACGGCGAGATCACGCCGGAAAATTCTCTGGTGATGGACGCATGGTTCAACGAACTGGAATCGGCACAGGACCAAAAACTTGATGGCTATGTTGCCATCGTGCGAGAGTTTCAATTGCGTGCCGCAGTCCGCAAGGAAGAGCAAGAGAGGCTCGCCAAGCGTGTGCAGGCCGACGAGAACACGGCTAAGCGTCTGAAAGATCGGCTGAAACTGTACCTTGAAATGACTGGCCAGCAGAAGGTGGAGACACGGCGATACAAGTTGTCGGTGTGCAACAATGGGGGATTGATACCCGTAAAAGTTCCTGATGATCCTTTTGAAGTTCCTGAAAAATTCAGGAAGGTAGAAGTTTCAGTAAATGTTGAAAGTGTTCGCAAGGCTCTGGAGGCCGGGGCCTCCGTTCCGGGGGCCGTTCTGTTGCCACGGGGCACGCACTTGAGGATTACATGAAAGACCCAATCGTTATTGATCCGCCCAATTTCGACCAGAAAGCGGCATGGGATGAATGCCGTGAATATGTGGGTAAATGCGGCGGATTGAGCCACGAAGATGGCGAGCCGAATTTGCGAGCGGCTTTCGGTGCCGATCCAGGGATATGCTCATGTCCATGTTGCGGAGAAATGTACTGGGCATGGGGACGCGAGCAGAAGTGCATTGATTGCGGCTTCGCGTATCCTACCGATTGGTGGGCGATGTATTCCTGGGGAGCACAGGCTGCGCAGCACAAGGACAGGAATGTTGCCAGCAAAACGCATGCAAAGTACATGGGCAGCAAGTATTATCGGTGGGCATTTGAGCATAGCGCAACGCCATCAATGGAAGCGGCTAAAGTTGTGGCGTGGCGCACAATCTTTCCGGAGGATGCAGCAAAGTGAAAATCAGCATTCACGCACAGAAAGCAGCCGAGTCGATCGCTAGCTACTGCTCGGTGCCTTTTCAAGCCGATGATATTCAGTGGTTTGCCGAGAGGATTCAACTGGCCATTGACGCGGCGCTTGCCGATAGGGTTGAGCCGAAAGTTGCCGGTCAGTCGTTAGAATCTCGCGGACCTGGGTACTAATCGGGTATCCTGACATTTATGGCCACAAAAGGCACTCCGATTGTCACGACGATTCTGGCGTGGAACACGTCCACTAATTCGCCACAGACAGCCGATACGGCCAACATCACGGTTCGCGGCGTGGGCGATGGCGCCGAGTTCACCACGGCTGCGCCCGCGATCACCGAGGTCGATTCGACCAATCTGAAGGGAATCTACTCGGTTAACCTGAACGGGACGGAAAATAACTACTACTCGGTCACGCTCGGCGGCAAATCGTCTACGCCGAACGTGACAATTATCCCGACGCGCTGGACGAACGAGTCGGTTGCGCTGGCCAATGCGCTCGCATCCCTTGTGCCCGGAACCTATGCGGCCGGCACGGCGGGTGCCGCCCTCGGCCGGATCGGCAGCGGCCAGATAACAACGACGGGGCCGGTAGCTCAATCGGGTGCAGTCGCAATCTGCCAGGGAGATAGCTATTACGCTGCTGACGGCCGGTCATTGGACTTCACCGACGTATCGGCCGGCTGGCCTGTCCTGACGGCGGCCTCGGTAGTATTCGTGATCGTGCGTCCTGATGGCGTGCGGCTATTCTCCGTGGCCGGCTCGGTTGTGACCGCGACGCCGCCGGGCGAGAAAGTGCGAGTCGAGTTGTCGGCTCTCCAGACGGCCGCGATGGTGGCAGGCAGCTACACGTTTTACGTTGAGGCCACGTTATCGAGTGGCCATACGGCACGTCTAGTGACGGGACCGCTGGAAGTTTTGCCGTAATTATTTTGACTGCACTTCGCAACGACACTAATTGCATATACTTGTGTCGATAGAAAATCTTCTGCAAAATGGCGACTTTAACTTGACAAATGGTCCGATATGGGCCATAATATATCTAGTGAAGGAAAGAAACACTAACTGGACGGCCGCGATGAAGACTGAACACGAGCGGTGCTACAGGGTCCTCATTTCCTCGGTAACGGTGCGGATACCGGGGCCGCCGGAGTCGTGGGCCACGTGGTTTGAGGTCAGCGACGGCCGCGACACGTGGGGACCGTTCCCGCGGTACGCGGAAGCCGCCGAGGTGCGGGACAGCGTAGCCGGCTACTACACCGCCTGCCACAGTCTGAGCCAGTCGGCACAGCGGCGGGCCCGCAAGCTGGCCGACCGGAGTTAAGCGCACTCGGCGGGCCGCGCGAAGATCCCCCTGTCCTGATCTAAGGACAGACGTTGTCACCGTGCCGCCTGTTTCGACCGTGTGGCCCCGAGCGGTGAGTAAGTCGGGGCGCATGTGGACCGACGATGACTTCAGGCTGATTTCAGCCACGCTCAAAAACCTGCAATCGCTCTTGCAGGAACGCCCGGAGCAAATCCCGGAATACGCGCCGGTCCTGATCCAAGACTGTGAATGGGCGCAGGAAGCGCTCCGCAGAATCATCGACGCCGTTGGCGCGATGGCTTAGTCCGATTCCTTTCGCCCGATGGAGATCACCCGCGCGGGAGGAAGAGGCCGAGATGCGCGACGCGGCCAGTCGGCCCGTGCCGGAGGATTTGCCGCTGTAATTTGCAGTCAATACACTTCAAATAATCGGAAAAGCCTCCCGGGCGGTTTGCTCTCGCCCAGGAAGGCCACACTTCGACGAAACAACCGGCGATATCTTACTCCTCTTTCGCTCGCCGGGGAAGCCAAACCATGTCAGCAGCACTTCTTTGCGGGCCTTCGTCGCGGCTGCGCATCTTCGATGATGGCGATGATCCCGAGCGAAAAACGGCCGGTCAACCATTTCACATCGAAAGCCTGATCGACTTGATCAAGGCTCAATCCATCTTGGGACCGCTCTTCGCCGGCCTGATTTCATGGAAGGAAGCTGCCGAGCGGTTGGAGGCTATCCCGAGTTATCAGGAACCGCTGGCGCCGCGTGCGCCAACGAGCGAAGAGCCTGGGTCGGAGGCCAAGATCCTGGAAATGATCTCCCGGGTACAGCGGGGTGAGCGGCCGTTTCACGACCGGGATAAGGTGCAGCCGAACCGTTTTCACAGGGGAAAGGGATGAAAACTAAAAAGGCACCCGCAAAGAAGATACTCATTGTCCGCATTGCCGACATCGAAACCGACGCCGGCCTCCAGGCTCGTGCCGCTTACGATGAGGACGCAATCCGCGATTACGGCGAACGATACAAGGCCAAGGAGCCGATGCCGCCCATCGTGCTATTCAAGGATAGCGAAAGTCGCTTGTGGCCGGCGGACGGCCGGCACCGGATACGCGGCTGTGAATCGCAGGGCGTGCGGCTGATTGAAGCCGAGATCCGTGATGGCGAGCGGCGGGACGCACTGCTCTATGCATGCTGTGCGAATCAACGACATGGCGTGAAGAGAACATCGGCGGACAAGCGCCGAGCAGTCAAACTACTTTTGTCGGATAAGGAATGGTCACAATGGGCCGACGCCGAGATCGCGCGGCGCTGCGGCGTGAGTAACCACCTAGTCATGGAGGTAAAGGATGACATGCCTATCATGGAAAATTCCAAGATAGACACGAAGAAGGTGGAACGCAAGAAGGGCGGCAAGACGCAGACCTACACGATGAAGCCGCGCGGCGGCGACGGAGCATCGGCATCAACGGGTGGCCGGATCACGTTCGCGCCCGACAAACCGCCCGATAAGCCGGCGCCTCCGGAAGAGTGGATCACCTACTTGCCTATCCCGGTGGAGCGTGCCATTAACCGGCTGCGGCGGTACGCGGAAGCGCAGGACAAGACTGCCGAGTGCGCCGAGCATCTGGAGTCATTGACGGCAATTCTGCACATTCGCAAGCGGAAAAAGTAGTTCCGTCATTTATAATGAGCGATATGAACAGACCAGGACTTATAACGGCGTTGGAAGTGACGGCGGCTTGCCTGTTGTCCGCTGCCGCAGTCTTTGTCGTCCAATGGGCGGTGGGGGTTGCGGCCGGCATGAGCGACATCTTCTGGCAGAGCTTCTTCCTCTTCTGCCAGGCTTGCTTCGGCGGCGTGGTTTTGTGCGTTCTGACGTGGATGAAGCGGGGCATCGAAGGCGCCGTGGTTAATACTGGGGCGATGGCGGCGGTCAAGGTGGAAGCGGTGAGAGAAGCAGCCGTGGGGGCTGCGGATAAGGTGGAGGAGGTCAAGCAAACCGCTGCGTTGATTGCCGGCAAGGTCGCCGAAGTCAATCACGCTTTGATGGAGACCGCGATCGTGACCGGTGCGAAGATCGATGCCATCGCTCAATTGGGCAAGTCTACGCATGAGTTGGTTAACAGCGCGATGACCGAGCAGTTGAACAAGTACGCCAAGATGGCTCGTCTCGTAGCTGACATGAGGCCTGATAACAAGGAATCTCAGGCTGTCGCTGAAGAAGCAGAGCGTGCCGTGTCGATGAGCAACGTTAAGCAGCAAGCCGCGGACGCCTCCTCGAAGGAGATAACATGAACACTGCATTACTGCTTGCGCAAGGATTCGGCAGTTACAGTCTGGTGCAAATCATCGTAGCAATCATCGTGATTGCCGCGTGTCTCGGCATCATGTTTGTCGCCCTTCGTCAATTCGGAGTCACCATTCCGCCGTTCGTGGTGATGATCTTCTGGATTGTCGTTTGCGCAGTTGTTGCCATTATCGCCATACGATTTGTTGCGAGCATGTGATGCGCTTGATTCTGCCATACACTCTGGCGACATTTGAGATGATCGCGGCATCATACTTCTGTGCATGCGTTGTCATTGTTTGCGGCACGATAGACTTGGCGAGACGAGACGGTGGAAGACTGAGGCTTTCAAAAGGTGAGTGTCGATTACCAGGAGATGATGATGAATAAGGTATCCTGTCCATGCACTGATTGCCCGAGTATTGCGGATAGTTGAGGCGATCTTGTTGGGGGATGATTGAATGAAGATCAAAGCGGTTGCCGGTTTTCTGGTTGGTCTGGTCCTGCTCTTCGTTAGCAGTTATCAATTTCCCATCGTGGCGCAGGATGAGCCAGCCAAGCAAAAGCACTTCAAGGGCCGTGTCGCCCCATCGCCGGAGAAGCTGGCCGCCCTCCATGCCGCAGCTCTGCGCCGCCACGGGGAGATTAATAAGAGGCTGCCGAAGGTGACGGCCGCCAGTTGGGATTGCAGAACATTGGGTCAGGTTCCCCCTATAGTAGACCAAGGGAGTTGCGGTTCTTGCTTTAAGGGGGACGTGATGATTCGTATGGCTGACGGAACTTATCAACGGATCGACCAAGTAAAAGTCGGAGATTTTGTCGTCAGCGCCGAAGGTCGCTCTTGTCGCGTTGCACAGACGATGCGACGGCAAGTTGATGAGCCTTTATCTCGAATAGTAATAGCTGGCCATTGCGAACTGGAGGCTACTCGCGAGCATCCGATCTTGACAGAGCAAGGGTATTTTGCGATCGGCGAACTTCACGTCGGCCAATTCGTTGCCATTCCACGATTCCTGCCTGGTTCTAACCAAGTGGTCATGGCTAACGGGGCGTTGAAACGTCCCCTAGTCAATCCTGAACCATTTTTTCCGTTCGGCGATGCGCCAGAAGTAGAAGGCGAACGTCTTGAGTTGAACCATCGCCTTGGGCGCTTAATTGGTCTTTATGTGGCTGAAGGTACTGCGTCGGCTAATTTTGATCGGAAGTTGATCTGGTCTTTGTCGATTAAAGAAGTTGATACCTTCGCCAAAGAAATCGTGGAATTGTGCCGCTCCGAGCTTGGCGCCGATGCCACAATTGAATTGCTTCACGATAGGGGTGGATGCAAAGTGAAATTGAATTCTTCCAGTTTGGCTCGTCAGTTTGCTGCCTGGTTTGGCTCTGGACCAGCGTACAAGACTGTTCCGAGTTGCTTCATGTCGGCCAATGAAGAATTCTTACGAGGAATGCTTTCTGGCTGGATCGACGGGGATAGACAGAGAGGAGAGAGTGCCGTCACGGTCTCCCCGGTACTTGCGTTACAGATGCACGATATCGCCAATTATCTTGGCTACATGCCGTCACTGATAGTTCACACTCAACCAAAGCTGGATAGTCGCGGCACTTACCACCTGCGCTCGTGGAGAGTTGCGATGAACAATCCAGAGACATACAAGCGTGGCGCTGCAAAGCAAACCGAAACGCATCTTTGGAGAAAAGTCACTGCAATAGGTGAAGGGAAGCATTACCGAGGTTATGTCTATAACCTTGAGATAGATGGCGACCATAGTTATGTTGCAAACGGAATCGGTGTGCACAACTGCTGGGATTTTTCTGGTACGTCGATTTGCACCAGCGCCTTTATCAAGGCTGGCTATGCAAAGCCGGATGGCAGCTTCGCCCTATCCGAGCAGTACACCCTTGACTGCGGCAGCAACGGAGGCTGCAACGGCGACGACAATACCACGGTGACGGACTGGGCCAAGAAGACGGGTTTGCCGCTCACATCGGATTACGGCCCTTACAAGGCCAGGGCAGGCCAATGTAAGTCAGGTGTCAAGTTGTACAAGATCGAGGACTGGGGCTTCTGCACGCCTGGTGGCGGACAGACGGTCTCGGCTACTCAAGACATCAAGAATTCGATGGTGGCTTTCGGTCCCATCGGCTGCGCTGTCGCGGCTGGAGGGAGCAGCTTTTGGAACTCTGGCCAAGGTACGGATACCGGCCACTCAAATAGCATCGACCACGATGTGGTGCTAGTTGGCTGGGACGACAACCACGACTGCGGAGACGGGAGCAAGGGTGCATGGATTATGCGCAACAGCTGGGGGACCGGCTGGGGCACTGGTGGTTACGCATGGATGAAATACGGGGCTGATTCGATTGGCACCGAAGCTATTTGGGCCACAGCTACTCCCATCGTAAGCATCCCAGTTATCAGCTCCCCCATCACAGCCTCTGGGATAGTTGGTGCCCCTTTTACCTACCAGATTGTTGCTAGCGGCTCGCCGACACTTTACAGCGCGACGGGTCTCGCGGACGGATTGACGTGCAATGTGACGACGGGGTTTATCTCCGGGGCACCGACAACCGCCGGCAAGTCTGCCTTCACGGTTGATGCGGCCAACGCCGCAGGAACTGGCTCCGAGAGCGTGCTATTGACTATCACGGACGCTATTCCTCCAGTGCCGCCTCCGACTCCCCCGCCGCTGCCGGGGGCTCCGGCCATTACGTCGCCGTTGACGCTGACGGCGGATATCGGCAGCACAGTCAAGTATCGGATCACGGCGACGAATGACCCGCTCATCCTAGACGTGGCCAGCGCATTGCCGGCCGGCTGGACCTGTGCCCTGGGCGGGCTGATAACCGGCACGATGAAGACGGCCAAGGTATCGATAACCCTGCTGGCCGCGAATGCCGTAGGTTCTAGTACGGCGGTTCTCGTGGTCAAGTCGAATGTTGTTGAGGCAACAATCACGCTGACGGCGGAACAGGTACAGGCCGTGCTGGATGCTCAGGGCGCGAAGCAGCAGTACGAGGCCACACCGAGCAAGAAGCGTTCGCCATTCAAGAAGAAGTCGCCAACAAGGAAAAAGCAACGCGACCCATTCGAGGTGGAGTGATGCGTGAGCATTTAATCGCCTTCATCAAGGCGATCTATCAACGATGGGAAGATACTAACGAGGCGCCCCCAATGCTGAGCCTTGGGTCGCCACATGAAGGAGAACTGCGCATTACCTTTGGCCGGCAATATGCCAACCCTGGCACGCTCATCGTGTGGCGAAAGGATGGCGACGTCACTGCGGACGTGTCAGTCGAGGACGGCGTTGACGAATTCCTGAAGTTTTACGGCCTGGAGTAATCGTGATCACGAAAGCCCACGCCATTGAAGCCGGTTGCCCGGAAGATCTGGCCGATTTCATTGACGCCTACCCGGTGGAACCTTGGGTGTGGGCCGAACTGGTGGCGTTTGCCGCCCTTCGCGGAGAAATAGTCTGGCAGATCATTGCCGCGGATCTCGCCGTCGGGAAAGACTGGAACGCCGTTTTGAGTGAACTGTCCTTGTTGCCTCACCGAACTGGAAGGATGCAAGCCATGCTCACAAGTGCTCACGCAACCAAGTGCACGTGCCCCTGCCCGCCCGACCTGGCGGCGCAGATCGACGCCGATCCCAGGGCGATTGCGGTCCCGGGCCTCTGGGCCACGCTGATCGCCCTGGCCCTCCAGTATGGGCCGCAGGTTTGGGTGATCGTGTCCAAAGACCTGGCGGCCGGCAAGGGTTGGCAGGTGATCCTTACCGACCTGTTCGGAATCGTGTTCCCGACTGTGCCCCCGGTGCCGACGCCATGAAATGCAAACATTGTGGCCATGAGTGCTGTAACCACGTCGAGCAGCACGGCTATTGCATGGTGCCTGGTTGCGATTGCATGGTACCTGATTGCGAGAAATATGCCACGTCCTGGGAGGCTAATATGAACCACAAGGACATGACGCCAGAAGAGTTCCGATCCTTCCTGATCGACGAGTTGAACGGCGTGCTAAGCATGCCGGGAGCATGGCTGGTCGAGAGCAAGGTGCAGCGGGCCGTCTTGGCGATGGCCGTTGCTTCCGTTTCGTCGGCGTCAATCCCAGAGATTGCCCGCTGGCAGAGTCACTACGTCGCCCCTTAACCCAAGGAGAATGTGCTATGAGAGGCTCGTTGTCGATTGTTGTGCTGCTACTTGGCGGCTTGGCCTTCGCTGGTCCGCGGCTGGCCATGCGTGTTGAATCCTTTGACCCATTCGAGGGTGCGAGCGAGTTGCCGAAGGTCAAGCAAGTGCCCGCTTGTCCCGGCTGCACGTGTGGCTGCCAAGACGGCGAGGAATGCACTTGCTCGCAGATGCGGGCCAAGAAGAAGGCCAAGGCCGTCCGGTCTACCAACTACCACTACGAGACAACCTGCGGCCCGGGCGGTTGCTCGACCGGTCGGGTATACGATGTCGCTCCCGTCCGGTACGGCGCATCGGCGTCAACTGCCGGACCTGTGCGCAGCAGGTTGTTCCGTGGCGGCTTCTTCCGTCGCAGCTTTGGCGGCGACGGCTGTGGCGCGGGCGGCTGCCGATGACACATGACGAGCACACTGAAGCAGATGAGCGGCACCGGCGTTGGTCGCAAGTGACGTGTCCGACCTATCGGCTTACCTGCTATCGATTATCAATCCAGCGCCGACGGCTGGAAAGAAGCTGTAGCTGAGACATACGCTATTTACTCTCTCAAGTGGCTCCGGCATCTTTGCCGGGGCCATTTCCGTTTAGCGGCAGTGCATTTCTCGTCGGCAAAAAATCTTGCACATTCTTCTGATTTCCTCTTGCAATGTGTCCGACAGCGGACTATATTTCTTTCAGCAAGGAAGGAGTGAAGAAGCATGGCAGAGTCTGTGCAGGTGACTACCGGCTGCAATCTCGGCAGCGATAAGCCAATATACGTCGGATACTCCGACCATGTCGGTTCGCTTGAAATGAGCATCGTCCAGGCCGAGAAGTACGTGGCCGATATTCAGCATTGGATTGACTTTGCTCGTGCGGCGTTGATGTGGGAAGATCAGAAAGATTATGATTGTCCACATTGGCGCCGAGTCAACGATAACCGCAGGACGAATAGAGCAACGATGTAACCAGAAAAGGAGAAGCGCGATGGCAAGGCAGAAGAACACGGCGGCAAGTGTGAACGGCATCGGGCGGACAGATGCCGACTTGCAGTTGAGGTATCAACAGGTTGTCAAGGCATGGCAGAACGCCGAGACCATTGATGACATCTGCGCGGCGACCGGGCTCACCAAGAATCAAGTCCGCGGCATCGCGCAGGGATGCCGAAAGAATGGCATCGATCTGAAGGACCTGAAGCGCAGCCGATCGAAGAGGATCGATTGGGACGCCGTGCGTTTGGCCGCAGAATGACACTGGATCACAACATCGACAGGCCGTAGCGCCGGGCCAAGAGCCGGAAACGGCCGCAATAAATGCTTGCAGGGACGGCTTGGCACGTTCCTGGTGGCCACGTCCGCAGGCGGTTCTCTGGATCGGTCGTGAGAATCCGGAGGCGAATGTCGGGCGGCTGTCTCGCGGGACGACGTGGTCACTTGCGGCTTCTCTCTTTTAACTTCTGGAGACGTGGCTTGTTGCCATGCGGCCCTGAGCGTCGGCCGCGCCGCAAAGAACCTGGAGAATCCCATGTCAACCGCAGTGATGGAACGGCCCGAGCGAAACGAGGTCGTGGCCTACATGCCTGTGATGAGCGTGCAGCAGGCGATACAGCGCTTCCGTGCCCTGCAAGAGTTCCGTGCCGAGATGAAGGAGGGCCACGATTATGGCACCGTTCCCGGCAGTTCGAAGCCGACACTGTTGAAGCCTGGCGCAGAGAAACTCTGCACCTTCTTCGGCCTATCCGTGCCGGAGCCGGTCATTGTCGAAAAGATCGAAGACTGGACGGGACGGGAATATGGTGAGCCGTTTTTCTACTACCTGATCCGTCAGGACCTCGAGCGCAACGGCAAGGTTGTGGCGAGCCAGATGGGCAGCTGCAACAGCATGGAGAGTAAGTACCGCTATCGCTGGGTACCAGAGCACGAGATACCGGCCGGCATGCCCGCGTCGTCGCTGAAGAAACGATCCGGCGCATTGTGGGAGCCGGACTTCGCTATCCAAAAAGGCGAGACGGGCGGCAAGTACGGCAAGCCTGCTGAATACTGGAAGCAATTCCGCGACGCAATCCAGGCTCGGCAGGCTACGCGAGTCGACAAGGTGAGCCGCAACGGCAAGCTGATAGTCGGCTGGGAGATCGATGGCACGCTATTCCGCGTGCCTAATCCTGACATCTGCGACATGGTTAATACCATACTCAAAATGTCGCAGAAGCGTGCGATTGTGGCGGCAACGTTGATCGCGGTCAATGCGAGCGAGTATTTCACACAAGACATCGAGGACGTTGCAGAGCATGAACCGGCAGAGCAAGCACGCGAGACAGAGCCACGTCAGCCGGTGCAAGAGAAAGTGCAAGAGCAAGTTCAGCAACCAAAGCAAGAGTATTTGCATCCGGCGCAAGTCGAAGAACTTTACAAACTGATCCGCGCGACTGGCACGGATGAAAAGAAGTTCTGCGAGCGGTACAAGATAGCATCCGTGGCGGAATTGCATTTGCGTGACCTGCCTGACGCACTGGAGTTGTTGCGCCGAAAGCAACAGTTAGTGACGTTACAGAAAGAGTTACGTGATCTCGCGGCCTCGGTTGGTGAGAGCGAGGAAAACATCGTGCATTACTTCAATAAGCCGATCACAGCAATGACGCCGGAGGAATTGAAAATTTTGATTGGTAAGTTGAAGGAAGCTCTCAAGATTCCTGCGCCCGTGGCGAACGGCACCGGGCAGGCAGCCGAGTCTGAAATCGCGTTTTGACCTGTGAAGAAAAGAAGTGGCACAATCAGGCTCTTGATTCCTGGGAGGGACAGCGGTAGAAATAAAGTGTCGGCGTGGTACCCGACGCGACTGGGGACTAGCGATGCAAGTGCAATTTCTCTCTCGGCTCTTGA
>VFSW01006907.1_pt1 | contig 16589 bp, 13 predicted proteins | sample 5358111 | NCBI WGS metagenome assembly VFSW01 (sample SAMN11554181, study PRJNA540505) | mine drainage metagenome | isolation source: sediment from site ElyBrook_90M | place: USA: Ely Copper Mine, Vershire, VT | collected 2017
CGCTAAGTCCTCGGCGTGGGGGCCGTCAGCGACAGCGCACGGTCGGGCCCTGCGGCATCAAGACTTCCCCCGTGGGCTTCGGCAGAATGCCGACTTGTGGGGGCTTCGGCAGAATGACGACTCGTGGGTGTCGGCTCTAACCCAACAAGAGAAGCGCCATAAGTACAGCCGATGTTAGATGTCGAGGTTCTTTACGTCGAGGGCGTTTTCTTCGATGAAGCGGCGGCGGGATTCGACGTCTTCGCCCATGAGGGTGGTGAAGATCTCCTCGCAGGCGGCGATGTCTTCGAGGCGGACCTGGAGGAGGGAGCGGCGGTCTGGGTCCATGGTGGTCTCCCAGAGCTGGGGGGCGGTCATCTCGCCGAGTCCCTTGTAGCGCTGGACCTGGTACTCTTTTTTTCCTTGTTCGATGACGTACTCGAAGACCTCGCGGGCGGTCTGCTTCTCGACGGGGTCGTGGGAGACGCGTCCGGCGCGTTTGGCGGGCTTGGACTCGACGATGGTGGCGGGGAGGCTGGCGGCGGATTCGGTTTCTGAATCGGAGTCGGCGGCGGCTTCATCGGCGGTCAACTCTTCCGGCCCTTCTTCCGCCTCGGCCTTCGCGGTCTTGGCGGCGTACTCGATGTAGAACGGGGGCTGAAGCTGGTCCTTGAGCTGGGCGTGCTTGGCCAGTAGCTGGCGGCTCTCGACGGTGGAGGCGAGCGCCCAGTCGATCTTGCGGACGGCGCCCTGCGAGTCGGTGAAGGTGACGGAGTAGAGGTTCTTCTCCTCGTCGTGGAGGATGTCGCCGACCTCGCGGAAGTGGAAGGGCTTGATGAGGTCCTTGAGGCGGCGTTGCATCTCCTTGAGCTTGGCGGGGGACTCGAAGTCGACGCGGCGCGCGGAGTCCTTTCCCTCCTGGGCGAAGATCTGCGTGAAGGCCTCGGTGACGGGCGTGTTGCGCAGACGCTTCTCGACTTTATCGAAGAAGCTGAGGTACTCGCTGAGCTGGGAGATGAACTTGGTGAGGGCCTCGCCTTCGATGCGCGCGCCAGCATCTCCGTGGCGCAGGAGCATGCCCTCGGAGGCGCGCTTGACCATGACCTGGACGTACTCGCGCTCGTCCTTGATGTACTGCTCGAAGCGGCCCTTCTTGATTTTGAAGAGCGGCGGCTGGGCGATGTAGACGTGGCCGCGCTTGATGAGTTCCGTCATGTGGCGAAAGAAGAAGGTGAGCAGCAGCGTGCGGATGTGCGAGCCGTCCACGTCGGCGTCGGTCATGAGGATGAGCTTGCCGTAGCGCAGCTTGGTGACGTCGAAGTCGTCCTTGCCGATGCCGCAGCCGAGGGCGGTGATCATGGCGCGGATCTCCTCGTGGCCGAGCATCTTGTCGTAGCGGGCTTTTTCGACGTTGAGGATCTTTCCCTTGAGCGGGAGGATGGCCTGGAAGCGGCGGTCGCGTCCCTGCTTGGCGGTGCCTCCGGCGGACTCTCCCTCGACGAGGTAGAGTTCGCAGCGGTCGGGCTGACGCTCGGAGCAGTCGGCGAGTTTGCCGGGCAGGCCACCGCCGTCGAGCGCTCCCTTGCGGCGGGTGAGGTCGCGGGCCTTGCGGGCGGCCTCGCGCGCGCGGGCGGCGTCGATGGCCTTGTTGATGATCTTCTTGGCGATGGGGGGGTTCTGCTCGAGGAATGCGCCGAGGCGCTCGTTGACGAATGCCTGGACTGTGCCCGCGATGTCTGAGTTGAGCTTGCCCTTGGTCTGGCCCTCGAACTGCGGCTGCGAGAGCTTGACCGAGATGACGACGACCAGGCCCTCGCGCACGTCGTCGCCGGAGAGGTTTTCCTTGACGTCCTTGAAGAGGCCGAGCGACTGGCCGACGGCGTTGATGGTGCGGGTGAGGGCGGTCTTGAAGCCGGAGAGGTGCGTACCGCCGTCTACCGTGTTGATGTTGTTGGCGAAGGTGAAGACGGTCTCGGAGTAGGCGTCGTTGTACTGCAGGCCGATCTCCATGACGACGCCATCGCGCTCCGCCTCCATGTAGATGGGCTTGTCGTGCAGGACCTGTTTGCCGCGGTTGAGGTGCTTGATGAACTCGGCGATGCCGCCCGCGTACTTGAACTCCTGCAGCTTGCTCTCGCCGGTCTTGGGGTCGGTGGTGCGCTCGTCGGTGAGCGTGATGATGAGACCTTTATTGAGGAAGGCAAGCTCGCGCAGGCGCTGGGCGAGGGTGTCGTAGTTGAACTCGGTGACGGTGAAGATGGACTTGTCGGGCAGGAAGTGGACCTTGGTGCCAAGCTGTTTGGAGGGCTTCATCCTGCGCAGCTTGCTGATGGGTGCGCCCTTGCTGTAGTCCTGCTCCCAGGCGTATCCGTCGCGCCAGATCTCGACATCGAACTCCTGCGAGAGGGCGTTGACGCAACTGACGCCGACGCCGTGCAGGCCGCCGGAGACCTTGTAGTTGGAGGCGTCGAACTTGCCGCCCGCATGCAGCATGGTGAGGACGACCTGGACGGCGGGCATCTTGACGCCGTTGATGACTTTGTCGTCCACGGGGATGCCGCGACCGTCGTCTACGACGGTGATGGAGTTATCGACGTGGATGGTGACGTCGATGCGCGTGGCGTGTCCGCCGAGGGCCTCATCGACGGAGTTGTCGACGACCTCATAGACCAGGTGGTGCAGGCCCATCTCTCCGGTGGAGCCGATGTACATGGCCGGACGCAGGCGGACGGCGGCGAGACCTTCGAGGACGGTGATGTTCTCGGCAGAGTAGCCGCCGCCTTCCTTGGCAACCGCGGCGGGGGGAACTGCGAGGGTAGATTGAGCGTCCTGACTGAGAGCGAGCTGTTCCAGCTCGGGGATGATTGCTGTCGGTGCCATTCACACTCCATGCGGCTGCGCTTCCGCCGCAAAGTTCCGGGTCTTGGATCGGGGGCCATGAGTTGGCCCGAAGGTTTCACAAAAGGCGCGCCAAATCAATGTTTTCTGCTGTTGCGCGGCCTTCGTTTATGGTTCAATTATAGCACGCATGGCGATCGCTTTTCCGCATTCCGCGGACGACCTTCGGCCTGCCGCTGGGGACAATTTTCCAGACAAATCAGGCTGCTCTCTGTTACACTCGTAAATGCTGTTCACTGTAGCTTTTCGTCAGGAAATACCATGCCAAAGTTGAAGACCCATTCGGGCGCCGCGAAGCGCTTCTCGAAGACCGCCTCGGGCAAGTTCAAGCGCGGGCAGTCGAAGATGCGCCACATCCTCACCTCGAAGGCCACCAAGACCAAGCGCCACCTAGGCGGCTCGGCCCTGATCTCGAAGGCGGACACCCCGAAGATCGCACGGATGCTTCCCTACGCCTGATTTCAGGCGGGGAGCGCCAGAGTTTTCAAGTCGAGCCGCTCAGCGATCCGGGAACGGAGAGCCTGAGCAAAGGGCCAGTAGGATGCGTTACGGCCCCTGGAAACGCGGATGCGGTTCCACCGAGATTTGAAGTTGCAGAGTGCGTGAAGAGGATTCCCTTCCTCCAGCCACTTATCCGATGTACGCAAAAGGAGAACCAAGATGCCCCGTGTCAAACGGAGTACAAAACGCACCGACCGCCGCAAGAAGATTCTCAAGCGGGCGAGCGGCTACTTCCTCACCAAGTCCAAGCTCTATCAGGCAGCGCAGGAGGCAGTCGAGCGCGGCCTGATGTTCGCCTACACCGGGCGCAAGCAGAAGAAGCGCCAGTATCGCGCCCTGTGGATCGTCCGCATCAACGCGGCCTGCCACCTGAACGGGATCAGCTACTCGACCTTCATCAACGGCCTGAAGCTGGCGGGCAATGCGCTGGACCGCAAGATTCTGGCCGACATTGCGGCCAACGACGCCGCGGGCTTTGCGACTCTGGTTGGCACGGCGAAGACGGCCCTTGCAAGCGCCAAGGCCGCACGGACGACAGCCACCGCTTAGATTTTATCGAGCGTAGCTTCCGATCCTACGACAACAAACGGCACGGCCCCTGCGGTCGTGCCGTTTGTTCCTGTGAAAGATACTGGGTCTCGTTGTATTGAATTGAGGATATCGGCATAAAACCTGAGACTCCGACCCGTATTTCGTTCAAGCGCTTTTACAATGGATGCGACGATGAGGAATGCTGAAGGCTGAAGGGTACGATGGATCTGCTGCAACGGACTTTGTTTTATAGCGCTCTGACGGGGACGGTGACGTCCGCGATCTACTGCGGGATGGTTCTGGTAGGCGCGCTGCGGTTTGCGCGGCGCAAGCGGCGGGAGGAGCGGATGCCAGCGGACTTCCTGCCGCCGGTCAGCGTACTGAAACCGCTGCATGGCGCCGAGCCGGACCTGGCAGAAAATCTGCGGCGGTTCTTCGAGTTGGACTATCCGCAGTACGAGCTGCTGTTCTGCGCGCGCCACGCCGACGACGCGGGATTGCAGATGGCGCAGCGGATTGCGGCGGGCCATCCGCAGGTGCGGGCGCGGTTCTTGACCTGTGGCGAGCCGCAGTTCCCCAATGCCAAGATGTGGTCGATGACGACGCTGGCCGAGGCTGCGGCGTACGAGACACTGGTGACCAGCGACGCGGATGCGCGCGTCTCGCGCGACTATCTGCGGCGCATGGTGCAGGAGATGGCGGACCCGCAGCGTGAGCTGGCGTCGTGCCTGTATGTAGGTCGGACGACGGGAGGGCTGGCGGCGCAGCTCGACGCAGTGGGCAAGAGCGTGGAGATGTCGGGCGGGATCCTGGTGGCGGACATGATCGAGGGAGGGACCCGATTTGCCCTGGGAGTGAGCATGGTCCTGCGACGCGATGCGTTTGCGAAGGCTGGAGGATACGAGGACCTGGGGCAGTATTATGCCGAGGACTTTGTGCTGGGGCAGCGACTGGCAGAGGCAGGCTTCGGCGTGCGCATGGCGAACTATGTAGTGCGACTGATGGTGTTGCCGCAGGGGCTGCGTGCGTCGTTTGTGGACCAGTTGCGGTGGATGAAGAGCACGCGGCGATCGCGTCCTGCGGGACACTTAGGGACGGGACTGACGTATGCGCTGCCGTTCGGCCTGCTTGGACTGGCATGGGGCGTTCTGGCGGGACATCCGGCGGTGGGTGCGCTGTGGCTGTTGGGAACGTGCGTAAACCGCTGGGCGATGGCGGCGACGGTGCTGTGGGCGCTGGAGGACGAGCAGGCAGGCAAGCCGACGCTGATCTATCCGCTGCGCGACCTGCTGGGGTTTGCAGTGTGGGTGGCCAGCTACATGGGTAGCACGATGCAATACCACGGAGGGGCCTACTCGCTGGGCGCGGGCGGGCGCTTCGAGCCTGTGGAACGGAAGACAAAGGCAAAAAGCGGACGCTGAGGCTGCGGTCTTCCGCGAGCAGACGGCACTGCTGGGGAATGCTTTCCGTGGGCCACTATTTCTGCTTCTGGTCTGTGCTCAGTTTGAGGCGGAGGCTGTATTGCGTCAGCAGCTCGACCGATTGCAGGCTGTCGGCCTGTGTTCCGTCCACCTTTGGCTCCAGTCCCGGCTCGAAGAAGATGGGCGGGTCCTTGCGCAGGGGGTAGATGGCAAGAGTGAGTTTGTCGCCGTTTTGCGCGATCCGCGGGGCGAAACGCGCCAGGCCGACGAGCCAGGGGCGTCCGTCCGCGAAGTTGTCGTCCAGCAGGTGGCCGTTGACGGAGATGCGGGCTACGTCGCCTGTGTAGTGAATCCGCAGGAACTGCTGCTGGCTCAGGCTCGGCTTGGGGAGAGTAATAGTCCAAGTTGCGGCGCGGGACCAGTCTGCCTCGGTGGGGGCGGCGGCGACGACGCGTGGCCTGGAACTGGGGGCGAAGCCAGCGGGCAGCGGTGCGACGACTCCAGCGGGCTTGGTTGGTTTTGCGGCAAGCTGCATTCTCGACGGCCCAATCCTCGGTAGTGTTGCATGATCCTCTGCTCCGCGATGGATCCACTTTACAGAAGGACCGACGGGAGTGAGCACGGCATTGTTTCCGGGCAGCAGGCGCGCGGTGAATTCGGGGGAGCCAAGATTTTGCAGGGCTGCGGTGTCGCCGTCGATGAAGACCTGCTGCGGCGTCGACAGAAGCTCCGTCGTTCCTTCACTGACGATCTTCCATGCCTGTTCGGCGTCCTGTTGACGGAGAAGCAGGAGTGTTACGGAGCGGCCATTTGGCGTGGTAAAGCGGAACCTGGTGTCGGGGCCGGGAGCCAGGCCGCGCAGCCAGAGCGCGCCGTCGTGGCGTTCGGCTTGTATCGTTGAGTCGAGCTTCAGACCGGGTGTGTCGTCGATGACGAACTCGGCGGGGATGCCCGGCTGGGCGAAGAATGCGAAGACGGGTGCGACCTTTGTGCCGAGGATTGCGAGCGGCTGGGCAGTGGCGAAGCGGAGGTGCAGGCCGCTGAGATCCATATTGAAGGGCCAGACAAAGTAGCTGTCGGCGGGGAGGGTGATGGGCTTGGAGGGGAGGGTGAGCGTCTCTCCGGCGGGGAGTTTGATTGCGACCTGAAAGCCTGGGTGCGCGGGCATGGCGTAGCCGCGGACGTGATTGTTGACGAAGAGAAATCCGCTGCTGCCGGAGGTGCGGGCGGCAATGCGCGGGACGGAGAGGTCGCGCGGGCCCGCGGGGAGCGTCTGCGGCGGGCGCGGCTGCATGGGGGCAAGCTCCGCGCCAAAGTCATTCAGAAAATAATTCCAGCATTTCAGTTTGAGCAGAACCGCGCGCTCGTCGCCGAACTCTCCGATGGGCGCCTCGAAGTCGTAGCTCTTCTGCGGCAGATCGTTGGCGGAATGGGTGGCCAGCGACTCCTGCAACGTTGTGAGCTTTCCATCGGGATTCTCGCCGCCGTGGAACATGTAGCTGCCGTAGAGGTTCACGCCGGAACCCAGCATGACGGGCATCATGGCGGCGATGTCGTCGGCGGAGACGACCGGACGGCGATGATAGGTGAGCTGCATTCCACCGCCCATCTCCGCCGTGATGAACGGCGTATCCAGCGTGAAGTTGGCTGCATTGCCAGTGGGAACCTGTCCGCCGACGGCCCCCATGTCACCGGTGACGCGGCTGCCGAAGCGGAATGCGTATACCTCGGCTGGCTTCAGCTTCTGGATCGATGCGTCCCACGGCGCATCGGGGTAGCCGCCGTAGACGGGTAGCACCGCGCCCTTGGGGATCGCCGCGCCGTCCCATCCCGTCACGGTGTAGAAGGGCACGCGCAGCCCGGCGTCGCGCGCCATCTGCTTCAGGCGCAGGATGTGCTGCGTGCCGCAGAGAGCGCAACGTTTGTTGTACTCATTCTCCAGTTGCACGGCGATGACTGGGCCGCCTTCGCTCCACATCAGACCCTTGAGCTGCTCGCCGATCTGCTTGTAGTAGAGGTCTACATCGCTCAGATACGCAGGATCGTTGGAGCGCTGCTGTTTGGTTTTGGCAAGCAACCAGTCGGGGAACCCGCCGTTGCGCACCTCGGCGTGCGACCATGGGCCGATGCGCGGGAGGACATACATTCCGTGTTTGGCACAGAGCTGGACGAAGCGGCGCAGGTCCTTCTGTCCGCTCCAGTCCCACTGGCCTTCGACCTCCTCGTGGTGAATCCAGATGACGTAGGTGGCGACGACCTGCACGCCCGCGCTCTTCATCTTGAGGATCTCGTTCTCCCACTCGGCCTCGGGCACGCGCGAGTAGTGCATCTCGCCCATGACGGGCAGCCAGGGCTTGCCGTCGAGGGTAAAGTATTGCGAGTTCAGGCCAAGCAGACGGCCGTCTGGCGAGAGAGCGTCCGAGCCGTTGAAGGTGTAGTTTGCAGGAGCTGGCGCATCGGTCGTCGAGGTCGATGCGTCGATGACCAAGGGCTGCGGTGGAACGCTCTGCGCGGAGAGCGAGAGAGCGGGCAACGCAACTCCGAAGACTGCGGCAAGCAGGAAAAGGCGCTTGCGAGAGATGAGATTCGGTGACGGAGAACCCAGATCGACCATGCCAACCATGCTCTCAGGTACTCGACAGCGACGCAAGCAACCCTCCGACGATCCAGCGTGGAAGCTACGACGTCGGCAGTGGACGGTAGAAGTAGCAGTCCTTGGCAAACTCTGCGTGAAACAGGTTGGTCGAGTCTTCGGCCTGTTCGGCTGCACCCAACATCAGATAGCCGTCGGGCAGCATCTGGCGATAGACGTCGCTGAAGACGCAGCTTCGGTCCTGCTGGGGAAAGTACAGCAGCACGTTGCGCAGCATTACCAGGTCGAAGACGGGCAGTCTGGGCAATGGCGCGCACAGGTTCGCGTACTGGAAGTCGCATAACGACCGGAGTTTTGGAGTCACCTCCCACTCGTCTCCGTCGCGCATCAAGTACTTCACCAGCATCCGCGCGGGCAGGCCGCGATTGACTTCCATGCGGCGATACCTGCCGCGCTGGGCATACTCCATCACCTGTCGCGAGATGTCAGTTCCCACGATTTTCACATCCCAGTTCGCCAGTTGCGGGAAGTGCTCGCAGATCAGCATTGCAAGGCTGTACGCCTCCTGTCCGGTGGAGCTTGCCGCGCTCCAGATCCGCAGTTTTTGTTCTGCGGATTTTTTTTCGATCAGGCTTGGCAGGATGGTGTCGCGCAGTACGTCGAACGGCTTGCCATCGCGGAAGAAGCTGGTTTCGTTGATGGTCATCGCCTCGGCCACTGCGCGCTGCAACTGCGGCGTGCGATCGACACGCAGCAGACTGACGAAGTCCGTGAGAGTCGATGCCCCGGCCATGCGCGCGATGGGCGTCAGCCGCGTCTCGAAGAGAGCGTTGCGGGACGGGTCGATCAGGTTCGCCGATTCGGAGAGCACCAGCTGGCGAAGATACGCGTAGTCGGAATCAGAACAGCCCATGTATCACCTCAGAGCGCGGCACAGAGACGGTATTTCCGCTCGGCAGTGGTGCCGCCATCGATCTTGTAAAAGTGTCGCGGGAGACACGCCCAGCGCGTCCCGCGCAGGCCCTCCGCGTCAACTCGTCCGCCAGCGTGTTCAACGGCAGCGGCTCGCGCGAGATTCCCGCCTCAAAGACCCGTCCCGGCATTCCCCACACCGCCGAGGTGGCCGCATCCTGAATCAGCACCTCGCCGCCCGCCTCATGCACGCGTCGCGCACCGTTCAGTCCGTCCGAACCCATTCCAGTCATCACCAGAGCCAGCGTTCCGGAACCATAGAGCTTCGCCGCCGAGCCGAAGAGGTAATCCACCGAAGGCTTGCAGTGGTTCAGTTCGCGCTTATGATGAAGCTGCACCACCGCGCTACGAGCGCTCCCTCCGCTGTCCCGCGTCGCGGATCTGTACGCTGCCTCCACGACCTCCATGTGTGCGTCTCCCGGTGCCAGCCAGATGGTACCCGGCCTTACTTCCGCTCCATCGTGTGCCTCGCGCACACGGAGCGCGCAGCGACGGTGCAGCCGCTCGGCCAGTTCTCCGGTAAACAGCTTCGGCATGTGCTGCACAATCATCACGGGTACGGGGAAGTCCTCTGTCAGCCTGGGCAAAACCGCCTCCAGCGCGGATGGCCCGCCGGTGGAAACGCCGATCACCACGATCTCCACCAGAGCGTCGCCATTTTTGCCATCCGCCGTAGATTCCGCACTTGCCAAGCTCCGAGGCCGGACGGACGCTGCAATCTCCTGTAGCGCCGTCTTTCCTCGCACTCCGGACAGCGCCGCAAACCCCACTCCAGCAAGCGCGGCGACCTTGGGCAGCAACTGGCCCGCCAGCGTCTCCATCGCCATTGCAAAGCCACTTTGCTCGCTGGGCTTCATCACATAGTCCGCAGCGCCCATGGCCAGCGCGTCCAGTGTTGCGCGCGCGCCACGCTCGGTATAAGCACTACACATAATCACGGGAAGCCCCGGTTCTTCGACGCGCAGCCGCTCCAGCACGTCCAGCCCATGCATGCGCGGCATCTCCAGATCCAGCACCACCACGTCGGGATGCAGGCGCAGCACCGCCGCCAGACACTCCACGCCGTCCTCCACCACGCCGCACAGTTCCATCGCCGGCAGTTCGCTCGAAGGCTTTTGCCGATGCATCTGAAAGAGCGAGCGCAGCGCTCCGCGCATCACTGCAGAGTCGTCCACCGCAAGTACTCGAATCGGTCTCGTCGCTCCTGTATGCATTGCAACCGTACCTTTCTTCTGCCTCACAATTTTGCTTCTGCTTACGCCGCCAGACCGAGCATCATCAACTTCTCGCGCAGGCTCTCCGGCGTGAACGGTTTCATCAGGAACTCGTCCGCACCGTAGTCGAGCGCCTGACAGATATAGGAGTTGTCCGCCTCGGTGGTCACCATCATCACCTTCATGGGCGGTTGCAAGCCTGCCTCTCGCAACGCCTTCACGCACTCCAGGCCACTCATTCCCGGCATATTCACATCGAGCAGCATGAAGTCGAAGGCCGACGCGCCACGCAGCGTCTGGAGCGCCTCGATCCCGTCCATTGCCTCCTCGCAGCTCATGCCCATGCCCTCCAGCAATTGACGCATGTACTGGCGAATGAATCTTGAATCGTCAACAATGAGCGCTCTCATCTCTGATCTTCCTTCCTCTTCTGTTTCAATCTGCCAAACAATCCGCACTCGGCCAGACGCGATGGCCGCAACTTCTGCGGATCGAGTCGCACCATCAGGCCGGACGGCAGTTTGTAGGCTCCGTCGAACAGTTCCATGCTGCGCGTGTCGAGTCCACTGGGGTTTGCCTCCAACGCGCTGGGTTCGACGGCGACCACGCCGCCGACGCCATCGACGATCAAACCAAACCGCTGCTCGTTTTGCTCATCGTCGAAGACCAGAATGCAGTTCGGCCCGGGCCGACACTCCAATCCGAGCAACGCCCGCAGGCATACCGTAGTGAGCACCTCTCCGCGATACGGGATCACTCCGGCGATGTATGGCGGAGCCAGCGGCACGCGTTGCGGAACCGCCGTTCCCAGAACCTCGCGAATCTGCCGCGTATCAATGCCAAAGAGTCCGTCCCCCACATGCAACATGCAGATCGAAGCACCGTCGCCCGCATCCGTTATCGATCTCACTGGGCTGCTCATGCGACCTCCTGCATGGTCGCCGTCGGCGACCCAACACCCTGCAAGGCAAACTCGCGATGCATCGTCGTCACGCGATTTTTCACCATCGCCAACTGTTCGTTGCAGGCCGCCGCATTCGCAGCCAACAGCGTTCCCGCCGACACATCCAGAACGCGTCGAACAACCACCCCGATCCGCCTCACTCTTCCCGGTTCAGGAAGAAGACAGATCAGCACGGTTGCGACCCTGCCATCCGGCCCTGCAAAGTCGTCCGTAGTCGTTTGCCTGGAAGCGGCCAACTCGCGCAGCACCTCGCCGTCGTCCTCCAGTGAAATCAACTCGCCACGGTATTGCAGCACAGCCTTTCCACCCGCATACTCGATCTCACTGAGCGGCACTCTTGCAATGCGTTCCACCACGCTCAATGGCATCGCCATCCGCTTACCGTTATCTCCCTCCGCAGAGCGGTCTTTCCCGGTCTCGTAGACAACCATCGAGCTTTGCATCTCGATCTGCGCCGCCTCGGTCCGCGCTGCCTCAGTCTCCGCCAACTCTGCGTTTGAAATTTTTCTCTCTTCAACGGCCGGGCGCACTCCGCTGCGCGCTCCCATCGCGGCGACGTCCAGAATCAGGGCGAGCATTCCATTGCCCAGCACGGTTGCACCGGAGAAGAGGCCAACCGCCCGCAACTCCGCACAGAGTGGCTTCACCACAATCTCTTCGGGCGCCTTCAGATCATCCACCACCAACCCAAATCGGCGGCCCTCCGATTCCACCACTGCAATATAAAATCCAATCTCCTCCACGTCCGCGCTCTGCTTCAGGCCAAGCAGGCGATCCAGCCTTACCAGCGGCAGCAAGCCCCCGCGCAGGCGATAAATCTCCGACGCTCCCATGCGCTCCACCGCTTGCTCCGCCTCGCGGCGCGCCACATACACCAGCTCGACCAGCGAGTTCTGCGGCAGAGCGAAGCTCTCGCCACCGCTCTGCAGCACCAAGGCCGGGACGATCGCCAGGGTGAGTGGAACCCGCATCCGCACCGTGGTTCCCGCGCCAACATGCGACTCCATCTCCACGCTTCCGCCCACTTTTTCCACATTGTTGCGCACCACATCCAATCCAATGCCGCGCCCGGAGACATTTGTCACCGTCTGCGCGGTTGAAAATCCGGGCGCGAAGATTAGCTGCATCACCTCGCGCTGGGTCATCGCTTCCGCCTGCTCCGGCGTCGCCAACCCGCGCTCGATCGCTTTGGCCAGCACCCGCTCGGTCGAAATTCCGGCCCCGTCGTCGATCACTTCGATCACCACCAGCCCGTGCTGCTGAAACGCGCGCAGACGCACGACGCCCTCGGGTGGTTTCCCCGCCTTCACCCTCTCCTCCGGCGGCTCTATCCCGTGATCCACCGCGTTGCGCACCGCATGGGTCAGCGGATCGCGGATCGCTTCCAGAAGGCTCTTGTCCAGTCCCGTCTCCTGCCCCACGAACTCAATCCGCACCTGCCGTCCGCACAGTATCGCCAGGTCGCGCACCATGCGGGGAAACTTGCTGAAGAGATGTCCCACCGGCTGCATTCGCGCCTGCATCACACTCTCGCGCAGCTCCGCCGTCACGCTGTCCAGTCGACGCGCAAGCTCGGGAAAGTTCTCCGCGCCGGGCGAGCAGCAAAGAATCTGGTTGCGCGTCAATACCAGCTCGCCCACCAGGTTCATCATCCGGTTCAACACTGCGACATCGATACGCAGCGTCTTGTCCTGCATTGAAGACGCAGGCACCGAAGCCAGGTGTCGTATATCTTGATTCTGAGCGGTGGGTTCTCCGCCCAGCGCCAACTCTCTGCCCCCCGCCTTCAACTCGGCCAGCAGAGCGATCAACTCGCGATCGTCATCGGTCGATCTCTCTCCCTCCGTACCCCTCTTCTCGATCGTCTGTAGAATCTTGCGCAGGCCATCCATCAGTTCCAACAGACCGTCGATGATCTCCGCAGTCACTGCCAGCTTCTTGTCGCGCAACGCTCCCAGCAGGTGCTCGCCCGCGTGGGCCAGCGTCTCCAGCCGACCAAATCCCAGAAAGCCCGTTGCACCCTTGATCGTATGCACCGCACGGAAGATCTCCGCCACCAGGTCAGCGTCGCCCGGGCGCTTCTCCAGATCGGTCAGGCAAAGCTCCATCCGCTCCAGCCCGTCGTGGCTCTCCGCGAGGAACTCTTTGGTTAAATCGTTCACCTCTCCCTTATCGGGCTTCTCCCCCACATCCATGAGTCGAAGGCATCCCGACCGGGGCCACCAGGCCCAGACGGGTGAATCGCCTGCGCCAGCGAGCCGCAGCGCACGGCACACGATCGGTCTTCCCCGGAGCCGAAATCTACTCTGTCTTGTGGTGGACAGCCTCGTCGTAGAGGGGCAGCGTGTGCAGCAGAATGCGCACCAATGGCGGCGTTCCACTGCGGAAGTTGAGGCCGCGATCGGTCTGGTCGCCGTTGAGGATTCGGGTGGTCTGCCAGACGCCGTCTACATACTGCCCTTCCTCGGCGCGCAGGATTTCAATTTGCCGGTTGGGTGTCTTTGCGAGTTCGGCGGCAGGCAGGGTGAAGCGAACGCTGGCGTTGAAACCGGTGACGAGGAAGTCGAGCGGGCCAAGCTGCGCGACCATGGCGCGGCCCTGGAAGGTGGGCGTTCCGGGAGGGTAGGCTCCGTCGGGCTGGGGAAAGCCGAAGGAGACGACGGCGTCCGCGGTCGGCAGGTGGACCGTCTGCCGCGCGGAGCCTCTCTCTTCCACTGCGGTGAAGAGGTCGCCTTGCAGGTTGAGCTGCGCGATTGCGGAGTCGGGAGCGTTGAAGAGAGCGAAGTTTTCCGCAGGATTGATGGAGACGCGGGCATTGGGGAGGGGAAGGTCAGCCGGGGCGGGGACTGGATCGGCGGGCTGCGTGGCCTGCGCGGTACGGTCGATGCCGAAGGGGGAGAAGCCGATGGCCCCGTTGCCGAGCGCGTAGAAGAAGTAGCGTCCGAAGTTGGGTCCGAGCTGGCTTTCGGGGATGAAGAGCGGGTTGTCGGCGCGCCGGTAGGTGGCGACGATGGTGCGGAAGAGGGTGAAGTCGTCAGAGTAGAAGTCTGGCGCGAGGATGTCGATCGAAGGCGCGGCGGCCTTCCAGATGGGGATGTTGGCCTGCTGCGGGCCGCCGGAAGGATACTCCTGCCCGGCGCTGGGACGGTCGCGGTTCTCCAGCGCGTGGACGGGGTAGGCGAACCAGACGTTGCAGTACATCGGGAGGGGATATTCAGCCTTGCCGGCGGCTGCGACCTGGCCGATGTAGTGCGCGGTGGAGTAGGCCGCGAAGCTCTCGTCGGCGTCGGGGCCGAAGCTCTGCGTCCAAGTGCCATCTGGAACGTGGAGCGTGCGCGCAAGTTCGGCGGGAACCTGGCCGTCGAAGGCCTGCTGCGCGGCGGGGGAGAAGTCGCGGACGGAGCCGACCGAACCGGACTCATTCTCCACCTGAACCATAATTACGGTGTGCTGGGCGGCGTCGATGGACTTGACGTGGCGCATGAGGGCGGCGAAGGCTGTCTTGTCTGCGTCGAGATTGGCCTGTGAGGTGGGACTCATCACATCCAGCAGCTTGCCATAGGCGTTCTCCTCGCGTGGATAGGTCTTTGGGTCGGACTTGATCCACTCTGGGACGTAGTGGTTCTGGCCGTTCTTCCAGGTGCCGAACCAGAGCAGAACGAGATGGAGGTGGAACTGGCGCGCCTGATCGACCAGGAGGTCTACGCTGGAGAAGTCGAAGGACCCCTTGGTTGGCTCCATCTGCTCCCAGTAGACGGGAGCTTCGACGGTGTTGACGTGCATGGCTTCAGCGGCGCTCCACGCGGCGGGAAGGGTCGCGGGCCATGCGCTGGAGTTGTTGATCTGTCCGCCGAGGACGAGGAAGGGCTTGCCGTCGACGATGAGGGCGAAGTGGCCGTCCTTCTTTTGCAGGTGCGGAATGTCGTTGGACTGGGCCGGAGCGATCGGGGCTTGGAGCGCAACCAGGGCAAGAGCGGTCAAGACGAGCTTCTTCATTGGGCCTTCCATTTTTTCGGACTGGAGTACAGCGGAAGTTTATCAGGGAAGACGGTGACGATGGCCCGCCCCTTCCGTCGATGGCACAGATGAAGATGTTTCTACAGGCCCAGGCCGCCGTCGACGGTGAGCAGTTGACCGGTGATGAAGTGGGGGCCGGTGGCGAAGAAGAGGACTGCGGCGGCGATGTCCTCCGCGGTGCCGTTGCGTCGCATCGGCGTCTTCTCGGCGAAGTGGAGGTATGCGTCGCCGACCTCGCCCTGCACGATCATTCCCGGCGCGACGCAGTTCACGCTGATCTCCGGCGCCCAGGCCTTGGCCATGGTCTGCGAGAGCATGTGCAGAGCGGCCTTGGAGGTGCAGTAGTGGGCATGGGTTGCCCAGGGGTGCGAGCCGCCCAGTGAGCCAATGTTGACGATGCGTCCGCTGGTGGCGCGCAGATGCGGAAGGGCGGCCTGCGCCATCAGAAATGGGGCGCGGGTGTTGGTGGCGAAGATGCGGTCCCACTGCTCGACGGCGATCTGCTCCAGCGGGGCGGACTCGAAGGCACCTGCGTTGTTGACCAGGATGTCCAGCCGCCCGAACTCCTCAGCCACCGCTGCGACGGACTGGCGGATGCTCTCGGCATCGGTCAGCTCGGTGCGGACGGCGAGTGCCTCGACGCCGAAGGCCGCCAACGTGCGCACCATGTCTTCCGCCTCGGTCTGCGAGTCGCGGTAGGTGATGGCCACGTCCGCTCCGCTGGCCGCGAGGCGCAGCGCGATGGCGCGACCGATGCGTCTGGCACCGCCGGTGACCAGAGCGGTCTTGCCCGCGAGCGGGCCGGGGACGTCGCGCGGCTCCAGTTCCGTAGCTTGAGCGTCAGTCACTGCGTCCTCTACGGCTGCTGCGGCGCAGCGCTGGATGGCGTTGGCGCGACAGGCCCACCGGACGCGCCCGCTGCCGGAGTGGCTGGCTTTGTCGTTGGACGGACCGGATCCTGAATCCCCGGCTTTATCTGCGCAGGCTTGCCACTGTTATCGACGTAGGAGGAGACCTGCGCCTGCGGGCGAATCAGGTGGATGAGGATCTTTCGGCTCGCCTCGTCGACCGTATAGCTATCGGCGAAGGTGGCGAACCCGTCCGCGATCACCTGAATCGTCAGGTCGCTGCCGGTAGGGATCACGTCGATGACTGCCTTGCCATCGGGGTCGGTCTTCATCTCCAGATTGCCCTCGTCGCGACCGTCTTTTACCGGATGAAAGACGACGGCGGCATTCATAATCGGCTTGCTGTCGGCGCTTCGGACCACGGTGACTTCGATGTGCGAGGTGTCGGGTGGCGCCTTGTACTTGCGTCCGCGGCTGTGCGTCGTCGTAGCGTTGTCCTGAGCACGCGCGTTCCAGGGAGCGAGCGAGAGAGAGGCCGCGATGAGGCAGAGGAGAAGAGCGCGGCCAGAGCAGGCATGAAAGTGGTTGCGGAGCAGCATTCGGACATTTTACGCCACGACTGGCTGGCCTTGCTTGGAGCCTTGCGCTGGG
>VFSW01006908.1_pt1 | contig 16589 bp, 19 predicted proteins | sample 5358111 | NCBI WGS metagenome assembly VFSW01 (sample SAMN11554181, study PRJNA540505) | mine drainage metagenome | isolation source: sediment from site ElyBrook_90M | place: USA: Ely Copper Mine, Vershire, VT | collected 2017
CGCTCGCCGGACGAGATAGATCTCATCGACGACACCGACGGCAAGCCCGTCCCCCCCGGCACCCCGATCGGGATCCTCCCGCCCGGCACCCGCCTGCGCATCGACCGGGTCGAGTTTCCGACCGCGCTGGTGATGGCCGAGCGGGCGATCTACTCGCCGCGGTACAACCCTTGGGTCTACCTCGTCCCCACCGAGGCCAGCGGCCCGGAGAGCAGCCTCGCGCACGGCAAGCCCTTCATCCTGGTGCTGCCCCCGCAGCTCAGGACACGGGACGAGGTCCTGGCGGAGATCGACCGCTTCCTCACCCGCGAGGATCCCCGGCCGGCGCTGAAGCAGCTGATGCCCGCGGTGCAGGACGCCATCGCCCAGAAGGGCGTGATCGCCGGGATGACCACCGAGCAGGTGCAGATGGCCTGGGGCTACCCCGAGCGCATGCACCTCGACGAGCCCCAGAAGATGCAGATCTGGACCTGGCCGCAGGAGAAGCAGCAGGCCACCTTCCGCAACGGGTTGCTCCTCCGCTGGACCGATCACGGCGTCGCGGGTGGCAGCCAAGGGTGACTAGATGCCGGGGGGGCCGAGGCCCACGCTGAGCGTGAACGGGCCGCAGCCGCCGTCGAGCTGGCCGATGACCAGGTAGTTGTTCGAGCCCAGCGCGGGAATGTTGCTCATCGACGTGTTGATGCAGAGGATGCTCGTCACCCCGGACTGGCCCAAGCAGGCCGAGGGCGTGTAGCTGCCGACGAAGCCTGGCGTGAGCTGGAAGCTGTAGAAGTCGCCCAGCGAAGCGGCGGGCAGCGTGTAGACCACGAGCTGGGTGTTCGGGTCGGAGACGCAGCCGGCGTCCGAGATGGCGAGCGCGCTGCCGCAGCAGGAGTTTCCGACGAAGACGCCCGCGTCCCAGAGGGCCAGCGGCGACAGGCAGGTCTGGCCGGCGCCGGGACACACCAGCTGGCACGCCCCCTGGTCGCAGAAGTCACCCGCGGGGCAGGCGTTACCGCAGGCGCCGCAGTTGAGCCGGTCGCCGCGCAGATCCGCGCAGTAACCCGCGTCGGGGTTGCCGCCGTCCACGTAGCCGCCGTCGACCGCGGGCAGGAGGCCCGCGCACTGCGACAGGGGAAAGCCGCAGGTGGCGGCGCAGTGGCCGCCGTTGCACTCCTGGCCCGCGGGGCAGACCTGGCCCGCGTCGGAGGCGCACCCCCCACAGTTGAGGGAGTCGGTCTGGGGGTTGGTGCAGAAGCCGCCGCAGGCGAGCTCGCTCGCGAGGCACTCCGGGAGGCACTGCGAGCCCGCGCAGGCCTCGCCCGCGGGACAGAGGGTCCCGCAGCCTCCGCAGTTGAAGGCGTCGGTGGCGATGTTGACGCAGACCAGGCCAGCGTCAGGACCGGCATCCCGCGAGCAATTGGTGAGCCCCGCGGCGCAGGTCACGGGGGGGGTCACGACCGGCTGGGTGCAGCCGCCGTCGACGCAGGCCGTGCCGCTCCCGCAGACCGTGCCACAGGTCCCGCAGTTCAGGTTGTCGCTGCGGGCCGCGACGCCGAGGGCGCCGCACAGGCGGTCGCCCGTCTGGCAGAGCGTCGTGCAGCTGCCGCCCACGCAGGCCTGGCCCGTGGCGCAGGTCGTGCCGCAGACGCCGCAGTTCGTGGGGTCGGTGGCGACGATGGAGCACGTGCCGGAGCAGTCGGTCTGCCCCGGGGGGCAAGCCACCTGGAGGGTGTTGCCGCCGCCGTTGGAGCTGCAGGCCGCGAGACCCAGAGCCAGAAGGGACAGGAGCTGGAAAGGCGTGCGCATGCAGGATCTCCTTGGGTAGGACGCACGGCGTATGGCACAGGAGCCCGCGTTTTCAAAGGGGGGGCGGGTAAAGTCCTGTGAAGGCACTCACGGTCGGGGACAGGGCTCAGGGGCCCGCGCGCCGCCGGTAGAGCCCGGAGGTCTCGCTCAGCCGATCCAGATCCCGGGCGCGCCAGGCGTCGATCACCTCTCCGAGCGTCAGGTAGGGGCGCGTTCGGCGCCAGAGGACGACCGGCGCGAGCTGGGAGACCACGGCCGGGTCGGCGGCCTTGAGGACGTGCTCCCGCGCGAACACGAGCTTCCCCTGGCCCACGGCCTCGCGCAGCGCGGCCTCGCCCCAGAGCTCGGTGACGTTCGGGCCCCAGCCCGCAGCCAGCCGCAGTGGCCCGGGGTGCTCCAGCGTCCCGATGGCCTGTCCTCGGCCCTCCGCGATCGCCTCGGGCGAGACGAGCGGCCGGCCAAGCGCGGGGGCCACCGTGGCGAGCAGCAGGTTGAGCGCGACCGCCAGCGCGCCGCTCCCGAGGGCGAGCGTCCCCGGGCCAGCCCGAGACAGGAGCCAGGCGGCGAGGCCCCCGCACGACATCGCGGCGACGAGCGACACGCGCGGCACCTCGGGAAAGGCCCCGAGCACGCCGAGCCCCGCGAAGCCGAGCGCGACGACCGCGGCCACGCCCACCCGCAGCCACCGGGGGACGACCGCGACCGCGGCCAGCGCCGCGAGCGGTACCAGCGCCAGCACCGGGTAGTGCAGCCCGTGCTCCTCTGGCAGCGCGTAGATCCCGTAGAACGACCCGAGCCAGCCCCACACCCAGGTCGAGCGCGTGCCCTCCGCCCTGCGCCATGCCCCGACCACCGACAGCGGCCAGAACGGAGCGGCGTAGAGCAGCGTCCCCCACACGAGGTTGAGCCGGGACTGACCGTGCGTGGTCTCGAAACGATCGAGGTACTGCTCCTGGAGCTGAAAGCGATACAGCTCGGGCCAGTGGCGCACCGCCGCCCAGGCCTACCCGGGGAGCGACAGGCAGCCGCCGAGGACCAGTCCCACGAAGAAGCCGGGCCGCGGGAGCACCGAGAGCTGCCCCTCGCGCCACAGCGAGAAACCGGCCGCCGCCCCGAGGACCGCCACGCCCACGGGCCCCTTGAACCCCAGGCTCAACGCGAGAAGCGCGCCCGCGAGCAGGGCCGCCCCCTTGCGCCCACGCGCCGCGGCGGCAAAGGCCCAGAGCCCGAAGGTCAAGCACGCGAGCAGCGGCAGATCGATCATCAGCTCCCGGCCAAACCGCACCACCCCGAAGCATCCGAGTAGCAGCGCGCCCGCGAGGGCTCCCGCCTCGGCCGTGGCGATCTCCGCGGTGAAGAGCACTCCCCCCGCGACCACCAGCCCGGCGGCGAGCGCCCCCGGCATGCGCGCGGCCGCGGCGTTTCTGCCACGGGCGAGGAGCGCGAGGTGGGAGGCCCAGAAGACGAGCGGTGGCTTCGGAAAGAGCGGGGTGCCGTCGTGCGTCGGTGCGACGCTCCCGTGGTCGTAGCTGTCCACGGCGATCGACAGGTAGAACTGCTCGTCGGGGTGACCGAGCCCGGAGAGGTCCCCGAGCCCCGGCAGCGCGAAGCCGAGGGCACACGCCCCGAGGAGCCACGCGGCGCGCCGGGGACGCGACGAGAGCCAGAGCCACCCCTTCACGAGAGCTCCGAGAGGACGCGCAAGATCGGGACCAGCTTGTGAAAAGCGCGCGAGCGGTGCGACTGCGTCTCCTTCTCGGCGGCGGTGGCCTCGCCGAAGGTGCGGCCCCACGCGGGGAGCTCGAACAGCGGGGCGTAGCCGAAGCCTCCGGTGCCCCGCGGCGCCTCGACGATCCACCCCTCGACCTGCCCCTCCACGAGGAAGGCCTCCCCGCGGGCATCGCACAGGGCCAGCGCGCAGACGTACCGAGCCCCGCGCTGCGCCGGGGTCACCCCCGCGAGCTTCTCGAGCAAGAGGGCGTTGTTGCCCTCGTCCCCGTCGCCCGACCAGCGCGCGCTGTGAATGCCCGGCCCCCCGCCGAGCGCATCGACGCAGAGGCCCGAGTCGTCGGCCAGGGTCCAGCCAGAGATGGCCTTCGCGGCGGCCGCCGCCTTGATCAGCGCGTTCTGGCCAAACGTCTGGCCAGTCTCGTCGGCCTGCAGGCTCAACCCAGCCTCGGCCATGGAGCGCACCTCCACGCCGAGCGGACCGACCAGCCCCCGGAGCTCGCGCAGCTTGCCCTCGTTCTGCGTCGCGAACAGGAGCTGCAGCGCGCGCATGCTAACCCAGGGCTTCGCGCTGCTTCTGGATGAGGATGGCGATGCCCTCGAGGCCGAGGTCGACGAGCGCGGTCAGCTGCGCCCGGCTGAAGGTGGTGTGTTCGCCGGTCCCCTGCACCTCGATGAGCTGCCCGCCCGCGGCGGCGACGACGTTGACGGCGACGCCCGCGGGGGAGTCCGCGGCGTAGTCGTGATCGCGCCGCGGCGCCCCGCCCACGAGCCCCACGCTGATCGCCGCGACCGCGCGGAGCGGCGGCGGCTTCGGGTGCTTGCGCAGCGCGAGGGCCAGCGCCACGAACCCGCCGGTGATCGAGGCGGTTCGCGTGCCGCCGTCCGCCTGGATCACGTCGCAGTCGATGGTGTAGGTCTTCACCCCGAGCTGGGTCGTGTCCACCGCGCAGCGCAGCGCACGGCCGATGAGCCGCTGGATCTCCATCGTGCGCCCCCCTTGCTTGCCCTTGGCGGCCTCGCGGGCGGAGCGGGTGTTGGTCGAGCGCGGCAACATTCCATACTCGGCGGTGACCCAGCCCTTGCCCGACCCCACCAGGTGCGGGGGCACGCGGTCCTCGACGCTCGCCGTGCAGAGCACGCGCGTGTCGCCAAACTCGATCAGCGCCGAGCCCTCGGCGTGCTTCGCGTAGCCGGGGAAGATGCGAACCGGGCGCAGGTCGCGCAGGCCGCGCTCGGCACGCTTCGCAACAATCGCTGAAGGCTTGGTCATTGGTGTGGGCCTCGTCGTGAAAGGAGGGTGTCTTGTAGCACGGTACATCTGGTAGACAGAATCACCGTGAACGACTCGAAGCTGGTCGCGCTCCTGCGCGCTCTCCGTCCGCGCCAGTGGGTGAAGAACGGGGTCCTGTTCGCGCCGCTGGTGTTCGCGCAGAAGGGCACGGTCGCAGCCTCGCTCTGGCGCGCGCTGGCGGGGTTCGGGCTCTTCTCGCTGCTCGCCAGCGCCGTCTACCTCTTCAACGATCTGCTCGATCGCGAGCGGGATCGGCTCCACCCCGAGAAGAAGTTCCGCCCGATCGCCGCGGGGACGCTCGCGCCCTCGGTGGCCTGGGCGCTGGCGGTCGTGCTCGGGTTCGGCTCGGTGGCGGTGTCGGCCGTGCTCTCTCGCTCGTTTGGCTGGGCGGCGTTGGGCTACCTCGTGCTCCAGGTCGGCTACTCGACCTGGTTCAAGCACCTGGTGCTGCTGGACGTCTTCGCGCTCGCCGCGGGTTTCGTGGTCCGGGTGATCGCCGGCGGTCTGGTCATCGGCGTGCCGCTCTCGAACTGGCTCTACCTGTGCACGCTGCTGCTCGCGCTGTTCCTCGCCTGCGCCAAGCGGCGGGCCGAGATCGTCGCGCTCGGTCACGAGGCCGCGGGCCACCGCAAGAGCCTGGGCCAGTACAGCCTGCCGCTGCTCGACCAGCTGATCGGCATCCTCGCCGCGACCACCATCCTGGCCTACGCGCTGTACACCCTCTCCCCCGAGACCCAGGCCAAGTTCGGCACCGACGCCCTGAAGTTCACCGTGCCCTTCGTGATCTTCGGCCTGTTCCGGTACCTCTACCTGATGCACCAGAAGGGCAAGGGGGGGTCGCCCGACAAGGTGCTGCTGCAGGACCTGCCGCTGTTCCTGGACGTCGTCGGGTTCCTGGGCGTCGTGCTCGCGGTGCTGTATTAGCAGGGTGCTGACAGAGTCACCCAAGACCCCGCGGCTGTCTTAAGATGGCGCCGGACCCTTCTGATGTGAGGCGAAGTCTACCCAAGGTGTGGTTGTGGGAGGGAACCTTCGGGTAGCGGAAGGTCGTCGGAGCAGTGGTCGGATCACGAGTCTACCGTTCCAGAAGGGGTAATCGTGCACACGTCTCGGAAAAGCAGCAAGTGGCATGCGGCGATCGTGGTCACTCTGTCGGCTTGCGGCTCCGCGGGAGGGGGCTCCAGCATGAGCGTCGCTTCGGCGAGCAGCACCACGACGGCGTCGGATCACACAGGGACAAGCATCGGGACCTCCGGCAGTGGCGGCACCACCTCGAGCGCAACAAGCGCGGCGACCTCTGCCGCGAGCAACACGGCGACCACTTCGTACGGACTCACGACGGCCAGCTCTTCAGGCACCGGATCCAGCGGAATGGTCATCGGTGCTTCGAGCACCAGCAGCAGCGGCTGTGGCTATGACGGGCGGGGAGACTGCAACCAGAGCAATGATTGCTCCGGCTGCAACAACAGCAACGGTTTCGGGCCCACCTGTGAATTGGGAACCTGCGAACTGGGGGCCTGCGGTGGCGACGGCCAGGGCGGCTGCACCACGAATGCAGACTGCCAGGATCCCTCCTGCCCCAGCACGAGCTGCACGAACAACCAATGCGGCGGGACCGCTGCTGTCGGCACCTCGACCTCGTCGACCTCGACCTCGTCGACCTCGACCTCGACCTCGTCGACCTCGACCTCGTCGACCTCGAGCACTACAGGTGGCGCGTCCGTCGGGTCCTCTTCGCAGACGACCGGCACCGGAAGCACCACTTCGGGTGGTAGTACGAGTGGGACTACCGGTGGCCCGTGCCCGCCCGGCGACCTGATCTGCGGCACAAGCTGCGTCGACCCCACCATCGACCCGAACAACTGCAACGGCTGCGGATTGCAGTGCCCGGCGGCGCTCGTTTGCGCGTACAGCACGTGTCAGTGCCCTACACAGGCGATCGATGCAAACCAGTGCGGCACGGGTGCGGGCGCGTTCTGCACCGATTTCCAGACCGACCAGAACAACTGTGGCGGGTGCGGGTTAGTCTGCCCCGTGGCCTGCACGGCCGGCGAATGCATCGGCATTCTCGCCTTCCATCAAGGCGTGCCAGCCTCCATCGCGGTTGATTCGAAATACGTCTACTTCACGAACGCCAGCGGCCCCGGTACGGTGATGAAGGTCCCCGTCGACGGCGGCGCGGCCATCCAGCTCGCGTCAGGACAGAGCAGCCCCACTGGCATCGCGATCGACTCCAATTACGTCTACTGGACGAACGAAGCCAACTTTGGATACGGCTTCGTGATGAAGGCACCGCTAGATGGTGGCGCGCCCGTCGTCGTAGCCAATGGTCTGAATAGCCCCCTGGCCCTGGCGGTTGATCAGTCCAACGCCTACTGGACGAGCGTCGGCGACGGAACCGTGGCCAAGGCACCTCTGGACGGCGGACCTAGCGTGATTCTCGCCACGGGACAGGTTAGCCCCGAATGGATCGCGGTCGACTCGACGTACGTCTACTGGACGAACCTGGGCGGCGGCGTGATGAAGGCGCTGCTGGACGGCGGACCCGCTCTCCTCCTCGCGAACAATGGTATCGGACTCGCCATCGACTCGAACTACGTCTACTGGGGCGACTACGGGAGCGGAAACGTCATGAAGACGCCGCTGGACGGAGGAGCCGCCATCACGTTGGCAACTGCTCAGGTTGGCTTCGACCTGCTCGCGGTCCATGGCGAATATGTCTACTGGGCCGTGACCTACGGGGCGAGCGCGGTCTTCAAAGCGCCAACGGATGGTGGTCAAACGGTCGAGATAAACAGTGTGAGCAGCGGACCCATTTTCGGTCTCGCCGTCGACGCGAACAGCATCTACTGGACGAACGGGACCCTCGACCTGGGCGCGGTCGTCAAAGCCACGCCGAACTGAGTCTCCCTGCTCGGGGATACACGCCTTTCGCGGTCGAGCAGCGCTCTCGCTGGCGAGGGGGAAGGTGGCGCTACTGCACCACCACGCGAGACCCAGGCCAAGTTCGGACACGAGGCCCAGGAACCCGACGACGTCCAGGAACAGCGGCAGGTCCTGCAGCAGCACCTTGGCGGGCGCCCCCCCTTGCCCTTCTGGTGCATCAGCCTCGCGGTGCTGTACTGGCCAGGGCGCTCACAGTCACTCGATGCCCCTGCTCCTTCAGGGGGCGCGGGAGGCGCAGTGGCAGTCGAGGCCGCTGCCGATCCCGCACTGAAAGCTGCGAGCGCTGCCCACCTACTTCCGCAGCGCCGCCTGCTTCTCGAACTCCTTGATCCCATCCACGATCGCCTGGGCCAGGAGCCGCTGGTACGCGGGCGACTCCAGCTTCAGCTCCTCGTCGGGATTGGAGATGAACCCGGTCTCGATGAGCACCGCGGGCATGCGGGCGCCGGTGAGCACGAAGAACGGCGCCTGGTGCACGCCGCGATCGGTGGCGGTGGAGGCCGCCACGAGCTTCTCGTGAATGGCGTAGGCGAGCTTCGAGGAGTCCGCCTGCGCCTCGGTGAGCGCGAGGTCGTTCAGGATCCGGTCCACGTCGCGCCGCTTGCCCGGGCTGTGGACCTGGAGGTCGTCGAGGTTCTCGCGCGCGGCCTGGGCCTCCGCCGAGGCGTCCGAGGGATCGGCGGAGAGAAAGTAGGTCTCGATGCCGTGCGCGAGGCGGCGACTCTCCTCGGTGGGCATGGAGTTCAGGTGGATGGAGAGGAAGAGGTTCGCCCGCTTCTTGTTGGCGAAGGCCACGCGCGCGTTGAGCTCCACGTCCTGGTCGGTCTCCCGGGTGAACACGACCTTGGCCGAGAGCTCGCTCTGACACAGCAGCGCCACCTGCCGGGCAATCGCCAGGGTCAGGTCCTTCTCCTTGCTGCCGGTCGGCCCGACGGCGCCGTCGTGATCGCCGCCGTGGCCGGGATCGAGCGCGATGAGCAGCGGGGCCGCGTGCGCCGGAACCGGGGCGGGGGCCGCCCCCAGCGCGGCCCACACCAGCGCGACCCACGGCACGTTCAGCCCACCCGCAAGTACTCGCCCTTGACCAGGAACGCCACGGCCTCGGCGGTGTCCCGATCGGTCAGGGGTGAGCGATCCAGCAGCGCCGCGATGGTGTCCGCGCCCATCGCCGCCTGAAACACGTCCAGCTGCTCGCCGGTCAGCTCGCGCAGCGGAGCCAGGAGCGGCCGCGGCACGGTCACCGCGCTGGTGACCGGCGGCAGCTCGGTCTGGATGCGCCGGAGCTCGTCGAGCTGCCGGAGCCCATCCATCAGCAGGGCCTCGGTGGTCTCATCGAGCTCGATCGGGAACTCGGTCTCCGTGTCGGGCTCGAGCACGAAGCGCCCCAACTCCCAGGTGATGATCCGGAAGAACGCCTTGCGCGGCCCGAGCCCGCTGGCCCCATCGACGGACGCAAAGACGACCTTGCCGCTGCGGAGGTGGATGCGCCCCGCGTGCTCGCCGCTGATGATCAGCACGCCGTTCTTCTTGGAGGTCGCGAAGAGCTGCAGCAGATCGGGGATCGGGACCTCATCGATGCGGCCGCTCATCGCCCCGGTCTGCTTGGGCTTCGAGGCCGCCACCTGCTCGAGGTTCTCGTTGATCTGCTTGGTGTCGAGATTCTTCTGCGCCCCGTCGCTGGCCACCAGCTTGAGGATCGACGTGCCGATCAGGATGCGGTCCCCCTCCTTCAGCCGCGTCTGCTTGATCTTCTCGCCGTTGACGAAGGTCCCATTGGTGCTGCCGAGGTCCTGGATGGTGATCTTGCCTTGCTGCATGGCGATCTTGGCGTGCTTACGCGAAACCATGTCCTCGACGAGGACCATGTCGAGCTCGCTCGACCGGCCGATGACGATCTCTTTCTCGGGCCGAAGAGGGAACTCTCCGCCCTGGTACTTACCCGAGATGAATTTCAGGGCGAATCCCTGAGCTTGCGCTGTCGCCACGTCTGCGAACCTCCCACTACTTTAACGCGGCCAAGCCACCGCGCAATCTAAGGCTTGGGGGTGCCTGCCCCAGAACGGAGCAGCCCAAGGTACATCTCCGCTACCCGATCGCCCGGCCGCTGTCGCAGGGCTTCGGTCCACGACGTCTCGGCCTCGACCTTGCGGCCCGCGCTGAAATAGGAGACCCCCACCGCGATGCGGGCGGGGGTGTAGTTGGGCGCATCCTTCACGAGCAGCTCGAGCTCGGCCAACGCGGCGTCCCGCGCGCCGCTGTCGGAGAGCGCGGCGGCCAGCTTGAGGCGCAGGTCGAAGAACCGCGGCCCCAGCTCCACCGCCCGCCGGTACTCCTCGATGGCCCTCGGGAGCTGACCGCTCTCGGCGAAAGCGGCGGCGATCTCCGCATAGAGGTTGGCGATCTTCCCCTGCACGAAGGGATCGAGCGCGCCGGGGTTCTGCTGCTGGCGCTTGCGCGCCTCCTCGTAGATGCGGCGGGCCTCGTCGTAGCGACCGGCGTCGTTGTAGATCACCGAGAGGTTGAGCGCCGCCTCGGTGTAGCCGGGGTTGAGCTTCAGGGCCTGCTCGAAGCAGCGCTGGGCGCGGGCGAACTGACTCTGGTCGTGATAGATGACCCCGAGCATGTTCTGCACATCGGCGTAGCGCTCGGCGTCCTCGCGCAGCTGCGTGAGCGCGCGCTCGGCCTCGGCGTACTGGCCCTTCTCGAAGAGCCCCTTCCCGAGGGTCAACAGCTGGCGAACTTCGTCGTCCATCCCAGATGACGTTACAACAGGCCCGAAGAGAAGCGCCAGGATTCCCCGACCCGGACCAGAGAGAGGGCGTGCAGCCCCCCCGCGTCCCCGACCACCTGGGTCACCTCGGCCCGGGCGCCGTCGACGCGCCCCGACACCGTGCTCGCGGGGGCGGGGGCCTCCGCGACCGCCACCAGGGCCGGCAGCGCCTTGAGCGTGAGCGAGCCCTCGCGGTAGTCGCCGACGGCGAGCGCGGCGAGCCCCGGCGCGTCCCGGCGCTGGAGGGCGGTCTCGCGCGCCTTCAGGGCCGACAGGACCCCCTGCAGGCGCGGGAGCCAGGCGCCGTCAGGGGCCAGCGACTTGCCGTCCCGCACGGCGACCGCCTCGCTGCCGTAGTAGCCCACCGCGGTGGTCCCGAGCCGACCGACCCCGACCACGTGAAACAGGGCGCGCGAGGGAGCGCCGGGTTGTACGGCGATCTCCGAGAGGGTCAGCGTGTCGAAGACGAGGGGCTCTCCACCGACCTCCGCGGTGATCCCGCGCACGCCCAGCCCCTCGATGGCCCGGCGCACCTCGCTCTCGGTGTCAGGGGCCGCGACGGCCCCCGGACAGGCGGCGCACAGCAGCGTGACCAGGACCAGCCGAACCGGGGAGCGCACGCTCAGTTCGCGACGGGGGCCGTCACAGGGGCGGCGGGCGGAGGGGTCGCGGGCGCCGGCTGCCCCAGGTGCCGCACCTCCGCGGGCAGCTTGGCGTACAGCGCTGCCACGCGCTTCGCGGCCTCGGCGGCCTCCGGGGTGTCCGCGAAGTTCTTCACCACCCCTTCGTAGCGCCAGGCGGCGGCCTTCGTGAAGCCGCGCCCATCGTAAAAGCGGGCGACGTACATCTCGTGCGCGGCGAGCCGGTGGTGAATCTCGGCGGTCATCTTGCCGGCCTCTTCATTGAATTCGCTCTTCGGGAAGCCGAGCAGGAAGTCGCGAAGGGCGCTCTGGGTATCGACCAGCGCCTGCTGATCCTTCTCGTAGACGGGCGGAAACAGGAAGAAGTCCGTGGGCAGGTCCTGAAAGTGGCACTTGGCGATCTGGAAGGAGGCGTAGTCGACCTTGGGGTGGGTCGGATGGTCCTTCATGAAGTTCTTGTAGGCGTCGATGGCCTCGATGTACTTCGCCTGCAGGAAGCTCGCGTCCGCCAGCCGCAGCGCGGCGAGCGGCGCATACTGCGAGAAGGGGAACTTGCTCTTCGTGTAGCCGAAGAACTGAGTCGCATCCTGCCAGGCGTGATCCTTCAGGGCCTTCTCGCCGAGCTCGAAGTTGCCCTTGGCGTCCTTCGCATAGGTCACCTCGCCCGTGACGTTGGTCTGGAGCATGGCGCAGGCGGAGAGGGCGAAAGCGAGCGGGGCGAGTCGGCGCATGAGCGGCCGGAGGGTGCCGGAAACGGCGGGGAAGCGCAACAGTTACCCCGGCTTCCGTCACGGTCGCACCCCGAAGCGCGCAAGGCACCTCGCGAGGCTCGCAAGGCACCTCGCGAAGCTCGAAAGGCACCTCGCGAAGCTCGAAAGGCACCTCGCGAGGATCGCTAGGCGACACGCGAGGATCGCTAGGCGACACGCGAAGCTCGCGAGGCCGTCCGCGAAGCTCGCAAGGCCGTTCGCGAAGAGCTGCCCGGCGCTCTGCTGCCGCACCGCTGGGCGAGAAGGTTACCCGTCCGCGTGCCCGTCGATCAGCGCCTCGATGAGCTCTTCATCGAACCCGCGAGACGCGAGCAACCGCGCGAGCCTGCCCGCGCTGGGCGGCTGCGTCCGAGACCAGCGCGCCACCGCCGCCTGCGCGAGCTCGAGATCCGGAGCCACGCCCGCGAGGAGCTCGGCGACGAGGGGCGCCTCCACCCCCGCCTCCTCGAGCCGCAGCGTGAGGAGCGCCCGGGAGCTCCCGCGCTCGATCTGGCGCTGCACGAGCGCCCCCGCCGCCCGGCGATCGTCGAGGTAGCCGAGCTCGATGGCGCGCGCGAGCGCAGCCCCGATCTCCTCCGCCGGGAACCCGCGGGCCTGGAGCTTCTCGCGCATCCCGGCCCGCGTGCGCTCACGGGCGCGGGCGAGGCGCGTCAGGGCAGCGAAGGCGTCGCGGGCGAGCATCAGCGCGCGTGCCTCTAGAAGCGCTCGATCTTGACGCCGTCTTCGCCCCCCGCGGGGGCCGCAGGGGCTGCCGCCGGCGGGCGTGACGCCGGCGGGGCCGTCGGTCGCTGGGCCACCGCGGTGACCGCTGCCGCCGACGGTGCGGGCGGCGGCACTCCGGGCCGAGTGACCGTGCCCTGGGCGCCGCCTCCCTTGCTCTCGAAGTCGTCCCACTTGCTGTCCGACGTCCCGCTGATGCCCGACACGCGCAGCGCGAAGTCGTCGCGGTTGGTCGCCTGCCGCAGGGCCTCGTCGTAGGAGATGATCTGGTTCTTGAGCAGCATCATCAGCGACTGGTCGAAGGTCTGCATCCCATAGGTCTGGTGGCCCTGGGAGATCGCGTCGGGGATCTCCTTGGTGCGATCCTTGTCCTCGATCATCTCGCGCACACGCGCGGTGGCGATGAGCACCTCCACCGATGCCACGCGGCCGCGGCCATCCGCCCTCGGCACGAGCCGCTGACTGACCACGGACTTGAGCACCGAGCCGAGCTGCAACCGCACCTGCTTCTGCTGGTACGGGGGGAAGACGGAGATCACGCGGTTGATGGTCTCGGTGGCGTCCAGGGTGTGCAGGGTGCTCATCACGAGGTGGCCCGTCTCGGCCGCGGTGAGCGCGGTCTCGATGGTCTCGAGATCGCGCATCTCGCCGACGAGGATCACGTCGGGGTCCTGGCGCAGAGCGCTCTTGAGCGCCTGGGCGAAGGACATGGTGTCCACCCCGACCTCGCGCTGGTTCACCACCGACCGCTTGTCGCGGATCAGGAACTCGATCGGATCCTCGATGGTCATGATGTGGCAGGTGTCGTTCGCGTTGATGTGATCGATCATCGCGGCGAGGGTCGTGGATTTGCCCGAGCCGGTGGTCCCGGTGACGAGGATCAGCCCGCGCTCCTGCATCGAGATGCTCTCGAGCACCTTCGGCAGCATGAGCTGCTCGATGGTCTGGATGCGAAACGGAATCACGCGCAGGACCACGCCGATGGTGCCGCGCTGCTGGAAGACGTTCACGCGGAAGCGGCCCAGTCCGGGCACGCCGTAGGCCAGGTCGACCTCGTTGGTGGCCTTGAACTTCTCCTTCTGGAGCTCGCTCATGATGCCGAAGGCCATCCGGGCGATCTCTTCCGGGGGGAGGCGCCGGCCGTCCTTGAGCGGCACGAGCGAGCCGTCGACGCGGAACATCGGCGGCAGACCAGCCTTCAGATGGATGTCCGAAGCGCCGCCCTTGAGCGCGACCTGGAGGATCTCGTTCAGCTCCATTCAAATCTCCCTTGGGGGGGAATGCTAGCACGAGCTGTCGCGCAAACCGAAAGCTCTGTACCCAAAATGCATCCGGCATTGCGTCGGGGCGGGGTCGACCCTAGGTTTGAGCCCGCATGAGCGACGACGCCCCCCTCCCCCGATCTCGCCTGGCGCGCCTGGGCAAGATCGCGGCGCTGGGGGCGCGCTCGGGTCTGCGGCGCCTGTCGGGGCAGAGCGACCCCGCCGGGGCCGCCGAGCTCTTGTCGGAACATCTGAGCGGCCTGCGCGGCCTCGCGCTCAAGCTGGGTCAGATGGCGAGCTACGTCGATGGGCTGGTCCCCGAGGAGGGACGCGCGACCTACGAGGCCGCGCTCGCGCGCCTCCGCGATCAGGCGGCGAGCATGCCTGCCGCCGCGGTACGCCGGGTGCTCGCGCGGGAGCTCGGGGGCACCCCCGAGGAGCTCTTCCAGACCTTCGAAGCGCGCCCCTTCGCGAGCGCCTCCATCGGCCAGGTTCACCGCGCGACGCTCGCCGATGGGCGGCTGGTGGCGGTGAAGATCCAGTACGAAGGGGTGGAGCAAGCGGTCCAGTCCGACCTCGCCAACAGCAAGCTCCTGGGCGCGCTCCTCGGGCCGGTGGGGAGCAAGTTCGGGCTCGCCGATCAGCTCGCCGAGCTGCGGGCCCGCTTCCTCGAGGAGCTCGACTACCGCCACGAGGCCGCGGCCCAGCTGCGCTTCCAGCTGCTCTTCGCGGGAGATCCGTGGCTGCGCGTGCCCACGGTGATTCCGGAGCGGAGCGCGCAGCGAGTCCTGACCACCACGCTCGCGACCGGGCTGTCGTTCGACCAGGCCCTCCGGGCCCCGGAGGCCGACCGCCGCGCCTGGGCCGAGTCCCTGTTCCGGTTCGTCTTCGGCTCGGTGCTGTGGGAGGGGGTGCTCAACGCCGACCCACATCCAGGGAACTACATCTTCGAGCCCGGCGGCGTGGTGCACGTGCTGGACTTTGGCTGCACGCGGCAGCTGTCCCCGGAAAAGCTGCGCGTCACGCGCCGGGTGCACCAGGCGTGCGTGGCCCGAGACGACGCGGCGTTTCTCCAGCACGCGCTGGAGCTGGTGGAGATGCGGCCGGGCACGCCGCAGGGGGCGCTGGCCGAGGACTACGTGCGGGCCTGCTTCGCCCCCGTGCTGCGGCCGGGCCCGTACACGTTCACGCGGGAGTTCGCGGCGGGGCTGGTGGCGAAGCTTCGGGCCCAGGCGAAGCTCGTGGCGCTCTCCAAAGCGTCCGAGGTGCGCCCCCTCCCCGCGGAGCTGCTGTTCTTCAACCGCCTCCAGGTCGGCTTCTACTCGGTGCTGGCGCGCCTGGACGTGGCCGCCGACTACGACGCGGTGCACGCCGACCTGGTCCGCCGGGCGTCGAGGCCGGCGAGCGACGCGGGCTGATCGACGAACGCCGCGATCCTTTCGGACCGCGGCGCGTCTTGTGCGGCAGCCTGGGGTGCGCTGACCTAGCGCTTCGAGAACTGGAAGCGCTTGCGGGCGCCGGGGCGACCGTACTTCTTGCGCTCGACCACGCGCGCGTCGCGGGTGATGAAGCCCGCCTTCTTCAACGCCGGCCGGAACTCGGGGTTGTACTCCATCAGCGCGCGCGTCACGCCGAGACGGATCGCGCCGGCCTGGCCGGAGTGGCCACCGCCGCGCACGTTGACGTCGATGTCGAGCTTGTCGAGCTGTTCGAGCAACTTCAACGGCTCGACGAGCAGCATGATCGACGTCTCGCGCCCGAAGTATTCCTTCACCGCCTTCTTGTTCACGGTGATCTGCCCGGTGCCCGGCTTGAGCCGAACGCGAGCGACGGCCTCTTTGCGACGGCCGATGGTGCTTTGAATTTGAGTGGCCATGGTGTCTTGGAGTCTCCGGGCTACGCCAGCGTGAGCGGTTCGGGCTTCTGCGCGTGGTGGGGGTGGGTGGGACCTTTGTAGACGTGCAGCTTGGCCATCACGTCGCGGCCCAGGGGATTGCGGGGAATCATGCGGCGAACGGCGTCCTGGAAGAGACGCTCGGGGTCGCGCACGCGGACATCACGGGCCATGGTGGTCTTGAGGCCACCCGGGTACATGGTGTGCTGGTAGTAGGGCTTGTGCTGCTCCTTCGTCCCGGTGAGCTTCACCTTCTCGGCGTTCACGATGATCACGTGATCGCCGACGTCGGCGTGCGGGGTGTAGGTCGGCTTGTGCTTGCCGCGCAGGACGTGGGCAATCCGGCTCGCGGCACGGCCCAGGGTCAACCCCGCGCCGTCGACGACGAACCAGTTGTGAACGAGATCCTTCGGCCCGGCCACCCAGGTGCGCCGCGGGGCGGCCTTGGTGAACGGGTTCTGGACCTTCTGCGGCACGCGCTTGGCGTGCGCCTTCTTGTGCGCTGCCCCGGCGGCCTTGGCCACCTTGGCGGGAGCTTTCTCGGACTTCTCGGACTTCGCTGCGGCCGCCCCCTTGGGGCCTGCCTTCTTCTCTGGCATACGCGTGTATCCCTTCGAGCTCATTGGGGCAGCGACCGTCGGGTTTGCGAGGTCGCCTCAAAATCCCGGTGAGGAGCGGTGGGTAATAGCCGTTGGACGGCGATAAAGTCAAGAACGGCGGCCCGGAGCTACCCCGACATTTGGAAGGTAAGTTGGCGAGAAGAGGGAGCTGGA